>JAEIGA010012993.1_pt1 | contig 12672 bp, 18 predicted proteins | sample 9270691 | NCBI WGS metagenome assembly JAEIGA01 (sample SAMN17057246, study PRJNA624740) | gut metagenome | biome: biome; isolation source: fecal sample | host: Bos grunniens | place: China: Xizang | collected 2019 | reverse complement strand
TATAATTATAAAGATTTATCTAAGATTTACAAAGAGCAAACTCAAATTGGTTTTTCAAAATTGCTACCTCAAGTTGCTCTTGGACAATCTCAAAGCACTGTTCTTGCGACAGCAATTTTTGAAAATGATATGCTACACCTTGAAGAAGTTATGGTGCCGCCTATGTCATCTAATACAATGAGTGCGGCCAATAAAGAGGAACAGTCAAAGAAAACTAATAAAACAGTTGAAGATGGTCGTGAACAGGGCGGCCGTCCTGAACTTCCAGATGATGAAAAATCTGAAAAAACTATTGCAAATCGTGAATCTATGAGTTAAGAGGGGAGGAAGAGTTGTCTCTTAAAAATAAATCAGAAATTAGTGCTATTAGCGGGCCAGAATTTATTAATTTGCAGCCATTAGACATTAATCCCCTCATGGATTCATGTGAAATAAAAGTATTTTATTTGGGCACTAATCGTAATGGTTCTTATATTGATAAAGAAACCGCTCAAAAAATGGCAAAGACATTGCGGGGGACACCCATCGTCGCTGCTTGGAATCCTAACAAAGAGGATTTTGGTGATCATGGACATATAATACATATTGAAGATGATGAAATTACATTTTCTTGTAAAACTGTTCCCTATGGTTTTGTCGCTCCAGATGCTCAAGTTTGATTCCAAAATTTTATTGACACAGATGAATTTGGAAATCAAGTAGAGCGTACTTATTTAATGACTACAGGCTATCTTTGGTCTGGTCAATTTGAAGAACTTAAAAAGGTTATTGCAGAAGGCCAACCTCATTCCATGGAACTGGACGAAAAAACTTTAAGCGGACATTGGGCAACAAACAATAATTCTGGTATTGAGTTCTTTATAATAAATGACGCAGTATTTAGTAAACTGTGCATTCTTGGGGATGAAGTTGAACCTTGCTTTGAGGGTAGTGCAGTAACATCTCCAGAGGTTAGTAAAAATTTCTCTGTAAACAAAGAATTTTCACAAACCTTATTTACGATGATGAATGAATTAAAAGACGCATTACACAGCAAAGGAGGGTTGGATATGCCTGAAGAGTTTGCAGAGCAAACAGAGACTGCTACTAATGAATCTGCAGAGTCTGAATTTGCGGAGGTCACTGAAGAAGTAACTGAAACAACTGAAGAATCTGTTGATTATACTAGCGCTGAAGAAAATGCTCCTGTGGACGTTGATGCTAATGCGGAAGGTGAGTTTGAGAAGAAGGATGACGACAAGGACGATTCCAAAGACTCAGACGACGATTCTGATTCTGATGATCCAGATGACAAGGACGAGGATTCTGAAGATGATGATGAGAAAAAGCCTGCTGCAAGTCATTCTTTAGATGAACTTGCTTTTGCGCAGCTCCAAGAAGAAGTTGAGCTTCTACGTGCAGAGAATGCTGAACTAAAGGAGTTTAAGCTAAACGTTGAAAATAAGGAGAAAGACGCGCTAATTAGTTCATACCACATGCTTTCTGATGAAGATAAAGCAGAGGTTATTGAACATAAGTCTGAATATAGTTTAGACGAAATTAAATCTAAGTTAGCCGTTATCTACGTTGAGAAGAATGTTGACTTTTCTACACTCGATGGAAAGCCTGAGCCAGAGTTCTCAGAGCAGGAGAGCGAAGAAGAGGATCCAATTACTACCTTCTCTCTAGATTCCGAACCTGCGGGGTTTGTTAGTCCGCTACAGGCGGCGCTTCGCAGCACACTTAACAATTAAAAGGAGGATAAGCTAATATGGCTATTACCATTAAGCGTGATGGTTTTGCTCAGGTTGAGCCCAATCATCTATCAGCTCCTCGCGACGGTCGTGTCTATGGCCAGCTCCCTGCGGCAGAGGATATTGAAATCCTCGAACAGGGCACTTTTGTCAAGTATGACTATGCCAATGGCGAAGTCAACTTCACAGGTGAGGGTCCTTGGATGATGGTCTTTAACGAGGAAAAGCTCTATGATGAGCGTCACCAGATGCATAAGGATTATGCAATGCAAGTTGCAGACTTCTATGATAAGAAGATGTATCCTCGTGTATTTGGTATGGTTACAGGTGATATTTTTACAACTAACGCTTTTGCTCAGGATACCGAGCTTAAGGTCGGCGACGTTGTAACTCCAGGTGATGACGGTATTCTTGCCGTTGGTACCGGTGACCTTGAATTTACAGTTGTAAAAGAGTACACAATGCCTGACGGTCAGCCAGGTGTTAAGCTCCAATGCACAAAGGCTTAATTGAAAGGAGGAAAGTTAGAATGGCTCTAAGTTTTGAAGAACTATCTCAACTAGCCAAGCAGGCAGTTCGCGCCGAGCACGGTGCTTCTGTAAATTTCTCCTTCAATGGTAAGCAGGAGACTTATACTGCTGAGCAGGTTAATGAAGTCCTACGTGATGAAATCCGTGGTCTAATTGGTTATAAGGATGGCAAGCCTGATTATTATGCTTGGAAGAGCAATCAAAATCAGATTTTCCAACTAATTACTCGTGCTCTTGATGAAGTTATTCCAGCGCGTGTTGATAAGATGTATATGCAGTTCGCTGATGTTGAGCACATTGCTCAAGGCGACAAGGCTATCTTCAAGATTCGCGTAACTGAAGCTTCTAAGCGTCGTGCCCGCACATTTGTTACTCGCGGTGCTCTCGCTGGACGTTACGAGACATTCATGCTTGACGGTGCTGAAATGACCGTTGAGACTGGTGCCATCGTAAGTGCTGCTCGCATCGGTTTTGAGGAATTCCTTGATGGTCGTTGGCAGTTAAGTGATTATACATCAATCATCCTTGACGAGTTTGATTACTTTATTGCTCGCGAGGTTTCCAAGGCTCTAGTTGCTATGGTTGATGAAATTCCTGAGGTTAACAAGGCTGTTGTCAATGGCTTTGATGAAGAAGTAATGGACGAACTACTTGCTATTGCTGATAGCTATGGTCGTGCTACAATTTACTGCACTCAGGCTTTCGCTAATAAGATGATTCCTTCTGATGCTCGTTTCTCTGATCGTATGAAGGATCAGCTCTGGAATGAAGGTTGGCTAGGAAATTACAAGGGTCACACCGTTGCGATTCTTGAACAGGGTCTAGTAGATGAAACCAACAAGGAATTCGTCGTTGATCCTTCCTTCGCTTTCATTATCCCAACAGGCACAGAGAAGCCAATCAAGATTGTCTTCGAAGGCCAACTTCTAATGCGTACTGTTGACAATAACGATGACTGGTCAACTGATGTTCAGATGTACCAGAAGGTCGGTGTTGGTACAGTTGCTCAGATGGGTAATCTCAACTGGATTTGCACCTATCAGAACTCCGCTCTTGCTTCCAAGGCTACACGTCAGAAGCAGATTTAGGACGACCCGGGCACTGACGAACCAACAGAAGATATAGTTGATACTAATGACTTTGATTCACCTGCGGAAGCTATCGACGCAGTTCCCGCAGGTGGAACAATAAAGTTTGCCGATGATACAACTGTTAGTGAAAATCTAATAATTGACAAAGATATGACCATTGATCTTAATGGTAACACTATCGAGAGAGATGGTCGTGGATTTGCCCTTGCTATTACCGACGGTGCAAATGTAACTCTTAAGAATGGTACTGTAACTTCTCCTTATAGAGCGGCTGCAGTTTCAAATGGAGCTACATTAACAATTGAATCTGGTAATTATAATTCCGGAGATTGCGGCATCCAAGTAAATAATGATGGACATTTAATTGTTAATGATGGTAACTTTAATACTCAAGAATTTGGTGTGATAGTATTTGATGAAGGTTCAACCGTTGAAATTAATGGTGGTGAATTTACATCTATTGATAATGCTGTTATTGGTGGAAATGGCTCTGCTGGACGTGGTGGTACAACAATTACCATCAATGGTGGTACTTTCCATGGAAATATAACCTCTAACGGATATATTGCTTGCGGCGTTTATCATCCAAATGAAGGCACCTTAATTATTAACGGCGGTACATTTGATGTACAGAATGGTGTTGGTATCTTAGTCCGTGGTGGCGATGTAACAATTAATGATGTTACAGTAAATACAACGGGCAATGTCCAGGGTAAGGTTGGAGATAGTAGAATCTTAACCGGTTGTAGCGCTCTCTATGTTGATGGCGTTTCAACATATCCTGGATGGAATAGTTGTCATGTAACTGTTAAGGGTGGTACTTTCACAAGTGAAGTTGACCCAGTTACAATAACTGTTCCCGAAGGCGAAGATAAGGCCGATCGTCTAGCAATCGAAGGCGGCATCTTCAACGGTGAAACTGATATTTCATTCTAAGTGTCCGACCATTAATATAATCAACAAGGGGAAGGAAAGAGATTATAATTTCTTTCCCTCCCCTTTTATTTATTTAGAGATAAAAGGAGAAAATAATGTTACAAGATACAGATAGAGTTACTGTGCGTAATTTTACGGATCAGCGAGTTGTTTACGTAATTCCAGAAAAAAATATTCGCCGTGAATTTATGGGTTTTGAATCAAAAGTAGTTGAAGTGGGAGAACTTCGTGAACTCTGGTATAAAAGCGGCGGAGCAAAATTGCTTCAAGATTATTTAGGCGTAGATAATAAAGAACTTGCAAAAGAATTCGATATTACAGACGATTCATTTAATCATGAATACTCTTGGACTCAAAAAGATATTGACCGAGTTCTAACTTCTGGTTCGGAGGATGAACTCGCTGATGCGTTGGATTATGCTCCTAGAGGCATCGTAGAAACTATTGTTGATAGGGCAGTAGCTCTTCGTATTCCAAATATGAACAAGCGCAAGTTAATTAAAGAAATGACTGATAAAGACGTATCTAAAAAGATAGCTTATTCTGAAATGTTAGATTCAGACGAGCCAGAAAAACCAACTACTCCATATCGGCGCAGAGTTAATAAAACAACCTCTGCTGGTACAAGTCGCAGAGCTGGTTAAAGTGAAAGGGGAGACTACTTATGGAAGAAACAACAGAGTTAGAAGTAGTCCCTACTACATTTAAAGAAATGTATGATTTTTTCCTTGCGGGAATCACTGATGATATGTTCATGGAGCTAACAAAAGAAGATACTGAAGAAATGCTTCAAGAAATTCTTGTTGCGGCACTCCCGCATTTTGAATTTCCTCGATGGGCAAATCCTTTTAACTTAGATTTAGATAATCAAGCTTTTTCTGCTAAATTAACAAACACAGAAATGATGATTCTTCGTAATTATATGATTGTTGAATGACTTGGTTTTCAACTTGCAACAGTAGATTTAATTCGCCAGAAATATAGTGGTTCTGATTTTAAGTTTACTTCTCAAGCAAGTCATTTGAAGCAGTTAATCGCTTTGCAAAAAGAATATGAAACAAAAGCATTCCATCTTCAAAGAGTGTATTGCCGCAGAGAAATTGATAAAGATGGTCGAATAAGGTCAACGTTCTATAAAATTATGGACTATGATCCTCGTTATACAACATCTTCAGAAAGGACATAATATGTTGACTGAATATGATGTTGAAGTGGATAATAGTATTATATTAAATAATTTAAATAGAATCCAATCACAAATTTTTAAGCTACTTCCAATGCGGGAAGAAAATAAAGATTGGCAAAAACCATTAGAAACACTTGCGGTAGAGCTACTAGGAATGCACAAGCTGTTGCCGCAACTAGAAGATGTTTTATCTTTAATTTGTAAATTACTTGGACTCTTGGGAAAAGAAGTAGAAGAAGATTTTTATCTTTATCGAAGAACAATCTTTGAATGTTGTGGATTGGTTAATAAAATAAAAGAACAATTATCTTAGGCGGTGATTTAATGTCTATTAAAACATTAGCTGCTCGTTTAGAGTATGCGGGCGGTGACCGCTTGGGTAGAATTAATAAACAAAAGCTACGAAGTTTGCAAGCAGCTTTAAAAAATGATTATAATAGTCGTTTAATAAAAACTCCATTACACTCTGCTTGGCCTGCATTGATTAATACTAATAATCTTAAACCAGATTATGATAAAAAGATTCTTTCAGTAGAGTTTGCAGCAGGTCTTGAGGCTGGAGATGTATTTGAAGTTTTAGATGATAAAACGCATTGGATGGTTTATCTTCCTGTTTTAACTGAAACTGCATATTTACAGTCAGAAATTATTAGATGTAGATATACTCTCGCTATTGGAGATGAAGTTTATTGAATTTATTTCCAGGGACCAACAGAGACTGACTTACGTTGGTTTATTAAACGTGGTATTAATGTAAATGAATTAAATCTTTCTGGTACAATTTATATTAAAAACACTCCTTCTACCAGAGCATTTTTTGAACGTTTTACTCATATTAAAGTTGACAATCATATATGAGAAGTTCAAGTAACTGATAGTATATCTGTCCCAGGTATCCTTGAATTAGAAGTACAAGAATATTATGATAATCCAATTGCAGAATTACCTGAAATTGTTCATGAAGGTGAAGAAGAAGATATTATTGTTGGTGAAACAACAGTAAAACAGGATACTGTTATTGGTTATTATATTCCTGCGGAATATATTAAACCTAAATATAAATGAGAAGTACTTGGCAATCCAAGAGTCAAGATTAAAGAAATCATGAGTGAAGGCAACGTTTGCAAAGTTCGAGTTTATGATGGCGCAGTCGGTACTTATACTGTAAAATATGGAGATTATACTCTTGATGTTTCAATTGATTGGAAGCGAGAGTATATTAAAGGACCAGATACAGTATTTCCTTATGATACTTATACTTATAAAGCTAAAGGATTGTTTGCAATTGATAATACCGACGTTGCAAAAATTATTTCTCAAGATGGAACACAATGTGTTGTAGAAATTATTACTGGAAGAAAAGGTGAATTTACTCTTTACTGTAAAGTTGAAGAGGGAGATATTAGAAAACTTCCAATTAAAATAGAATCATTCACAGGAGGTGGCAATGCGGAAGACATCGGCGTTGTTGGCTAAAAACTTTAAGTCAACTTTTCTTTCCTGTGAAACTGATATGGAAACAATCTGGAGACGTTTATTTGTTGAATCTAGACCTTATAGCGATAAACTTAAGCGTCTCCTTGTTATTAATACACCAAATTGTTTAGATGAATCTCAGGTTCAGTATCAAGATGAAATTGCAAAAGCTACTTTAAATTATTTAAAAGATAAACAATATATTAAAAACGTTCCTAAATTAAGTTTTGGTGAACACGAAGAAGTACGTTCATATATTCTTTTAGAATTTGATGATTTTGTTCCTACTGAAAATCCTCATTATCGAGATTGTGTAATTAGTATTACTATTATTTCACATTTAGATTATTGAGAGTTGGATGATTATAAACTTCGTCCATATCAAATTGCGGGGTATATAGATGGTATGTTAAATGAAACTAAACTTTCTGGCATCGGTACTTTGCAATTTATGGGCGCAAGTGAAGTAATTCTTAATGAGTATCTTGGTGGTGTTTTACTTCGCTATAGAGCCACACATGGTCGTGGTGACGATGCTACAACAGTAGATCCTACACTTCCAGGACCTCAAGACTTAGGTGGAGGAGCCTGGTAGGCGTTGATTTTATATGGAGATAAGAGGAGATAAAACAAAAGTTGGGTTATATTTGTCTGGACAGGAAGTTGAAGTTCCTGGTGCGAATATATTTATAACACAACCTACAATAAAACAAATTACTGCTTATGGGGAAGATGAATTTTTAATTAGTGTAAACATTTTAATTAAAACTGAAAAAATATTAGACCCATTAAGAGAGGGTAATTCTGGATTAGAAATGTATCCCGATTTTCAATTATTAATGATAGTGTTAAGGGAAGATGTTTCAATTCAAACATCTGTACTAAGATTATTTGAATTAATTTTTCCTGAATATGAAGTTGAATTTACAGAAATAGGAATGAATTTTTATCTTGTTCAAGAGGACGAAGATGGAAACGAATCAACAAAAGTTTTTGTTGGGCAATTGCATCCTTATAATTTTGAAGTTTTTCAAAATTTATTATTTGATTTGTTTACAATTCATAGTCTTTCAGAAGAAGAAGAAAGAGAATTTAATCCTGCGGGTGAAGCGGCTGCGGCAATCGCGAAAAAATTACAGCGCGGTCGTCAAAAACGCGCTGCTATCAGAGGCCCGCAATCAATTATAGGTATTTATACTTCTGTTCTTTCTATTGGATTGGGAGTAGGAATAAATACTTTTTTTGATTATACTCTATTTCAACTTTGTGATGCATACAGTCGTTTCTTCTCAAAGCAACAAAGTGACTTCTATATGCGAGTTAGCACTATGCCATTTATGGATGTTTCTAAAATGGAAACCCCAGAAGAATGGTCTAGACATTTATATTAATAATCTGGTGCCTTGACCAGTTTATTATACAAGAGATATTTAAGAAGAAACTGCACGCTCTTTAAAATATCTAAAAGGAAAAAATTGTATACAAACTTTTTCTTTAAAGGAGGAAAAACATATGTCTCGTTATGGTGTACGTGAAATATGTGACGTGACCTTTAAGGCACTAACCTCTGTAGACATTGGTAACCAACACTTTGATGCTGGTCAGCCAGTACTCGTTCTCGATACTGCTAAGACTTCCAGCCTTGAAGGTGCTGCCACAACTGTTTATGCACAGGGTGGTAAAGGTAATCCTCGTCTAATTGGTTGGGACGGTGAAAAGACTCTAACCTTCACCGTTGAAGATGCTCTTATTTCTGCTGAGAGCTTTGCTATGTTATCTGGTGCTGGCATTGTCCGTGGTGCTGGAGCTGGCAATGAGACTGCTGGTCAAAAGGTTTATGTCCATACAATGTATGACTTAGTTGTCGAGGGATCTGAGGGTAATCTTTATGCTAAGTTGCCGCAAGATGTTCGTGATGGTGCTACTTTAGTTGTTTCTAAAGAAGCCCCTGTTTATGCTATTACTCTTGACAACGCTGGTGCTCCTAAGCATTTCTTAAGTGCTATTAGTCAGAATGAAATCTTTACCGACAAAGCTTTAAGTCAGAGTGTTACTGTTGGTGAACGCGGTATTGTAGAAATTGCGGCAGATGCTGATATCTATTTTAAGATTGATGTATCTGGTTCTCTAGCTATTTATACTGACCAGGGTGTTGTCGCTGGTGATAGTGTTAAAATTGACTGCTATACCGTTCATGGTGATGGTGCCACAGAACTTCAGATTGATGCTGAGAATTTTGCTGGTTACTATTACATTGAAGCTGATACTCTATTCCGCGAAGAAGCAACTGGTCAAGATCTTCCTGCTCAGTTTGTAATTCCACGTGGTAAGATTCAATCTAACTTTACTTTCACAATGGCTAACTCTGGCGATCCTTCTACCTTCACCTTTACCATTGACTGCTTCCCTGCTTATACTAAGTTTAATAAGACAAAGAAAGTTCTTGCAACTCTTCAAGTTCTTGATCCAACTGAAATTAAGCATAACTATGCTGACAAGAATGTAATTGGTCATAATGAGCGCACTGCTGATAATGACGAATACTTCTCCAAGCTTTATGAGAAATCTGTCTTTGACCAGGTAGAAGATTCTACAACTCCTGGTGAGGGTGGTGAAGAAGGTGGGGATACTCCTACTCCAGAACCCACACCAACTTATACACAAGTAACCCCAGAAGGAACTGAAAATCCTAGCCAAGAGGGTTGGTATGAAGAAGTTAGCGGTGAGTATTTTGTCACTACAGACACAACTGTAGATCCAGATAAGACTTACTACGAACGTGCTTAATGCGGGAGACCGCTTGGGAGTACCCGTAAGGGTACTCCCTTTTTTTATTTGGTAGAGGAGATAAAAATAAGATGATATATATTCATTATTATTTTGCAGATTTTGCAAAGAAAAATTCTGTAGAGATTTTTAGTGATGCAAAAACTACCTCTTATTTTTCACAAAAGATGAGTCAATATAAGAAAGATTTTTCTGCGGTAAGAAGAAATATGGTAAAAGGGGTTTCTTCAACCCAAGAGGCGGAAAAACTAATTGATGCCATTGAACAGAATGCGGTATTATCTGAAGAAAGAGCTTCTTACTTTAAAGAAAATTATAACGCAGATATTGCATCTGCAAAATCGATGAGAGAAGCTGCGGCAATTGCAGAAACATTGGCTCAAGAAGTTCAGTTATTTTTAGAACAGCTTCAGAATACAATTCAAGAGATTGTCGCGAATTTAAATCTTAATTTAGAAACTATAAAAGAAGATATTGTTAATCAGTATTGTTCTGCAAGAAATGTTGTAGCAGGAAGTTCAAATTTTCGACAAAAAGTATTACAAGATTTTTTAACTCATGAAGGAATAAAAAAATTAGGAATTTCTGGGGGAGGAACGGGACAAAAAGTTTTAGATTCTTCTATTAGAAATATGATTCTTTTAGCAGAAGCACTTCCAGAGTATGGAACTGGTGGAGGGTCTTCCTTGGGTGGAATGCGTTACTCTACAGGTGCAACAGCTAAAAAAGGAAAATCTTATGAAGTTAGTAAAAATGGTAGTCAAACATTAGATATTATACAAAGAAAATTACAGGGTTTACTAAATAATGTTATTGGTACTGGGGCAGAAATTGCTTGGGCACAAGCTGAAAAAGTGGGCGAAAGAGAAGTTGCCGGAAGAATATTAACAGCAAACGCAGAGGTGTCTGGTAGCAATATGGTTACAATAAAAAGTGACGATCAACTAATAGAAGATAGTCAAAAATCTACCGCAGTAAGGGTTTCTAAACCAGATGTCCAAGTAACTTTAGCGGATAAAGAAATTGTTGTAAATTATGGAGTTTCTGTTAAGCAATATAAATTTAATTCTCAAACGGGAGCACAAAGTGTTTCAATTGTTTCAGACACATCTTTGCTGGAGGCGTTGGAAAAATATGGAAAACAAAATCTTTACTCTATTTATAATCTAGCTGGAGGACACGCAAACAAAAATGCGGGTTATTCAAGTGATAGTTTAAATGATATGTGAGATAATCTTGTTAAGCAGGTGGCGATTGCTAATTTTTTAGATGCACTTGTTGGAATGGGAGATCTTTCTGTCTTATATTTAGTGGTAAATGGACAGGTTATTCCCGTTGTCGATATCTTAAACAAAATTACAGATCAAGACATTGTAGGGCGTTTTGTGGGAGATAAAGCTGCTAATAGAAATGTTTTTGTTAGAATGAATCAATGAATTGGAGATAAAAACCGAAATAAAGAAGCAGCTGTTGAACGTTCTACAGCAGCTGAGCAAGCAATTTATGGGAGACTTTCTCAAACAAAATTAGATATTAGCATAAAAAATCTATTAAATTTCATTTAAAACAATTGACATGAATAAAATTTTATGTTATAATAAATAATATATAAGAGGTAAAAGGAGGACATATGATTAAGTTAAAAGAAGAAAAAGACTGTGCTCTTTCTGCAAAAGATAGATACGACATTTTAAATTTTGCGATAAATGATGCTTTTACAGGAGAGTTTGTTAGTTCTTTTATTTATGAGCGTGCTTTATATTGTTATGCCGCGATTATTTTAATGGAAGAATCTGCGGATGAAATTCGAGCTGCAATTTCTGAAGATTTAATTGCAGGATGGGATAAATTAGTTAAAGAAACTGATATTATCCAAGAGATGAGTGAAAAATATAATTCTGACTTAGCCTTGCTTGCAGAAGAGGCTTGGCTGTGGTTTGATGAATATAATAAATATGCAACTTCCGCGCGTGGTGTATTAAATCTTGTTGAGCAGTTTAGTGGAGATATTGTTGCAAACGCTGCAAATACATTGCGGACGACCGCGGAAGAAACTGGTGTTTCAAATGTTATTCAGATTGCAGATGATTGGGGAATGAATCGCGAAAAAGTGAAGTCTGAACCTAAGAAACATGATTGGGAAGAGGAAGATGTAGAAAGTTTGCTTTAATCTTTCCTTTTGGATTTTGCCCTATGGTTTTATACCATAGGGCTTTTTTTTATTATTTAAAGGTTTTTAGACTTATAAGTATTAGGATATTTATAAATTATTTATCGTAAGATAATATGGATATATTAGCTTTATTTGTTAAAGCAAATAAAGGAGGGAAAAGGCATGTCAAAGTATTCTAATACGGTAGAGTATAATATTAAGACTAATCTTGATGCTTCTGGTGTTGCTAAATTACAAACTCAGCTTCGCCAAGTAGAGGCTGAGTTGCAAAGAATGCAAGGTCGAGGAGTTTATACAGATGCTCAAGTGCAGAAAGATCTTGCTAATATTAATCAAATTAAGAATGCATTAAAATCTGCTTTTAAACCTAGCCTTGGTATGCTTGATAATAAAGCTTTTATGTCTGCATTAACAAAAGGTGGAAAAACTTTACAAGATTATGCTGCGACATTTAATGCGGCAGGTGCTAAGGGAGCTCAAGCTTTTGCTTCATGATATGGTCAGTTGGGTAAAATTGATACCGGTCTTAGACAAATTAGTAAAACTGGCGATAAAATCATGAATACTTTTGGAAATACTGTTCGATGGGGTTTAATTGCTAGTGCTTTTAGCGGTGTTATGAATGCGGCACATGAATCTGTTCAGTATGTTAAAGACCTAGATGAGTCTTTAACTAATATTATGATGGTTACTGATTATTCTCGAAGTGCGATGAATGATTATGCTAAAGCTGCAAATGAGGCGGCAAAAGCTTTAGGTA
>JAEIGA010012992.1_pt1 | contig 12672 bp, 8 predicted proteins | sample 9270691 | NCBI WGS metagenome assembly JAEIGA01 (sample SAMN17057246, study PRJNA624740) | gut metagenome | biome: biome; isolation source: fecal sample | host: Bos grunniens | place: China: Xizang | collected 2019 | reverse complement strand
GGATCAATCGGTCTGCAGACTGTTGATGTGATCCGTCAGCACCCTGATCTATATGAATTAAAAGCTTACAGTGTCGGCAAGAATATCGAAGCATTGAGAAAATTGCTGGCTGAGTATCCTGTTGAAACTGTCTGTGTGCAGAATGAAACTGATGCGGCAGCACTCAGAGTGGATTATCCTTCTATCAAAATACTGAGTGGGGATGACGGTCTGCTCGAATTAGCGGAACGTGATGACTATGATGTGCTTGTGAATGCATTGGTCGGATATGCGGGATTTGCACCGACGATGTCTGCAATCAAAACAAAGCATGATGTAGCTCTGGCAAATAAGGAAACACTTGTTGTCGGAGGCGAACTGGTTAAGCGTGCTTTGCGGAAATACGGTGTGAGTCTGTATCCGATTGACAGTGAACATTCAGCGGTATTCCAGTGCCTGCAGGGTAATAAAAAAGAACAGGTTAAACGCCTGATCATTACAGCAAGCGGAGGAAGTTTCCGCAATCTTAAACGTGAAGAACTGAAGAATGTTACAGTGGAACAGGCGCTTGCGCATCCGAACTGGTCTATGGGTCCGAAGATTACGATCGACTCAGCTACAATGATGAATAAAGGCTTTGAGGTCATGGAAGCACACTGGCTCTTCGATATGCCTTATGATCAGATCGATGTTCTCATGCATCAGGAAAGTGTCATACATTCCATGGTCGAATATATTGATCATTCCGTGATTGCGCAGCTTGGTGCACCTGATATGCGTTTGCCGATCCAGTATGCATTGAGCTGGCCGGAACGTCTGACTCTTGAAGAGGAGCATCCGCTTGACCTGGCTGAGATCGGTATGCTGCACTTTGCAAAGGCGGATACGGAACGTTTCCCGCTTTTGAAAGCAGCATATGACGCAGGCAGAAAGGGAGGCAATCTTCCTGCGGTCATGAATGCGGCTAATGAAGCTGCAAATCTGGCGTTCCGTAACCATGAGATCGGCTTCCTTGATATAGAGGATATTGTAATCGGTGCGCTGAAGACTGCAGTGCATATGCCGGTCAGCAGTCCGGAGGATCTGGAAGCAGCTGATGCCTGGGGCTGGGGATATGCACTGGAACGAATTGAGGAATTGAAATGACGTTTATTTATTTCATTATCCTGCTCTCTATCATTATATGTATTCATGAAGGAGGGCACCTGCTGGCTGCGAAGAAATTCGGAGTCTACTGCTTTGAGTACTCGTTCGGCATGGGACCTCTGATCTGGCAGAAGCAGGGAAAGGAAACCAAATACAGCATTCGTGCGATCCCGATCGGCGGCTATGTATCTATGGCGGGTGAAACCGAAACGGATGATGTATATCCGGATGTCGATGTACCGGAAGGCAGACGGCTGAATGACATAGCAAAATGGAAGAAGATCATCGTACTTCTGGCGGGTGTTTTCATGAATTTTATGCTTGCATGGCTGATCTTCTCTCTGACACTGCTTCATACGGGTGCTTATGCTGATTCACCGAAAGCTATGGTCGGCAGTGTAATGGAAAACAGCCCGGCTGAAGCGGCAGGTTTTGAAGCAGGGGATGTGATCGTCAGGATCACAAAGGAAGACGGCAATTCAGTCGAACCTGAAACGTATCTGGATATGCAGGTATTCCTGGCTGATAATGAAGGCGGGCAGCTGCATTACAGTATTCTGCGCGAAGGACAGATCCTGGAGTTTGCGGTAACACCTGAATATATGCCTGAGTATGAATCATATCTGATCGGAATTACAGGACCTAATGCAGAAGTTCACCCGGTAAACCTGCTGAACTGCTGGCTGTATGGACTTAAGGAGATGCGGTATCTTGCACGGATATTGATCACTACACTGCTTGCGTTGTTCAGGGGATATGGTCTGGATCAGCTGAGCGGACCGGTCGGCATCTATAATGCTGCAGGACAGGCAGCTTCCATGGGTATTGCAACTTATCTGCTGCTGATCGGTGAACTGTCACTGAATGTAGGCATATTCAACCTGCTTCCGCTTCCCGTACTGGATGGCGGACAGGTAGTCATTACCGTAGCGGAAGGAATTGCAAGAAAAGAATTAAGTACAAGTATCAAAACAGGTATTATGATTGCCTGTTGGGTATTACTGATATCCATGATGCTCTTTGTAACATGGCAGGATATTATGAAATTGTTTTAAGAAAGGAGAAAAACATTTATGACAACAGTATTGGTAACAGGCGGAACAGGCTATATTGGTTCTCATACATGCGTATCACTGATTGAGGCCGGATATGATGTAGTTGTTCTGGATAACCTTTACAATTCAAATGAGGCAGTATTGGGAAGAATCGAACAGATCACCGGTACACGTCCGAAATTCTACCGTACAGACATTCTTGACCGTCAGGGACTTGACCGCATCTTTGAAGATAATAAGATCGATGCAGTGATCCACTTTGCCGGATACAAAGCTGTAGGTGAATCAGTACAAATTCCCCTGACTTATTACGAAAACAACATCAGCGGTTCTGTTAATCTGTATCAGTGCATGAAGGATCATAACTGTAAGACGCTTGTATTTTCATCCAGTGCTACGGTTTACGGTGCACCGAAATCAGTACCGATCAGTGAGGATTTCGAAACACATACGACCAATCCTTACGGTGCTACAAAACTGATGAATGAACAGATCCTGACAGATCTCTGCCATTCCGATGAAGAGTGGACAGTTATCCTTCTGAGATACTTTAATCCGATCGGCGCACATAAGAGCGGTCTGCTTGGTGAAGTACCGAACGGCATTCCTAACAACCTTGTACCGTATATTGCCAGAGTTGCAAACGGCCAGCTTGAATTCCTGAGAGTTTGGGGAAATGATTATCCTACACCGGATGGAACAGGTGTTCGTGACTATATCCATGTAGTTGACCTGGCAGAAGGCCATATTTGTGCACTTAAGTATGCTGCAGAGCATAAGGGTGTTGAAATGATCAACCTCGGAACAGGTGTTGGATATAGTGTTCTTGAAGTACTTCATGCTTATGAGAAGGCATGCGGTAAAGAACTGCCGTATAAGATCATGGAAAGACGTCCGGGTGATATTGCAACATGTTACGCAGATACAGCAAAGGCAAAGCGTCTGCTTGGCTGGGAAGCAAAATACGGAATCGACCAGATGTGTGAAGATTCCTGGAATTTTACAATCAAAAATCCTGACGGAATCAAATAATCGAAGCTGGGACGTGCTCAGGCACGTCTTTTTTAGTGCTGGCGAACGGCAATTACTAGCTGAAATGAAAATAGATTCATATGAATTTCTTCGAAAGATTAATTTTATGCATTAAAGTACTACAAATGTAAACCAATATGGTATAATTCATCCAGTAAAGAGAGAGGTTAAGACTATGAGCGTTGGAAATGCAACTATGAAAACCAAGATATTAGCCGGCGTAGCAGGTGTTCTCCTTGTAGCATTGGGAGTTACCGGCGGTTATCTTTTACTGTCGAAGGATAAAACAGTTACCGTTCCTGATTTCACAGATCAGACTCGTACGGACGTCCTGAACTGGGCAGATGAAAATAAAGTCTCGGACGAGCAGCTTACATTTGACTATAAATATGATGAGGAAAAGGATAAGGATGCAGTCCTGTCTCAGAGCATCAATCCGGATACCAAACTGCAGGAAGGCGATGTACTGAACATTACATTATCTGATGGTGCCGATCCTGAAACGATGTTCATTCTTCCTGATTTCAGCGGGCAGACAAAAGAACAGGTTGAAGCCTGGTTCAAAGAGCACAAATTCACCGGTGTCAGCTATCAGGACAAAACAGATACAAGTGTTCCTGAAGGCACATTTATTTCTATCAATCCTCTTGAAGGAAAGACTGTAAGACGCAAGGATACGATCATTGTAACTCTGTCTACAGGCGGAAATAACGGAACAGCCAATGTTACTCCGAATCCTGATTCTTCATCTCCTGACGGAAAGATCACGATCCCGGATTTCTCACAGTATACATATGCACAGGCTTACCAGTGGGGCAGTACGACAAACGTCAAGATGAGCTTCCTTTGGGAAACCAGCAAGACGCAGGAAGCCAATACATTTATTCGTCAGAATCCTGCAGCAGGTACAAAGGTCAATCCTGGTGATGCGGTTACTGCAACGTATGTTTCCGGTTATCCTGTAACTCTTGTGAATTTCGTGGGCAAGACTAAGAAGGATGCTGAATCATGGTGCAACACAAATAAACTAAACCCGGTATTCGTTGATGTATATGCTGCTGCTGATGCAGGCAAGATCGTCAGTATGAATCCTTCAGCAGGTATCGTTCCTGAAACAGCAACGATTACATTCGGTGTATCTGCAGGATATGTACCGATCAATGACTTCACAGGAAAAACACAGGATGAAGCTCTTGCATATATCGCAGATATCAATGCGAAATACAGTGCATCAGCAGGAATCAAATATGTTCTTAATGGTGAAAAGAGCACTCAGCCTATCGGCACAGTACTTCACCAGTATACAAACGGCGTAGAGCAGAAGGGCAAAGTATACTGCGCTCCCGGCAGCACGATCTCACTGACAGTTTCAGGCGGTGTAACAGTTCCTGATATGGCCGGACAGTCTGAAGAAGCATTCCTTGCAAAGCTTGCTCAGCTGAACCTCGGTCCTGGTACAAGAAATGAAGAATACTCCGATACAGTTCCTGCGGGAATCCTGATTTGGAATGAAACAGGCTCAAAGAACCTGTATGACAAAGTAGCATACACGATCTCGATCGGAGTTATGTGGGATGGAAGTCAGGAACAGGTTCAGCCGACACCTGAAGCGACACCTGAATCAACTCCTGCTGCTACAGAAGAAACATCATCTACAGATACTTCAGATGAATCTTCCGAAGGCTGAACGCTCAAATTAATATGAATAAAAGCCTGACCATGTCCCGGAACAAGACCGGAACGGTCAGGCTTTTTTGTAACTGGATCAGAACTGCTGCTGGCCTTTGCAGTATGTCTGGATGACTTCATATCTGTCATCAAGAACCGCAAGGTCTGCATCATATCCGGTTTTAATCAAACCGATATGATCATTGACACCAAGTAATGTTGCAGGATTGATCGTACAGGAATTAACTGCTGCATCAAATGGCACCAAGGCGCGTTCTACAAGATTTCTTAAACCTTCGTTTGTTTTCATTGTACTGCCCGCAAGATTTTTCTCTACAACCAGATGTGCACTGCCATCCGGGTAGATCTCAACTTCATGATTGGCAAACATGAATCTGTCTCCTGGTTTAAAACCTTTGCACATCAGTGAATCGGAGATCATGATCGCCTTATCTTTTGGCTTGCAGCGGAAGAACAGATTCAGCGCTTCAGGTGTGCAGTGGTTGCAGTCACATATGATTTCAGCGTACATATCATCCAGTCTCAGCGCCGCACCTACCATATTATTGTTTCTGTGCGTGAAACCGGACATGCCGTTATATGTATGCGTGAAACTCTTTGCTCCGTTAGCGGCCGCAAAACAAGCTGTATCAAATGTAGCTCCGCTGTGACCAAGTGATACTACAACACCGTTTGAAGCACAATATCTGGTCAGTTCAAAATCTGTATCATGTTCGGGAGCCAGCGTTATGATGCGGATCAAACCTTCAGCAGCTTCCTGATATTCCTTGAACTCTTCAACAGATGCTTTGGCAATTGCCTCTGGCGGCTGAGCACCTCTGAAAATCATATCCAGATAAGGGCCCTCAAAATGAACGCCTAAGATGTCAGCACCTTTGGTGTTCAGTTTTTTGATCGCTGCGACATTTTTTAGTCCTGTGATCAGCTGTGATTTACTGTCAGTGACTGTAGTAGGCAGAAATGATGTCACGCCATCATGAGTGATATGTTCCTTCCAGTATTTCAAACCATCAGGATCACCGGTATTTGTGTCAAATCCAAACGCTCCATGCGTATGGATGTCAATGAATCCGGGCAGAATCATATAGCTGCCGTAATCAATGTCAGCATCTGTCTCGAAAGGCAGAATTGCAGGTATTTTGGTATCTGTGATCTGGACAACTGCTCTCAAAAAATGATCACCGCACCAAACCTTTTCACTCTTAATTTTCATAAAAAGTATCTCCTATATTTATTTTACTACCAGGAAATGACTTTTATACGGAAAACCTCTGTCACAGGCTGTGATTAAACACATTTCCGTGAAATTAAGATTCCTGCTTCACAGACAGATAACTGCATTGCTTTTGGCAATGCCCGACAGAGCTGTCTCCGCAGGCTTGAGAATCTTGGACTGACCGATTTCGATGTGCCCCCACCGTATGGTCAGTCTGTTATCTGTTTACGTGATATTGAAAAACGTAAACGTTCTCTGTAGAGAACCACTGCTGCATAAAATATACTTCAGCAGGGGAGAAATTAGTTTTTACCGGATACAGTAACCTTCATACCTATTATTTCAGCTCACAGTTTGGCTTTCTTCTGAAAACTGAAACGGCGGTATGAAGCCTTTTCTGTATTGGTAAAGATGCAGGAATCAATTATACTTCCCGGTATGATATGAACTGATGATACAGATATGCAGTCTGTATATACACGCTTCATAAACTGCTTATACATCCGGACTGATGCAATCTTAATTACTGTTTATTTGCCTGTCAGCCGGATCTGCATCGTTTTTCAAATCTTTTGCATTCCATAACTGCTTCTCCTTTTTTACCGTGGAAGTATCATCGCGCTGTTTTGCCCGACACTTATATATACGGCAGGGTTTTAAGGCACTCCACTTAAACTTTTAAAATATTTTCTGTGAGACCTGAATAAGATCAGATGATCGCAATAAAAGAAGGAATTATTCATTAAATGACGTATTGTTCACCAGGAGGTCGCTATGCGTAAAATGAATGAAATGCCGAAAACAGAACTGCCGCGTGAAAAAGCGGTTATGTACGGGATTACGGCTCTGTCTAATGTGGAACTGCTCGCTATCATGCTGAGGACGGGTACAAAGGATAAGAATGTACTGGATTGTGCTTCAGAACTTCTGGACAGATCCGGGGGCCTATCCGGTCTGCCAAGAATGTCACTCGGTGATCTGTGTGCGGTCAGCGGGATCTCAAAGGTCAAAGCTGTACAGCTGCAGGCATGCTTTGAACTGGTTCAGCGGATCAGTATTGAAGAACTTGCGGCAGAAAATATTACAGAGAATCCGGAGAAACTTGAAGCCTGGCTAAGGATCAGACTTGGCGGAAAACTGCAGGAAGAATTATTTGTGATCTATCTGAACAGAGCCAAGCAGATCCTTGGTATGGATACAGTATTCCGCGGGACACTTGATTCCGCAGCAGTTTCTCCTAGAGAGGTATTTCGAAATGCATTATCCAGACATGCACGATATCTGATCCTTGTTCATAATCATCCCAGCGGTTCTTTAACACCGAGCACACAGGACATTAATTTTACTTCAAAGATGATCGAAGCAGGGAATACGATGGGAATCGATGTAATGGATCATCTGATCGTTTCTCAGAACGGAATTTCAAGCATTTTAGCATGTCATCAATTCTGCAGTGTCTGATCAGTGTTAAAATATGGATATCATATCAGCCGGCTTTAGAAACGGCACCGTGATGCATGCGGGAAGATCACGGATAAGTATGGTATACTGTACTGCAGGTACGCAATATGAAAAGATTACTCAGATTGATTGTTTGTTCAATATTAATATGTTTTACATTGAGCGGATGTACGATGATACGTTCCCAGGTAGCTTATACGGTCTATCCGGTCGGTTTTCTTCTGCAGAGACTGGCAGGGGATACGATTACAGCCAAGTCTGTTCAAAGTGATGAGATTGTGCAGAGAGCACAGCTTCGCGAAGATTACAAAGAGATCCTGAGTGACTCACAGGTCTTCATGCACATTGGACAGCTGGAACCGTATCTGACGGTATACAGCTCAGAGATCAACCAGCTGGCAAACGAACAGCTTGATCTGTCCACGTTGAACGCTGTGTACGACTTCCAGCGTTATACCCAGGTCATCGCAGATGGTGAGATCACCTATGTAGAATCTCCGTACTACCGTGGAGAAGAATTCCAGATGATCGATACAGACATACAGGACCTTTATCTCTGGACGGATCCGATCGCTATGCTGAGTATGGCAAAGGACATCAGGGACTGGCTTATCGCTACATATCCGGATGAGAAATCGAACTATGAAGTAAACTTTACGCGTCTGGAAACAGATCTGATCAATCTCGATGCTCAATATCAGGCTCTTGCAACAGCGAATGAGAAAAACAATAAGGTGATCCGCTTTGTTTCAATGACAGCAAGTTTTGGAAACTGGCAGAAGACATACGGCTTCCAGGTATATCCGGTCGTTCTTTCCAAGTATGGTGTACTGCCCAATGCCAAGCAGCTTGAACTGATCGAGGAACGTATCCGGACGGACGGTGTGAAATACATCGTTTATGAGCCGAATATGACAGATGATATGGTCTCATTATTCAACAGGATCGAAGATGATCTCGGACTGCGCAGAGTTGAGCTCAGCAATCTTTCTTCCCTGACCGGCTCAGAGTCCGGTAAAGATTATCTGTCCATTATGTATGAAAACCTTAATGCACTGGAAACAATGACTGAGGACAGAACTGCTCCGGAAGAAACGACCGCAGTTGAAGCGGAAGCTCCTGATGCATTAACGACCGAGGAAACAACGGAAGAAACAACCGACTAAAATCGAAGAAGGCAGAAGCCTTCTTTCAGTCTTACAGGAAACGGAGTATTTATGAAAAAACTATTGCTGGTAGATGGAAATTCAATGCTGTTCAGAGCATACTATGCGACAGCTTACGGACAGAAGATGACCAGTCCGCAGGGAATGCCGACCAATGCTGTTTTCGGTTTTGCCAACATGATGCAGAAAGCACTGGACCTGACAGATCCTGATGCTGTACTTGTTGCATTCGATGCCGGGAAGCACACATTCCGTCATGACCTGTATGCAGACTATAAGGGCGGCAGAAAACCGGCACCGGATGATCTGGTACCGCAGTTTCAGATGGTACGTGATTATCTGGACGGATATCATATCCGTTGGGTAGAAAGGCAGGACATTGAAGCGGATGACCTGATCGGCACGATGTCACGTCATTCTGAAGGATATGATACGGTCATTCTGACAAGTGATCATGACCTGCTGCAGCTGATTGCACCGGATACCGTAGTCATGCTGATGAAAAAAGGCCTTACCGAAATGGAGATCATGGATGAGGCTGCTTTGAAAGAGCAGATGGGAATCACACCTAAACAGATCATTGATATGAAGGGCCTGATGGGTGATCACTCCGACAATATCCCCGGTATTCCGGGAGTCGGTGAGAAAACAGCGCTCAAACTGCTGAGTGAATACGGAAGTGTAGAAGAAGTGCTCGCACACGGTGATGAGATCAAAGGCGCACTCGGGAAGAAGGTCCGTGAGGGGAAGGAAAGTGCTGAATTGAGCAAGATCCTGGCAACGATCAAAACGGACGTAGAACTTGATTTCCAGATTGAGGATTGCAGATTTGAGCCTGATTACAGCTCACTCGTCAGATTCTTTGAAAGTCTGAACATGCGCTCCTTGATCAGAAAGTATGAAACGCAGCTGAATGAAACACAGGTCACCGAGGAACCGGAACCGGAAAAAGTGATGGGACAGATCGTTCACAAACTGCCGGCAGAAATGATGCAGGATGCTCTTTGTGTATGGCTGGACAGCCGTGATGAATCTTTCCTGACAGCAGAACCAGCAGGTATGGGATTCTGTCTGAACGGCAGCGCTGTATATATGAATATTGATGATATCCGCAATGATAATGAATTGCTTGCCTGGCTTGGCGGAGCGCATATATTGATCGGATATGATGTGAAGCGTATGCTCCATATTCTGAACCGTGCAGGAATTGATGCATGCTTTTCCGATGATGCAATGATCAGCGGATTCCTTTCGGATTCCACATTGACATCGACCGATAAGATCATGAACGCATTCGGATGCACAACAAGTGAATCCTATGAGAATATTTATGGTTCTGCTGCAAGGCCTAAGCTTGCTTCGGAAGAAGACCGTGCAATGTACTGCACACAGATGGCTGCCAATATCGAAACGATATTCCATCAGTCCCAGGAAAAACTTAAGACATACCATATGCTGTCTCTTTATAAAGACCTCGAGATGCCGCTGCTGTATGTGTTGAAGGATATGGAAGATATCGGTGTCAGATGTGAACTGCCGGTATTGAATGAGATCGCAGATGATCTGAAAACAAGGATCGCTTCAATCAGCAACGAGATCTATGGCCTGGCGGGACATCTGTTTAACCTGAACAGTCCGAAACAGCTCGCAGAAGTACTTTATGATGAACTGGGACTTCCTGCCGGCAAAAAGAGGAGTACATCAGCGGATGTACTGGAACAGTTTGCCGGAATGCATCCGATCATCACGCTTATCCTGGATTACAGGAAACTTCAGAAGATCTACAGTACGTATGCTGAAGGACTCCAGAAATATATCCAGAAGGATGGCAGGATCCATACACTTTATAACCAGTGTGTTACCCAGACAGGACGTTTGTCTTCCAGTGAACCGAACCTGCAGAATATCAGTGTCCGCGATGAGGAGGGCAAGGTCATCCGCAGGGCGTTTATACCGGATGAAGGTTGTGTTCTGATCTCAAGTGACTATCATCAGATCGAACTGCGCATGCTGGCGGATATGGCTGATGAAACAAGCCTGATCGAAGCGTTCAATGAGGGAATCGATATTCATACAAAGACAGCGATGGACGTATTTGGTGTCAGCCTGGATGAAGTAACTCCTGAGATGCGAAGAAGGGCTAAAACTGTAAACTTTGGTATAGTTTACGGAATCAGTGACTTTGGTTTGTCACAGCAGCTGAATATTACGCGCAGGGAAGCCGCGGAATTTATTGAACAGTATTATAGAAGTTATCCGAAGATCAGAACTTATATGAATTCCATCGTTGATTTCTGTGAAAAGAACGGATATGTCGAAACATTGATGGGCAGACGCCGTGAGATACCTGAGATCAAGGATAAAAACAGACAGGTACGTGAATTTGGCCGCAGGGCTGCCATGAACGCACCGATCCAGGGTTCTGCTGCAGACCTGATCAAACAGGCAATGATCGATATTGCCCATAGTATGAAGAAGGCTGGTGTCCGTTCCAGAATGATCCTCCAGGTACACGATGAACTGATATTCAATGTACCGGAAGATGAGATCGATCAAATGACAAAACTGATCGAAGACGGTATGACACAGGCGATGAAACTGAAGGTCCCTCTGACTGTTGAATGCTCGGTCGGCAGGAACTGGTATGAGGCAAAATAATGCCTGAGCTTCCTGAAGTAGAAACAGTGCTGCGTACACTGGAAAGCAGGATCGCATCACTTGAGATCACCGGCATCACGGTCAGATGGCCTGGTGTTATCACGGGAGATATAGAAGAATTCTGTTCACGTCTCATGCATCAGCATTTCAATGGATTCATGAGAAGGGGGAAATATCTGCTTTTTGTGATGGATGACTGCATTCTCGAAAGTCATCTGCGCATGGAAGGAAAATACTATATACAGCTGCCGGAAGAACCTCTGCAGAAACATACGCATATCTGTTTTGATCTCAGTAACGGATATCAGCTTAGATATCACGACACGCGTAAGTTCGGAAGGATGCGGATCCTGCCGCTGGATACCGATCTGTCATCATTTCATGATCTGGGTCCTGAACCGTTTGATGAAGCATTCAGTCCGGAATATATCCATGCTTATAGAAAGAACAGAAATACACCGATGAAAAGTCTTCTGCTGGATCAGAACTTTACAGCAGGCATCGGAAACATCTATGCGGATGAGATCCTGTTTGCCTGCGGGATCCGACCCGGCAGAAACTGCCGCAGGATCACCAGGAATGATGAGGAGCATCTGGTTAACGAAACGCGCAGGATCCTGTCTGAAGCGATCGCTGCCGGTGGAACGACGATCCGTTCCTATACTTCATCACTGGGAGTGACCGGGCTGTTTCAGCAGGACTGCATGGTACATACCATGAAGACATGCAAGGTCTGCGGAAGTGAGATCAAAATGAAGCGGATCGGTGGACGGAGCAGCTATTACTGCCCGGTATGTCAGAAGTAGGAGACTGTTATGATGAAAATAGCTATCACGGGAACGATCGGAAGCGGAAAAACGACGGTGTCTATTCTGCTCAGAAGAAGACATCTGCCTGTATTTGACGCAGACGGCTATACAAGGATCTGCTATCACAGGAATCATCCTGCTGCAGAGCGCATGATCACTGAATTCGGTGAAGACATTCTGGATGAATACGGGGAGATCAGCAGAAAAGCACTGGCTGATATTATCTTCCATGATGAGGAAAAGCGTCTTCTGCTCAACAGCATTATTCATCCTTTTGTACTTGAAGGACTGAACCGGTTCTTTGAGAACCACAGTTCTGAACAGCTGGTCTTCGCGGAGATTCCGCTGCTGTATGAAGTGGGCTGGGAAAAGTACTTTGACATCTGCTGTGTCGTCACCTGTGATGATGAGACAGCAGTACAAAGATTGATAGAGGACCGCGGCATGAGCGAAGAAGATGC
>JAEIGA010012990.1_pt1 | contig 12672 bp, 11 predicted proteins | sample 9270691 | NCBI WGS metagenome assembly JAEIGA01 (sample SAMN17057246, study PRJNA624740) | gut metagenome | biome: biome; isolation source: fecal sample | host: Bos grunniens | place: China: Xizang | collected 2019 | reverse complement strand
GATTCCCTGCGTCGTTTCTGCATTGAGCTGACCAAGGTACGCGCCGCTAACGTCGCTCTGATGGTAGACGGTACCGAGATCTACGCCAACAACATCAAGGAGATCCTGAAGACCGCTGGTACCAACGTCATCGAGGACGTGCTGTACGTCAAGTGCGGACTCCCCTTCTTCGCATCTCTCAAGCCCGAGGATGAGGCCGCTGTTATCGATTGGCTGGACAACAAGGTCATCAACAATCTGAAATAATGAATAGAAACAAGCCCGTTACGGTCAAACGTAGCGGGCTTATTTCTGTTATCTTAATCCTGCTTTTTGTCAATCAGGTTAGCCTTATGCTTATCAAGCAGCGTATGGATACGCTTGACGGGGTCAAGCAGGTTGCTGATGGTGCGGTCGTGGTTGAGCGTGTCGATCAGATAAGCGACGTACTTGCACATATTGACCTCGCAGTACCAGGGCTTTTCAGCCAACTCGGGACGGCGGTAAACCAGGTTTGTCGTGAAGATCTTATCGATCAGACCGTCTGCGTAAGCCTTGTCGAACTTATCAAAGCCGTCGGTGAACAGACCGAAGGTTGCGAAGTTAAAGATTCTCTTAGCGCCCTTTTCCTTGAGCTGAAGCGCAACGTCGATGAGGGATTCACCTGAGGCGATCATATCGTCAACGATAATGACGTCCTTCCCCTTGACGCTTCTGCCGAGGTATTCGTGTGCTTCAATGGGGTTACGGCCGTTGATAACGATAGAATAGTTGCGGCGCTTGTAGAACATACCGATGTCGAGTCCAAGGACGGACGAATAGTACATCGAGCGCTGCATTGCACCCTCGTCGGGCGAGATCATCATCAGATGTTCCTTTTCAACCTCAATATCGGGATAGTTGCGAACCAGCGCCTTGATCATTTGATAGGTGGGCTGGATATTATCAAAGCCGTTGAGCGGAACGGCGTTACAGATACGAGCGTCGTGTGCGTCGAACGTCAGGATATCGGTCACACCCATGTGGACTAATTCCTGCAGCATGATTGCACAGTCAAGGGATTCACGAGAAGAACGCTTGTGCTGGCGACCTTCGTACAGCATCGGCATGATAACCGTAATGCGTCTTGCTTTACCGCCAATTGCCGCGATGATACGCTTGAGGTCTGCGTAATGATCGTCGGGACTCATGGGAACCGTCATACCGTACATCTTGTAGGTAACGCTGTAATTGAAAATGTCGCAAATGATGTAAACGTCGTGACCACGCATGGAAGAATACAGCATACCCTTCGCCTCACCAGTACCAAAACGCGGGCAATCTACGCGGGCAATGTACGTTTCCTCACCGTCGTGTCTGCGCCATTCTTTAAGGTAGTAATCCACCTGCTCGGCGAACGCCTCACAACCTTTCATACAAATGACGCTAAGTTCTGCAAATCCGTCTTCTCTCATGTCAATACACCTTCCCTATCTGTCGTTTTTAATTGTCAGAGCATAACTCCGTGTTTATTATATCATACATTAGAAAAAAAGTAAAGGTCTTACGTGCAAATCGCGCGTACGCGGAATGACAGAATTCTACATACATTTTTTGTTGATTTTGATAAAAACGGACAAAAATCAGCTGCAAAGGTCTTCCAGCACCTCCGAAATTGCGCATGGTGTCACTCGCCCTTGCACGATTTTGGAATATATCGCTCTTGCATGGTCATCATCTTGCGCGTCGATCGTACGCGTTACGTTTTCATTGCGAAATTCGCAATGTATTTGATAGCAGTCGCGTCCTTTTTCATCGTTGATTCGATATAATCGATAACGAATTACATCGTTTTTTCGATACAATTTTGTTAATAGTTGTAAATCTGTAATCAGGGCTTGCTTCATGGTCTTCTCCTTTGTTTTATGGTGGCGGAATCGGTCGGGGGGACTCGATTTTTTCGCTAAAAGTATTATATCACACTTTTTATGTGGCCTGATTTGCCAAAAGTCCTATCGATTTTTTATATAATTACCAACGATTCTCGCATTTACACCAAAAAACGTTCGCCCTCATTTATTCATCTCTCTTAATTCTATGCTTACATTTTAATCTTTTCTTGCAAAATGTTAATCTATCTACACTTTTGCAACAAATTATTTACAACTTCTCATCAACATTTTTTAGCAACAGTAGGATGCATTTCCAGCAATTTTCCCTTTACTCACAAAGGAAAACGTGATATAATTATATTGAAAAAAGTGCTTTTTCGACACGCACTGAAAACTGACGAAAGGAGTCGTCAAGATGCACAAAAAGAATGTTTTTTTACAACATATTCGCAATATGCACGTCGTACCGTATCAGATCCTGAAGCTTGGTTTAGCGCTGATTTCACTCTATACCGCTATCATATATATCGTCGTTGATATTACTATGCCTGACATCGTCTACGCTTATCACATATTTCTAACCGCTTCTGAATACATCACGATTTCAATCGTTTTATTAGTCATAGGAAGCACCTGGCTTTACCGACTTTTTGGACCACAAAAAGAGAAATCCGACCATTGATTTTGCTCAATGATCGGATTTTCCGCTTTATGTATAGTCAGATTATTTGCGGAGAAACAGAACGCCCAGCGTATTTCTGCCGCAATGTGCTGAAACGGTACAGCCTGCACGGGTAACCAGCACCTCATTAAATACGCCCATATCGGTAACCTGCTTTACGCACTGATCAACGATGGCTGCGTCGCAGCCTGCGTGCGTGACGAAGATGCGCTTGGTATCAATGTCCGAAGCATCGCCAATGCGATCCGCTATGTACTTTTCCAACGTCATAGCAAATTTGCCGCGATATTTCTTACCAACGATCATTTTGCCGTCGCGGACCATGACACAAGGCTTGAGCTGCAACAAGTTAGCGCCAAACGCTTCAATTGCCGAGCAACGGCCACCCTTATGAAGAAATTCGAGGTTGTCGATGACAAAGGATGCATCTACGCGCTCTCTGAGTGCACAGCACGCCTCTGCGATCTCCTTGGCAGACTTCCCTTCAGCCGCCATTTCTGCTGCTGCCAAAACCAACAGGCCGCCGCCGGTAGAAAGATTCATCGTATTGACAGGATAAACGCCCTCATATTCCTGCGCAGCAAGTCTTGCGTTGTTAAAGGTAGAAGACATATCCGAGCTGATGGTAAACAGAACGATTTCGTTACCGTTTGCCGTTTCTTTGGCAAAAAACTCGTCAAATTCAGAGATGTTGATTGCAGCCGTTTTTGGTAACTGACCCGATTGCTCGTAGTTTTCATAGATCATGTCGGGATTGATATCAACACCATCACGATACTGCTTGCTCCCAAGGCTGACTTCCAGAGGAAGAATTTTGATCTGATAACGCTCAATCAATTCCGGACTAAGATCACACGTGCTGTCACTGGCGATAATAACATGCTTACTCATAATCGTTTTTACCTGCTCTTTCTTTAGTCAAAATATAAATTATAGTTAACTTGGATCATTATGTGAACGCTTCCTTTTCCCATTCCGATACGCGGGTCGTTACCTCATCCGCCCGGAGGCGGTCAGTAGCATAAGAACGGCGTAAAAGCTCGGCCGGGATACAGTCATCATACTTTTCAAAAATGGGAATCTCACCATGTTCCATCAAAGCATCGCAGTCAATTCCCTGCGCTCTGACTTTATCAGCAAGTCGGGACAGCCATTCGTTACCGTCTTGAGTGTCTAACTTAAAGGTCATATAGTTGCATCCTTCAAATTCGATAGACGAAACTCCCAACTCGTTGGCATACTTTTTCAGATATTTGCGGCAGGTGCGGAACGATCGTGTTCCAAGCCACGGGAACAGGCACCAGTTGAATCCGCCAAGGTGAATCAAAGAATGCTCCAGCATTCCCGTATTACGAGCCACGTGACGGGCGTTTTGAAGCCTCTGGACGGCGTTTTCCTTGAGATAGGGGTAAATGGTATCCTCCTGCAAAACGCGGCGCATACGTTCTTGTATCTTGGTGTGGATTTCACCGAAATCTCCCGGCCAGGAAACCTCCATCTTGCCGAGAACGCTCTTAACGTAGATGAGCTTGCGCGCGATATCTAACTCCTCGACCTCCCAAACGCGCCCTGCCAGTGCAAATCGGTCGCCGACCGGTGGTGGCGTGGTGATCGTACCGATCTCATCAGAGCCGCAACGGACAGTATAATCCTCGCTGTCCTTAAACACAGCGTAGAATTTAAAGCTCTTGATTAACCGTTCACCTTTCATGCCAACAATCAGACCCTTTTCCTCGGTCAGCTCAAGGTATTCTTGCTGAACCATAGAAACGATCAGCGTGCGATAATCCTCGCGGTTGACCGCATGAAACGGCGGCAAGGACAAGACGCGCTCAGCCAGCATTTTGGGTGACAATTCACCCGAAGCGGCCAAAATACTGAGCGTTTGATGGAACAGCAAGCTCATAGGCATGCGACGGATATTGGGCGGTTCGATGAAACGCTCTTCAATATACAGCTGCACGATCGCGATCGCACGTAGAAGCTCCCACGGCATCAGCTGTGGTAGCGGTGTATTGGGCAGTGGATCCTCCTCGCGGAACACCATCATCATCTCAGGCGGCTGTCCGCGGCGTCCGGAACGCCCCAGACGCTGCAGGAACGACGACACCGAGTGAGGCGATTCGCTTTGCATGACTCGCTCAAGGCGGCCGATATCGATACCAAGCTCCATGGTTACCGTGGCGCAGGTAACGACCATGCTGTCCTCGTCCTTCATTTTGGTTTCTGCTTCTTCACGAATGGCTGCAGAAAGATTGCCGTGGTGGATAAGGAAAACATCCTGATCCCCACGCTGTGCCGCTATCTGACGTAAGGTCGCAGTCAGATATTCAGTTTCCTCGCGCGAGTTAGAAAAAACAAGTGATTTACGGTCCTTCACGCAATCGTACATATATTCATATCCTGCGTCAAGCGTTGCCGTGACGGTTTTCTGTCCATCGTCAGGCGGCTGTTTTCTTGCTTTTTCCGTTTGATCCTCTTTGAGATTTTGAATATAGAAATGCTCCATTCCCAAGCGCCAGCGGTTTTTTCCTTCGGGAAAAACCGGAACATCAACCGCGATGGCGGAACCACCTGCCAGCCAGGTAGCAGCAAGACCTGCGTCACCAACGGTAGCCGATAGACCGATACGACGCGGCTCATGACCGATCAGGCGAGACAGCCTTGTCAGCTGGCAAATGATCTGATTGCCACGATCCGAGCCCGTCAGCGTGTGGATCTCGTCCACAACGATATAGCGAAGATCGGCAAACAAGCGAAGGATGTCGTTGGAACGATTCATCAGCATGGATTCAAGCGATTCTGGCGTGATCTGCAAAATGCCGCGCGGCTTTTCGAGCAGCTTTCGCTTATGCGAGGCCGCAACGTCGCCGTGCCAGTGGGTAACGGAAATGCCCGATTCGTCCAGTAGCTCTTCCATACGACCGAACTGATCGTTGATCAGGCTCTTGAGCGGTGCAATATAAAGCGCACCGATACTGTTGGGGGGATCTTGCCACAGATCAGCCAGAATGGGAAAGAAAACGGCCTCGGTTTTACCGCTTGCGGTAGACGACGTCAACAGCAAATGATGATCACTCTCGAACAGCGTTTTCGCCGCCGCGATCTGTACGCCACGTAATGATTCCCAGGAATGACGATAGATAAATTCACGTATGAAGTCGGGAAAGCGTTCAAAAATCAGATCCGCTTCCCTTTCGGCTCCGTTTTGTTGCATACGTTCAGAAGCCTCCTTCCGTTAAAAATCAATATCCTCCGGTTTGAAATTAACCGCAGAGGGCTCGCGATTGGTAGTCGCGGCAATCTGTTCTTCTGCCTCCTCTGCGGCGCGACGATCGGTTTTAAGTGTGACGGCGCTGCCGAGAACACTCTCAAAGGTCGCGTCGGAATTTTGCATCAAAATGTGCAGTACGGTCATATAGTCGCGCAGCATTTCACGCGGTGTGATCATGCTGTCCGCTCCTGCACGTGAAAGACAGAGCTGCAAAAATTGCTGCATCTGATCCATCGTAATGCGAGGCTCCCAGTTGTAATTTTGGGCATGCAGATTAGTGATGCGAACGATCAGCGCGAGCAATTCGTCATCGCTCAAACGGCGAAGACGAATGACGGGACCAATCAGATTTTTATATCCTTCTGCCGAAAAGCGGCTGTCGCAAAGACGGCTTCGTAAGGCCTCGTAGCTGAAAAGACCTCTGCGGGTATCCTCCAAAAACTGAGGCGTACCGCCAAGGATCAGCTCAAGCCCGGGGGCTCTTCCCTGCAGCGTGTCGTTGAACATAGCGAGGATCTTCTCATAGTTATTCTCGCGGCTGACGCGATGAACGATCTTATAAAGATTAACACATTCATCAATGAAAACGACCATACCGCGATAGCCCATCAGACGGACAAGTGCCGCCCAGAGCTTGAGAAAATCATACCAGTTGTCGTCATCGATAATGATGGATACGTGGAATCCAAGAGCTGCACGAGCCTCGGTCTTGTTGGAAAATTCGCCACGAAGCCAACGCAAACAAGCACTTTTCTTTTGCTCGGCCGCCAACTCATCGCCCTCATTCCAAGCGTCAAAATATGCGGTGATCACCTTGGAAAAATCAAATCCGCCTACGAAAAACTCGACCTCTCTCAGCTTTTCAAACACCAGCGCACGCAGCTTTTCAGAAAACTCGGACATATCGGGCGAAAAACCGCGTTCCATCACCTCAGCCTGCAACGTAGTCAGCCAACGTGCCAAAATTTTGGGCAACGCCGCACCGTCGGGCGAAGCCTTGGATGCAAGATTTTTCATCAGCTCGCGATAGGTTGCAACGCCGCTGCCGCCGCTACCGTACAATCTTCGCTCGGGCGAAAGATCTACGTCTGCGGTCACGAAATCGCGCTCAAGCGCGTAGCCGCGGACGAGCTGGATCAAAAAGCTCTTACCGCTACCGTAGCGGCCAACCAAAAAGCGCATACCGCCGCCACCTTCGCTGACAAGCTCAAGGTCGGACAAAAAGGCGTTGATTTCGTCCGTGCGGCCAATGGCCATATATGGAGCACCCGCGCGCGGCACGACACCCGCGGAAACGGATGCAAGCAACGAAGTCAAAATACGCTTGGGTACCTGTTGTTTACGCTCGGTTATAGACATAGCCAAGCCTCCTTTACTTTAATCATGTTACGGTTTCAGCAACGAAGCAATCTCTTCTTTGTAGTCCTCGATAATGGCGTAGCCACCGTGCTCGTTTTCTTCGATCAGAATATCGCCAAACACATCCGATGTCAGCGTGTTGATCTCTTCGATCAGCGCGTCTGGCAATTTGCCAAGCTGTCGCGCGATTTCCTTTACCCGGGCCATGTCCTGACGGTCAATGGCACAAAGCAATGCCGCATATGGCTTTAGTGCGACAACAAGATCTGTATCCTCTTGAGCAATCTCTGCCTCCTGCGGCGGTTCTTGCTCGACGATGATCGCCTCAGGCTGTGGCTCTTCAAAGGCTTCCACCAGTTGCCGAGTCACGTCCCATGAAGATTGCTCGATCTCTTCAGCATGGCTGAGTGAAAGCTCTGTCGTGGGCAGGTCATACAGCGCCTCGTATGCAGGGCGTTCTTCAATAATGGGCTTTCTCTTGGACGGAAAAGCTTGAGCAAAGTAATGGTCTAAAATAACTTTGACCTTGTCGGGCAAAGCATAAACGCTAAGCTTCGATTTCATACCAAATAAACCACGTAATTTATTCTCGGTATATTTGATAATATCCGTAATCAAAAATCGCAATTCATGTGAGCGATTAAATGAGCAGTAATCCACCTCAATACGCCGCTTCATTCGCCCCGAGCAAAGCGCACCGATAAAACTGTCGCGGCTCAAGGTGGCCTTTTGCATTTTGGTTGCGGCAAAAGATGCGTTTTGCTCTTCAAGTGCCTGCACGGCAACCGAAATAGCAGCAGGAATGTGCTCGTTCATCGCATTTCGCTGTGCGGAGCCCGCAAGATAAAGCTTGCTTTTTCGATAATTATAATTGGTGCAAAACGTCAGATAGATTTGTGCGTCCTGCGTCGTATCGTCGCCCGTGGGACATGCGTAAAACTCCTTGAACGAGCTATTATCCGCGATAATGGGCAACACGTCCGCCAATATATGCGCAGGCGGTGCGAGGCGATGGATCAAGCTATAGTCGCAGATCCAATCAGCCAGATACCGATTGAGAAGCGGATATGTCTGGCGATAGCGTCTCCATATCTCGCACATCAGGCGCTGCCCATCGGCAGGCGCAATTCGATCGGTAAGATTGATAATCTCAAACAAATACAAGAAAATATAGCTGTAATCCGTCTCGGGATATTCGCCCTCTCGGATGCAATCGCGCCAGTGCAGATACCAATCCAGCTGCGCACGGTTCATCTGGTCATACTGGGGCATATATGAGAAAAACGGAACCGGATCACAAGGCGCACCGTGACGCTCGTAAAGTAAGTTCGCCATGGCACAAAAACGCTCATAAAAGCCAAAATTACTGCGCCAAGGATAGATTCTAACCTCGCTGATGAGCGGATGGCGCGGCTGATAGCGCAACTGCGGAGCGAGCGGCAACGGCTTCTTGATCGCGGCACTCGGCTGTGATTGTAATCTTGCCGAAGGAATCTTTTCCTCGGCAGGTACGCTTACGTTTTCTTGCTTGACGGGAGGCTCAAACTCGATTTCCGTCGCTTCGGTATTGGCACGCGATGGCGAAAAAGCGGGGCTTACCGTCTTTTTTTGAGGAAGCAGGCTTTCAATATCCCAAAAATCATCCAGCTCACTTGCTGGCTTTTTTGCGTTCTTATCGTTGTTCATAGCCGCGCCTCCTTCCCTGTTTGTATCTATAAATTATATCACAGAAATATAGTGTTGTCAATTCTTTTTCGACTTTATTCCGTTCGTTTGAAGTTCAAAAAAGAGTCTCTGAAAAAATTGCCGTTTTCTCTTGCAATTCGGGGCGATATCGTCTATAATATACTCATATCGGAAATGAGGTGATATTTTGACTAATCAGAACAATGAAAACATCAACCTTACCGAGGAGCAATCCGTCGGTGCCGAGCAGGTTTTAAGTGAGATTTACGATGCTCTCAAGGAAAAAGGCTATAATCCCGTCATGCAAATCGTCGGCTACCTGCTTACCGAGGATCCAACCTATATCACCAATTACAATCACGCGCGTGCGCTGATCTGCAAGGTAGACCGTGACGAGCTCCTTGGTGAGATCGTTCGCTTTTACTTTGAAGAAAAGCACAAAAACGATGCTACAACGGAGGATTGATACGTGCCGTCCGTTCGTTTGATTGACTTGAAAACCGGCCTTCCCGTTGATTTTCCTATATCGAGCAATTTTGTCTTGGCTCTTGGAAACTTTGATGGTGTTCACCTTGCACATCGGGCTTTGCTGACTGCTACGGTTAAAAAGGCCGCAAGCTTGGATGCGTGTCTTAGCGCCGTCTTTTGCTTTGACCCGCCGTCCTCGGACTATCTAGCTCGAAGTGGTGGTGAGCATTTGTCCACGTTGCAAGAAAAGCTCGACATTTTCGCTACGTGCGGCATAGAATATGCTTTTTTGGCTGACTTTCCCTCTTTGCGAGATATGACCGCCGAGCAGTTTATTCAGCAAATATTGCGAAAGATGTGCCGCGCAAAGGCCGTTGTCTGCGGCTTTAATTTCCGTTTTGGACAAGGTGGAAAAGGTGATGCGGCCATGCTTACAGAAGCATTTGGAACGAATTACACCGAGATCATTGCCCCTTATTCAGTTCAACTGCCCAACCAAACGGAAGCTACCGTCGTTAGCTCCACCCAAATTCGAACAGCATTACGTCAAGGAGAGGTTGAGGCGGCCCGGCTGATGTTGGGACAACCCTATGCCATTACTGCCTCTGTCGTTCACGGCAAGCAGCTCGGGCGTAAGCTTGGCATCCCTACCATCAATCAATATGCCCCTGAAGGTAAGCTGTTACCAGCCGCAGGCATTTATATCACCCGCGCAAAGATTGGTGAAAGATGGTTCGGTGGCGTCTCTAACGTAGGCGTTCATCCCACGGTAGACAAGCAAGCCGCGCTCAACTGCGAAACGCATCTTCTCGGCTTTGACGAGGACATCTACGACCGCGTCGTAACGATTGAATTTATCCGGCGCCTGCGAGATGAAAAACGATTTGATACGGTAGAAGAATTGCGCAATACCATTGCGAGCGACGTCCAAAAAGCAAAAGAATATTTTAACTAATAAAATTCAAAGGAACGATTTGATTCGTTCCTTTTTCTTTGTCCCAATTCAAAAACGTACCACATATACTGGCATAAATCAAATCAGGAGGATGACGTATGAACGAAACAAATCAACCGCCCATCAGCGGCACGGGCTACCTCATTGTTCGGGTAAGTACTGCACTTGGGGCAATCCCCGTGGAGGGCGCGACGGTCACGGTGCGAAGCCATCTTGTCTCCGCTACTCCGGGCACAGATCGCGGTTCGATCATTCGAGTATTAAGCAGCAACCGCGACGGGAATACACCTCGCATAGCGCTGAACGCCCCGGCGCGCGCCAACAGCACCTCCCCAGGGAACGGAATTCCCTATGCCACGTACAACATCGACGTCGAAGCCGATGGCTTTTATAGCCAGTATTTCAGCAACGTTCCCGTATACGATGGCGTTACCTCGATTCAACCGGCAACGCTGGCACCGTTGGCACAAAACCCTAACCTTGACCGTATTACGGACGGGGATCGCTATTTTGATGAGAACGTCAATCCCGAGCTGCGCCCACACTCACCGCAGACCTGATTGGCAGAAAGGATGACATATGCCCGCAGATCTTCCGTTTATTCCCGATTTTATTACGGTGCATCTCGGTGCACCCAATGACGACACAGCCCCCAACGTAACGCTGCCATTTATTGACTATATCAAAAACGTAGCGTCCAGCGAAATCTATCCGACTTGGCCGGAAAATGCGCTTCGCGCCAACATTTACGCCCAGATCTCCTTCGCACTCAACCGCGTCTATACAGAGTACTACCGATCGCGCGGCTATCCCTTTGATATCACCTCATCCACCGCGTACGATCAATATTTTGTCAACGGACGTGATATTTTCGAGAATATCGACCGTATCGTATCCGAAATATTCAATTCCTACTTACGCCGCCCCGGAAGCGTTGAGCCTTTGTTTGCCCAATATTGCGACGGCATCAACGTCACTTGCCCCGGCAGTCTTTCTCAATGGGGAAGCGTCACGTTGGCTAATCAAAATCTTACTCCCTATGAGATCTTGCAAAACTACTACGGAGAAAATCTGGAGATTGTTACCGACGTACCCGTAGGGAGCATAGAGGCGTCGGTCCCCCCTGTTCTGCTCCGTTTGGGCAGCTCGAGCGATGACGTCCGCACTGTTCAGATCCGCCTCAATCGAATTTCCAACAACTTCCCGTCCATCCCCAAAATCGTAGAAACCGACGGCATATTTCTTGAAGATACAGAGAATGCCGTACGGCAATTTCAAGAAATCTTCAACCTCGCCCCAGACGGTGTTGTCGGTCGCGCAACGTGGTATGCGATCGAGCGCATCTACAGTAGCGTCAAGCGCCTCAACGAACTTAATTCCGAGGGAATTTCGCTCCAGGAAGTCACCAAGCAATATCCCGAGGTTCTCCGCTTGGGATCAACAGGCATCGGCGTGAGCAACCTGCAGTATTTTATCGACTATCTTTCTGCCTTCTACGACAGTATTCCCCCGCTGAACATAGACGGTAGCTTTGGCCCCTCGACCGAGCAGGCGGTCAAGGACGCGCAACGCACCTTCGGTCTGGAGGCAGACGGTGTGGTGGGTGAGCTAACTTGGGACGCCATTTACAACGCCTATCTTGGTATCATAGAGAGTATTCCCATCCGTTACACAGAGGGAAACGTCCTTCCCTATCCCGGTTATTTGTTGCGTCTCGGCGCGGAATCCGAGGTTGTCCGCGTGTTGCAGGAGTATTTAAACTACGTTTCTATTTCCTTTCCGGAAATCCCGGGCGTCAATCCCACAGGGTACTTCGGCAATCGCACACAGGAAGCTGTAATCGCATTTCAAACGCTGATCGGATTACCTGCCAACGGTGTCGTAGGCGCGCTGACGTGGAACGCCTTGACCGACTTATACAGCGATCTTTATAACGGCAACCGTGTCAATGAGGGACAATACCCTGGCTACGAGCTGGGAGCCACATAAGCGAGGAGGATGATCATGCCACAAGAAAACAATGAGCGCGAATATATTTTGAATCTTCAACGCTACCTGCGTCAACTTTCCGTTACGGAGCCATCACTCAAAGCGCCTCCACTGGATGGGATTTACGATACTGCAACGCAGGATGCCGTGCGAACGTATCAGCAACTGCGTGGCCTTTCTCCGACCGGGCGAGTGGATCTTGAAACGTGGACGAGACTATACGAGGATTATCTGGCATCGCTGAATCAGCAAGCCCGCTCCGAGGGATTTTTCCTGTTTCCCGATAGCCCGAATCATTTTGCTATCTATCCGGATGACGAGGATTTTCTTGTCACGATTGTTCAGTATATCCTGAATGAATTGCGCATTGCTTACGACGACATTCCGCAAAATAGTCAATCCGGCATTT
>JAEIGA010012989.1_pt1 | contig 12672 bp, 13 predicted proteins | sample 9270691 | NCBI WGS metagenome assembly JAEIGA01 (sample SAMN17057246, study PRJNA624740) | gut metagenome | biome: biome; isolation source: fecal sample | host: Bos grunniens | place: China: Xizang | collected 2019 | reverse complement strand
CGTCTTCACAATGAAGGTTGGGCAGCAAGTGTTGAGGTGTGGGATGGTGAAAAACTCGTCGGGGGACTTTACGGGGTATTAATGGGTAATTGTTTCATTGGCGAAAGCATGTTTTCACGCGTACCCAGTGCTTCAAAACTCGCACTGATTGCTCTTGCTCAATGGATGCAAGCCAATGGCGGAGCATTAATCGATTGCCAACTCGAAACTGCACATCTAAAATCTATGGGAGGCCGATTCATATCATACGAAGAATATATGTCTTACCTACATTCAGGGGAAGATGACGACGATGTTGAGTATGATGTAGAAGACACCAACGAAGACTAATAGAAAACAATGAGAGCCTTTGCAAATGCAAAGGCTCTCATTGTATATCTCTATATATCTTTTTACTTGAATGTAACTACTCTATTATATATATAGTTAACAACAGTGTATGCCACACTACCAAGAAGCGTTGCCACACCATAACCCGAAATAGTAAATACTCCCAAGATTTGCCATTCGTAGGTGCCAAAAGTTGTTGAATTGAGAGCATAAACAACACCCAATTGCAATAAGTAACAAAGTGCGAATCCAATACCGAATTTTATCGCTTCACGGCTATATCCGTTTTGAGACTTGAATACCCAATTTTTATTCCATATAAATGAATTAATTAATCCTGCAATATAACCAAGTGCATTAGATAAATAAGGATTTACATCTAATAATGATTTACACACAAAGATTACGCCAAGTGTAATAGCAGTATTCATACACCCCACTATTACATATTTCATAAATTGGACTATTGTTTTGCGTTTTTGCATAATAATTAATTGAGTGAGTTAATCATTGTCGTGTTTAAGCGTGGGTAGTTGCCATGAATATTTAATTGCACACCAACGAAGTAAAATCACTGTAGCAGCACAAAGTATTTGTTGAAAAATTTCAGCACCACCACACACAAGTGTAAGCCAATATACACCTCCTCCAGCAAGACAAGCCGTAGCATATACATCTTCACGGAAGAAGCGTGGCTCTTCATTTATAAGTATATCACGCAACACTCCACCGAAGGCCCCAGTAATCATACCCATCGCAATAGCAACCCATATAGGATAATTGAATGCTAATGATTTTTGAATACCGATAACAACAAATAGCGCTAAACCTACGGTGTCAAACAACAATAGTGCACGAAGATGCTTCACTAATGCCTTGCGAAATATAATAACAAAAACTAAAGATAATCCTGTTACGGCTAGATACCACCATGTCTGCATCCAAAACACAGGCGCATCAAGAAGCACATCACGTAAAGTTCCACCTCCAATTGCTGTAACAAGCCCCACAACGTATGCACCAAACCAATCAAAGCGTTTAGCCGCAGCCATTCTAATGCCGCTTATTGCAAAAGCAATTGTGCCGATTACCTCTATTATAAACGAAAACATGCTATCCATAAAGGAGTTATACTAAATTGTTATTTGTTTCCTTGTTGAAAATATTTACACACACTTGTCAATCCACAATTCAAACAATCGGGACGACGCGATTTACACACGTAGCGCCCATGAAGTATAAGCCAATGATGTGCTAAAGGAATAATCTCATCGGGAATATGTTTGCACAATGTTTTCTCTGTTTCGAGTGGCGACTTGCTATTATTTGTTAATCCAATACGTTCACTTACTCTAAAAACATGAGTATCCACTGCCATTGCCGCTTTATTAAATACCACGGCAAGCATTACGTTTGCCGTTTTGCGCCCTACTCCTGGCAATTTTACTAATGAGTCAATATCGGCAGGAATTTCACTATTAAATTCCTCAACAAGCATTTTTGAGGCTCCGATTAAATGACGCGCTTTATTATTGGGATATGAACACGATTTTATCAATTCATATACCTCATCAAAAGATGCAACAGCAAGGCTTTCGGGCGAAGGATATCTACTAAATAATGCTGGTGTTATGAGATTTACACGTTTGTCGGTGCATTGAGCCGACAAAATGACTGCAAGCAACAAATGAAATGGAGTATCGTAATGTAACTCTGTTTCAGCAACAGGCATAGCAGTCTTAAACCACTCAATAACCTGTTGATAGCGTTGCTTGGTCGTCATCGTAATGTCGATTATCTTTTCTTAGTGTGCGCTTTGGAATTCTTCTAAGAATCGAGCGTCGTTTTCAGAGAACATGCGAAGGTCCTTAACTTGATACTTAAGGTTGGTAATACGTTCAATACCCATACCTAATGCATATCCACTATATTGTTTGCTATCAATGCCACACGATTCAAGCACATTTGGGTCAACCATACCACATCCGAGAATTTCTACCCAACCAGTGTGTTTACAGAATGAGCAACCTTTTCCGCCACAAAGATTACAAGAGATATCCATTTCAGCCGAAGGCTCAGTAAATGGGAAGTAACTTGGGCGAAGACGAATTTGAGTTGCTGGACCAAACATTTCTTGAGCAAAGTACAACAAAGTTTGTTTCAAGTCAACAAATGAAACTTTTTTGTCAACATACAATGCTTCTACTTGGTGGAAGAAACAGTGCGCACGTGCCGAAATTGCCTCATTGCGATACACTCTACCTGGACAAATGATGCGAATAGGTGGTTGTGTTTTCTCCATCACACGACTTTGCACTGAAGATGTGTGAGTGCGCAACAATACATCAGCAGGATTGCGTTGAATAAAGAAAGTATCTTGCATATCACGTGCAGGGTGATCGGCAGGGAAGTTCATTGAAGAAAATACATGCCAGTCGTCTTCGATTTCAGGGCCATCGGCAATTGAGAACCCTAAGCGTGCAAAAATTGACACGATTTCATTTCTCACGAGTGAAAGTGGATGGCGTGAACCAAGACGAATTGGAGATTCAGTGCGCGAAAGGTCTAGACCATCGCCAACTGTATCAACAGATTCTACTGCATCACGCAACGCATTGATTTTATCGTTTGCGAGATTTTTTAGTTCATTAAGGGCTTGACCCATAGCTTTCTTTTGGTCAGCTGGCACATTACGGAAATCGTTAAACAATAACGACACCTCACCCTTTTTGCTTAAATATTTGATACGCAATGCTTCAACATCTGCGGCATTGCTTGCTGTAAGACCTTCGATTTGAGCCTTAAGTTCGTTTATTTTTTCTAACATTGCAATGATTAGTTTTTTTCTTTCTGCAAATTTACAAAAAAAATGGGTTATAATACTCATTTGAGGAAATAATAACTTATCTTTGTAAAAAAAAGATATGACTATATTTCTTATTACACTCGCAGTAGTTTGTTTATTGACTGGTTTGGCAGGTTGCGTAATCCCTGTTTTACCTGGTCCACCTATCTCTTATTTAGGGATACTCTTTTTGCATTTTTCAGAGGAATTTGACTATAGCCTCACAACACTACTTGTATTACTTGCATTAGTTATCGTTGTAACTATATTGGATTATGTAATACCTATGCTTGGAAGCAAATATCTCGGTGCAGGCAAATGGGGTTCGGCAGGCAGTTTTATAGGTACAATAATAGGTCTATTCTTCTTGCCATGGGGACTCATCGTTGGTCCATTTTTAGGTGCATTCATCGGTGAGAAAATCTCAGGCAAAGGTTGGCATGACGCTTTTGTTGCTGGCACAGGTTCTCTTGTAGGATTCATCGTTGGCACATTGATAAAAGTGCTGCTATGCCTATATATGATATGGATATTTATTGAAGTTTTGTTTTTTTAATTAAATATCTGCAACTCATCATATATCCTATTAATAAATGCACATTCTTGAACGAATAATATCTCAAAACATTCAACACCATCAACTTCTTGACATCGAGAAGCCCATTATTGTGGCTTTTAGTGGTGGAGCTGATTCGGTTGCATTGCTATATATTCTCAATTCATTAGGATATAACTGCATTGCTGCTCATTGCAATTTTCATTTGCGTGGCGAAGAGTCAAATCGCGATGAAAATCATGTAAAGGATATTGTCAATCAACTCTGCATCATTGGCGAAATCACTCACTTTAATGTTGACAAATATATTAAAAAACAACAGGTTTCTACTGAAATGGCTTGTAGGGAGTTACGCTACAAATGGTTTGAAGATATTAGACTAAAACACAATGCCCAAGCAATCGCAGTAGCACACCATCGCGACGATGACATAGAAACAATGTTCCTAAATCTCATGCGTGGAAGTGGCATTATGGGTGCGGCGGCTATGAAGTGGAAAAATGGATATATTGTGCGTCCTATGCTCAATGTTTCTCGCAACAACATTGAAGCATATCTATCAAAGCAACATATTGAATATGTTGTAGATAGCACAAACTTGGAAAACGATTTCAAACGCAATAAATTACGCAACGAAGTCATTCCTGTCCTACTCCAATCATTCCCCGATGCCGATAGCATGATGGCAAAATCTCTTGGATATCTAAAAGAGAACCGAGAAATATATCAATATGCCATTGCTCAAGCACAAAAGCAGTATAAAATTGGCAATACAATTCTACTTAGCAAATTAATTGCTGAGTACCCTGCTCCTAAAGCGTTGTTACATGAAATTCTCGCTCCTTATGGATTCAATTCTAACCAAATAGAGGATATCATAAACTGTGTAGGTAGAAGTGGACTCATTTTTTATTCATCTAAATTTGTAATTACAATTAATCGCGAAAACATTGAGTTATCTGAAATTAATTCTTTCAATCGCACTAATGATGAATATAAAATAGATTTATCACAAGCTGTAACTACTCCTATAAATTTAGACGTGTCATTTATAAATCCCAAAGAGTTTGCTCCATCAAAATCCACAAACATAGCATACTTTGACGCAAAAATTCTTGAAGAGAATCCACGATTTATTTTGCGACACTGGCGAGAAGGTGACCACATGGCTCCCTTTGGACTTAATGGTACAAAAAAAATCAGCGACATATTTAGTAATGCCAAATTATCACTCATAGAGAAAAATAATATATGGATTCTTGAAAGAGAGGGTATAATAATATGGGCAGTAGGACTACGCGCATCACGACATTTTGCAGTAACAAAGGCTACTCAAAAGATTCTTGTAATCAAAGCAGATATATCTTAGAACTCAATATTTCATCATTTATACCTCAACTTTTTTACTCAAAATTTGTTTTTTAAGTAAATGCAAGGTATCTTTGCATCATAATTCAGCAATAGAGATTGTTTTGAGATGCTAAGTACTCATAAGCATCTTATCGCAAAACAATTTTATCCCACAAATAACATTAATCACAGAGCACTAATACGTGGAGCACTTTGTGTGCATTCCCACAATATGTATAATCGATTATACTTCTTATAATCTTCTATATTAAATATGTATAATATTTCCGACCTTAACGCAATGAGCGAACAAGAGCTCAAAACGATTGCGGAATCTATGGGACTCAAAAAAATTGACCCAACAAAAAAAGATGATTTAATCTATCGCATTCTCGACGAGCAAGCCATTACTATGGCCACAGCTACAGCCGAAAAAAAACGCCGTGCAACAAAAGATGCTCCTATAAAGAAAGAGAAAAAATCAAGCGAAAATAAGAAAGAATCAAAAACAAAGAAAAAGGTAGAACCTAAAGAAGATTCTTCTAAAATAGAATTAGTCGAAAGCAACACTCCTCAAGAATCTACCATCATAGTTGAGGAGACTAAACCAGTTCAAGAGCCTAAGGTTAAACCTGCTCGAAAAACTAAAAAGACTAATAAAAAAGAGGATACAAACGAAAGTGAAGTAGTCTCTCAAGAACCAAAAGAGGGACAACTCACATCAGAGTCTATTGATGAAATGGATATGATGACAATGCTCCCTCCATTGGCAAAAGAAGAAACTCCTCAAGCTGTTGAGTTAGATTCAAATGCTCTTGAAGCGTCAGCTCCATCTCAAGAAACCTCCAATCAACAAGGTGATAGTGAGGTGAACGCAGAGGGAAAACCTCGCATGGATTTCCGTCCTAAAGAAAACTCTTCGTTTGGTTCATTCTTCCCTCGTAGCGAAGGTCGTAGATTTGTCCCTCGCAGTCAACGTGAAAAAGAGGAAGCGGCAGCAGCAGCGGCTATTGCAGCAGCTAAAGCACCTATCGTAATTGGTGAACCAGGTCGCGAGCAACAAGAGAAACCTCAACAACAGCAACAACACAACAATAATAGCAAACAAAACAAGAAACAAAAAAATCGCAATAACAATAATAACAAGCAACAATATCAACAACCTGCCGAGCCTCAATATAATTTTGACGGATTCCTCGTTGCTAATGGTGTGCTTGAAGTTATGCCCGATGGATATGGATTCCTTCGTTCAAGCGATTACAACTATCTATCTTCACCCGATGATGTGTATGTAACACAATCACAAATCAAAAATCATGGATTGAAGACTGGCGACGTTGTAGAATGTTTCATTCGTCCACCTCGCGAAGGGGAAAAATATTTCCCAATGAGTAGCGTAACAAGTGTAAATGGTCGCACCCCCGATTATATTCGTGACCGTGTAGCATTTGAACACTTAACGCCACTATTCCCCGATGAGAAATTTGACCTCACCAGTGGTCGCAACTCATGCAACCTTTCAACTCGCGTTGTTGACATGTTCTCCCCTATAGGCAAAGGTCAACGCGGTCTTATTGTTGCGCCTCCCAAAACTGGTAAAACAATCTTATTGAAAGATATTGCCAACGCTATTGCTGAGAATCACCCCGAAACATATATTATGATTCTCCTCATTGACGAACGCCCCGAAGAGGTTACCGATATGAGCCGTAGCGTTAATGCCGAAGTTATTGCATCTACTTTTGACGAACCAGCCGACCGACATGTAAAAATTGCAAGCATCGTGCTTGAAAAGGCAAAACGCATGGTTGAGTGTGGTCACGATGTAGTGATTCTACTCGACTCTATTACTCGTCTTGCTCGTGCTTACAACACTGTTTCGCCAGCATCAGGTAAAATCCTTTCGGGTGGTGTTGACGCCAACGCATTGCAGAAACCTAAACGATTCTTTGGTGCTGCACGCAACATCGAAGGTGGGGGTTCGCTCACAATCATCGCAACAGCATTGACCGAAACAAGTTCCAAAATGGACGAAGTTATCTTCGAAGAATTTAAGGGTACTGGTAACATGGAACTTCAACTCGACCGCAAGTTGTCAAACAAACGCATCTTCCCTGCTGTTGATATCATGTCATCAAGCACACGTCGCGAAGACCTGCTCACTCACCCCGAGATGCGCAACCGCATGTGGATTCTTCGCCGATTCCTTGCCGACCACAACTCTATCGAAGCAATGGAATTTATCAAAGAGCGCATGGAGCGCACATCTTCCAACGAAGAACTCCTATATACAATGGGCGACTAATCAAATAATACTAAACTATAGCACTAAAGCGTGTCAAAGAATTTTGACACGCTTTTTTATACTCTATAATATAAATTTCGCTAATTTTGCACACAGGACAAACATAAAAATCAGCTCACACCTATGCTATTTAGAAATTATTTTCTATCTTTGCATAGTTGCGTTTAGCAACATTGACATATTTAGGAAGCGTTTAGCTCCTATTCCTACAGATGAATCTGGACAATTCATGGCAACGGGAATAGAAGTAGCGTTATTTTTTTGATGTTGATATATGTTATTTACTACATATACCCATGTCAAAGGTGTGAGCTATTTTTATCTTATTCGTTGCCAGGCAGTCCAGAGCCCATCTTAGGATAAGACTAATGTGGCTCACTCTTTCTTTTTATGCCTAAATTCTTTTTTTAATCCGCTTCTCCGAGCCATAAGAAGTAATTAATTTATTATTTTATCATGGATGAAATCTTTGAAAAATTAGTGCTTTATTATGACAGCATTAGTTCTTGGTTAGAAAAACCTAACGACTTTAGTGAAGAGGAACAAAAACGTTTTAAATGGATTTTTTGGGGCTCAATTGGTATATTATATATTATACTTACAATCTTATTTGGAGCTATCAATTTTTGGGGGAGCCTACTTTTAGGAGCAATTTGTGGGTATATTCTTTGGAATACAAAATGGAAACTATGGAAAAGAGTTCTTGCTAGTTGTTTTGTATATATAACTCTTGTATCTATATTACCTTATAATAATTCCGATTCTATGAAAGAGGCTGGTTGGGAATACATTTGCGATAGATTAAGAGCTCCTAGTTCTGCACGCCTTGTTGGATATGCATCTCCTGATGAATCAGCATGTGTTAAATATGCGAAGAAGTTTAAAATTGATGGGCTTAGTGTCGCCATGTACTCAGTAGATGCACAAAATGGTTTTGGTGCTATGATTAGAACTGACTATCTCGTTTTCTTTAAGGACGGCAAACCAATGTATTGTGAAGATAGTAATGAGGTTGAAAAATGTAGTATTGTTCAACAAAAACAAATATTACAATTGAATGGATTTTAGTTCAAGATAAATTTATTTTTTAATTAACAATCTTCAAGGATACAAAAACACTAAATAAATAGGCTAACCTTGATAAAAATAGGGTTAGCCTATTTTTCCCTCAAAGAATGTATTGTTTAATATTTGATGAATATTCCGTTTCCCACATATTTTTACTACTTTTGCAGTAAATAATATTTTACAATGGCTGGAATACAAAAAACAAATGTGGCACGATTGCTTGATAAAGCTAAAATACCTTATGAGTTAGTCCCATACACCGTTGATGAAAACAATCTTGCTGCCGACCATGTGGCCGAGGAATTGGGCGAGGATATCAATCAAGTATTCAAGACACTCATTCTCCATGGCGACCGCAGTGGGCACTTTGTATGTGTAGTTCCAGGCAACACCGAGGTTGACCTCAAAAAAGCAGCAAAAGCTGCTGGCGCAAAGAAAGCAGAAATGATTCCAATGAAAGAATTGTTGCCATTGACTGGCTACATTCGTGGAGGTTGCTCCCCTATTGGAATGAAAAAGCCATTCCCCACATTCTTTCATCAATCAGCGCTCGACTTTGAAGTAATATTTGTGAGTGCTGGGGTGCGCGGATTGCAACTTAAAATCAATCCTCAAGACCTCATTTCTTATGTTAAAGCGGCAGTTGCCGACCTAACTCAATCAATAGAAGAAAACGACAACAACGATGAATACAATTGGCAAAATTTTTAGAGTTACAACCTTTGGCGAATCTCATGGCATGGCTGTTGGTGGAGTGATTGACGGAATGCCTGCTGGCATTGAAATTAATCTCGACAAAGTTCAATATGAGCTCAATCGTCGCCGTCCAGGGCAATCATCTATCGTGACCCCCCGCGATGAAAAGGACCAAGTGAAAATTCTTTCGGGTATTTTTGAAGGAAAAACTACTGGTTGCCCCATTGGTTTTATCGTTGAAAATACCAATCAGCATTCATCTGATTACGAAAATATTCGCAATACCTTCCGTCCTTCGCATGCCGATTTTACATATACATCAAAATATGGCATTCGTGATTATCGTGGAGGTGGTCGTTCATCGGCACGCGAAACAATCTCACGCGTAGTGGCTGGAGCTTTTGCACGCCAAGCGTTGGAGCAAATCGGCATTCAAATCTATGCTTATACCTCTCAGGTTGGCAATATTGCACTCGATAATGACTACAAAAAATATGATTGCTCTTTAATCGAAACAAACGATGTGAGATGTCCCGATGCTGAAGTAGCAAAAAGGATGCACAATCTCATTGACGAGGTAAAAAACGATGGTGACACAATAGGTGGCGTGATTACGGGCGTAATTAAGAACTGCCCTATTGGACTCGGAGAACCTACATTTGGGAAACTTCATGCTAAATTGGGCGAAGCAATGTTGAGTATTAATGCAGCAAAAGGATTTGAATATGGAATGGGATTTGCGGGTGTAAGCAATCGCGGGAGTGAATTAATAGATAATTTCATCAACAACGATGGCAAAATAAGCACAACAAGCAATCATTCGGGAGGCATACAAGGTGGAATATCTAATGGCGAAGATATCTATTTTCGCGTAGCATTCAAACCAGTTGCTACCATACTCAAAGAAATAGAAACCGTTGACAAAGATGGAAAATCTACAATCTTAAAAGCAAAAGGTCGCCACGATCCATGTGTATTGCCTCGAGCAGTACCCATTGTTGAAGCAATGGCTGCAATGGTTATTTTAGATGCTTATTTATTAAACAAAACTACTCATTTATAATAATCGCCAATATGGCTATAGGATATCGTGATTTCTCTCAATTCCTCAGGGAGCACTTTGATTGTAAAATGCAAAAGATAGCAATCAATGCAGGTTTTACATGTCCTAATCGCGATGGTTCAAAAGGTAGAGGAGGTTGCACATACTGCAATAATCAAACATTTAATCCTGCTTATTGCACCCCTACTCAATCAATCACTAAACAACTTGAAGAGGGTAAACAATTCTTTGGCAAAAAATATCCAGACATGCGCTATCTCGCATATTTCCAAGCATACACAAATACACATGGAGATATCGATCGAGTAATGGCAATGTATCATGAAGCCCTTGCTGTTGACAAAGTTGATGGTATCATTATAGGCACTCGACCCGACTGCATGCCTCAAGAACTTCTTGACCAACTTGCCGAACTAAATAAGAGAAAATGGGTTATGATTGAATATGGGGCAGAAACTTCACACAACACAACTCTTGATTTTATTAATCGTTGCCATTCGTGGGAAGATACTGTTGATGCCACACTTCGCACTGTAAAGGCTGGGATCCCATGTGGATTACACCTTATTCTTGGGCTACCTGGAGAAGATGAAGGTATGATTCTATCTACTATCAAACGAGTATCACAACTCCCTCTCAATACTATAAAACTACATCAATTACAACTTGTGCGTGGCACACGCATGTCCAAAGATGTCGAAGAAGGATTATACAACATACAACACTTTTCTGTTGATGAATATATCTCTCTTTGCTGTAAAGTTATACAATACACATCTCCAACAATTGCAATTGAACGATTTGTCTCACAATCGCCCGATGATTTGCTTATTTCACCTCGTTGGGGTTTGAAAAATTATGAATTTACAAACCTGCTAAACAACTCAATAAAAAAATTAGGAATCAAGCAAGGCGAATTGCTTAACTCCTAATTCTTTATAATCTTATTTCTATTTATTTTAACAATGCTGATGCATCTTCATAATCCATTTGGATTACTGGGATAGCCTTTAATGTTGTGTCGATTTTACTTTCATCATAAGCCTCTGCTGGTTGCACACCCGCCGCAATCACTTTTTCTTTAGTATTTACAAAATATATAGCATCGACTTTTGCTTTGCAAGCCGCATTATAGGCGTCTATCGTTGGTTCATTTACAGCATAAATTTTTGCATTTTTCAATGTTTTCATCTTAGCCATTGCTATAGAGGTTTCTATTGAAGTAGCTTTTTCTGTTGCTTGACCTGAACTTTGCAAACGTCCATTAAGTACTACAACCGCACCACAAGGAATACCCCCCTCTTCGACATTAACTTTTGCTACAGTTACAGCCATATCCATCCATATTTCATCTACTGGCGATACCTTCTCTCTTTTTGATATTTCTACGCTTGCCATCATTGTTGTTGAAACCAATATAGCCATTGCCATTACTGCAAAAATCACTTTTTTCATCATCTTTTATTTTTTTATTAATACTCTATTTTATCCTCTTTTGTTTTCCACATTTCAAAAGCTTTAATCGTACGACAATTATCCATCTTGATACATGGAATCATTCGCTCCGACTTGGGTTTATCCAATTCTTGATATATAAATCTATCACTAAAATTGATAGCATCAGCATCTTCTTGGGTATTTCCATAATAAATGCGACTTACACCAGCCCAATACAATGCACTCAAACACATCGGACATGGTTCACATGAAGTATAAACAACGCAACCCGATAGGTTAAACGTTTGCTCTTTGCTACATGCTTGACGAATAGCATTTACTTCAGCATGTGCCGTAGGGTCATTACTTGCTGTTACTCTATTCACTCCAGTAGCAATTACATCGCCATTGCGCACTATTACTGCTCCAAACGGACCACCGCCATTTGCCACATTCTCTTCAGCAAGTTCGGCAGCCATATTCATAAATCGTATATCTTCGTCGGTTATTTTCATGTTAGATTTATAAATGAGATTGTAAATTTATAAACTTATATATTAATAACAAACGTATTTCCATAAAAAGTTGTTAAACATCTACTTTTATATAAAAGATTAGAGGAGATTATGCTATAATTTGCAGTAATCTCCTCCTTTTCGTTATTTAATAGTATTTATTACAAAGATGTCAAATTTGATGAAATCGTAAAAGATTTTACTTGTGTACCACCAGAGAATGTTCCTCCTTTTGTCACTTCATTAAATGTGGTACCACCACTTACTGAGCCACCTGTATAAAGCTTATATGAACTTCCCGTTGTGAATTCGGGCAAAGTAATATAGCAACCTTGGCTCATAGCTTGAGGTGATTTGAACGACATTATATGTTGACCACTTGAAGTAGTTACAGTAATCAATGTTCCAGCACTAATAGATGATGAATATTTGATTGTTGGCACCTTGCATTGTGTTGTAGTAAGGTTCAACATATTACCTTTTTGGTTAATTACTGTACCTCCTGTG
>JAEIGA010012988.1_pt1 | contig 12672 bp, 8 predicted proteins | sample 9270691 | NCBI WGS metagenome assembly JAEIGA01 (sample SAMN17057246, study PRJNA624740) | gut metagenome | biome: biome; isolation source: fecal sample | host: Bos grunniens | place: China: Xizang | collected 2019 | reverse complement strand
GAAGAGTTGGAAAAGAGATACCCTGACACGTTTATCGGCTTGGCATTGCACTACAACGACCAACTCGCAGTCGACGACTATGTGATGGACCTTTCGTTCCCTGATGGTTTCCCTACGGGTTGGATTAATCGTCGATATTACACCTCTCCGATGGTGCAAATCCATGAGGACGGAGTGATCAGATACACAATGCTTGATGGTGGTGTTGAGACATACTATCTTGAAGAAATGGCCCTTCCGGCTGTGGCTGAAATCGATGTGGCGGCAAAGCAAGAAGGCAAAGCCTATAGGGTAATGTCGACTCTCTGCTTTGCAATGGATGATGTTGATGCCGACTACCGTATTGCCTATGCGATAATCGAGAATGATGTCACCGGCACCGGCTATTATCAAGTCAATGGCTACTCGGGACAAGATGTCGATATGGGCGGTTTTGAAGACCTTCCTGCTACAATCTACGATATTGAGTTTCAGCATGTTGTACGCGCTATCTATGATGACTATCAAGGCGTGGCCGGTAGCGTGCCGACTGAAATATCGGGTGGCGAAAAGTACACACACGAATACCTCGTAGAGTTGCCGAGCACAGTCGGCGATGCCAAAAATGTGGAGGTCGTGGCTATGCTGATCGATATGAAGACCGATGCCATAATCAATGCCGACAAGGTCGACTTGTTGTCGGGCATAGAAGCAGTCGGTGTTGACGGTCTTGCGATGCAATGCGATGCCGTCGATGGCATGGTCAGAGTGAAGGTCATAGGCGATGTGGCATATGACTCACAAGTGGCGATGTATGATGTGCATGGTCGACTTATTGATGTGAAAAAGATAGTCGACAATCGTGCAGAGTTAGGTAGCAATTGCTCTTCAGGTGTCTATGTCATCGTGTTGACCGATGGCGACCGGCAGATGACAGAAAAAATTATAGTCCGATAGGGGTCTATCGACATACCAAACAAAGGCAGAATTATTCTCGCGAAAGGGGAGTAATTCTGTTTTTGCTTTTTTTAAGGTGTAGTAGGGGTGATGTGTCGAAAAAAATGCCTATTTTTGCATAGTGTAATTTAAAGCGATAAATCAATGAAAAATATATCAGTCAGAATAGTCAATAAAAGTCACCATCCACTACCGGCTTACAGCACTCAAGACTCAGCCGGAATGGATGTCAGAGCCTACCTTCCTGAGGGCTCAATCACGCTTCATCCGATGCAGAGATGCTTGATTCCTACGGGGCTTCATATCGAGTTGCCGTCGGGTTATGAGTGCCAGATACGCCCACGCTCGGGATTGGCACTGAAGCACGGCATCACCATAGTCAATTCTCCCGGTACAATTGATGCCGACTATCGTGGTGAAATCGGTGTGATTTTGATGAATACCGGTGCTGAAGATTTTGTGGTCAACGATGGCGAACGCATTTGTCAAATGGTGGTAAAGGAATACACCAGAGTCGAATGGATTGCATCAGAGACGTTGGAAACTTCGGAACGAGGTGAGGGAGGATTTGGCCACACAGGTGTAAAGTGATCGATATGAGCAGAAATAAAAAGCATGACACACGGACTATCTCCTCGATGAGGGTGGTGTTGCTGTTGTTGGTTGCGATAGTGCTCGGTGGAGGCGTATGGGCTAAAACCTCCGATCGCTCATCGCGTGAAAAGGCACGCTATTACTATCTCGAGGGTCTTGTCATGAATGCTCAAGGCAAGCAAGCCGAGGCGCACGAACTGTTTAAACGTGCGATAGAGATTGACTCCACTTACGCAGAGGCTCAAGAGGCCTACAGTGGTGGAGTGCTGATGTCGCAAAACAGTACGATGGAAGACTTGGTCGCTGCTGCTGAGAGGTTGCGAGTCATAGCTGATAAATATCCCGATGATTTGGGCGAGTCAAGGTATTATGCCTATGTCGCATTCCAACTCGGCAAGCGCGATGAGACATTCAGAATCTATCGTCGATTGATCGAAAAGTCGCCCGAAAATACCGATTTGCTTTTGGCGTTGAATGAATTTTATGCCAAGTCCGACTCGTTGCAACAGGCCTTCGACTGCTTGGTGGAATATGAGAGGATAGAGGGGCGTTCGATACAGACCGGCTATCGCAAGATACTCTATAAGTTAGGTCTTGGCGACACTATAGCAGTGATGGCAGAAATCGACTCTCTGATAGCCAACGACCGCAACAGTGCTGCTCCGTGGATGATAAAGGGTGATGTGTTGAACTATCTCAATATGCAAGACTCTGTGTTGCCTTCTTTCCTGAAAGCTGAGGAACTTGAGCCTGATAACGGCGAGGTGAAGGTGTCATTGGCTGAGTATTATCAAGGCGTGGGTGATAGCGTGGCCTGCGACAATAAGATGTACGAAGCTCTGATGTGCGACAATTTCAACCTCGAGATGAAGGTCAAGATACTTGCCGACTATCTGCAAAAACTGATTGCTGACCAGTCAAGTTCGGATCGTGGCAATCAATTGTTTGATGTGCTTAGAGAGCAATATCCTCACGAGCCGTTGGTGCTCGAGTTTGCCGCTCGATTTAATGCCGCTATTGGAGATATAGAGGAGGCGATAGAGGTTATATCCTACGCTATCGATATGTCGCCGGAGAATGAGCCGTATCGCATACTCAAGCAGCGCTGTCTGCTCACTGTCGACAGATACAGCGAAGTGATAGATGAGTATAATGCTTCAAAGGAATATATGGAGCCGTCGGCCGATATGATGTATCTTGTAGGTACGACTTATGTCCTTCTTGAGGACTATGACTCAGCAGTCGGTATTTATACACAGCTTATTCGCGACATCAATCCCGAGTTGCCACTGCAAGAGATGATGGCCGACAATAGTCTGTTGGCTTCTTTGCCGTATGAAGACCTTATGGCTGTCAGTCAGTATTATATGTCGTTGGGCGATGTGTACAACACTTCGGACAATAATGACTTGGCTCTGGCAGCGTACGAAAACTCGTTGAGAGCTTTCCCGGAAAACACGATGACAATGAACAATTATGCCTACCTGCTTTCGAAGATGAATCGTGACCTCGACAAGGCAGAGACTATGATTGCCAAGGCTCTTGAGCAAGAACCTGAGAATGCCTCTTTCCTCGATACATATGCGTGGGTGCTGTTCGTGAAGGGCGACTATGAAGCGGCTTTGCCTTATCAGATTAAGGCGGTCGAACTCGGCGCTGATGACCCTTCTTCGGAAGTGTGGCATCACATGGGCGACATATATTTCTTCAATAAGAAATCAGATGAGGCAGTCGATGCGTGGGTTAAGGCTTTGGAACTCGAACCAGATAACGAGTTGCTTCAACGCAAGGTGAAACAAAAGACATATTTTGAAAAATAAACTACAATGACAAAGCATATTTATATCCTATTGGCGGCATTTGTGATGGTATTCACAAGCTGCAAGTCACATAAACCGACAGCCGACGGTGAGTCGGGAGTTGCGACTGAGGAGGTCGCTTCGAGCAATAGCAGAATCGACAGTCTGCTTCAGAAAACCCCGGAGCGTGAGTCGGCGGAGGTGGTCGGAAGAATGACTGAGCGATTCACATCGTGGAACACCGTCATGCTTTCTGCTCAGTTGCAGATGGATGGTCTGCCATTGTCTCCATCATTGAAAATCTTTATGGAGAAGGGTAAGAGCATGTCGATATCTGTGCGTGCGCCATTCATCGGGGAAGCCGGTCGACTGGAGTTTGCAAACGATACCGTTGTGGCTGTCAATAAGATGAAGAATGTCTACACGGTGGCTGATATTTCGCAACTTATGGGCGGCTTGGAATTCACGTTGTCCGACCTTCAAGACGTATTCCTTGCCAGAGCGTTTGCCATCGGCGAGGGTACGATTACCGAATACGATAGGTCAAAGCATGGTTTGTATCATGCTCCGAGTGAAAATTATTTCCTGCCTCCTATGCCACAGAGCGACAGTTTGTTGTATGGTTTTACCATCGACAGCGAGGGTATGGTCAGCGACTTCTTGATACATGATTTCATCAGCGGATTTGAGCTCTATTGTCTCTATCAGCACAAAAAGAAATCGTATAATGCTGTGTTCGAAGTTCAGTATGCCGATGCGCAGATGCAAGTGATACTCGCCGACATTACTTGCCAGTGGGAAGCTCAGCCGCTCAGCCCTATTAAGCTGACATCGAAGATGCGTGAGGTGAGTATTCAAGAATTTTTAAGATTTTAGAGATGCGACGACTGATAACTCTTCTACTATGTGTGGTGCTGATGACGCCCTTTGTGACCGAGTCTTTCGATTCGACAGTGGAGGTGTGTGCGCAGTCGCAGTCTAAGAAAAAGAAGCAGAAGAAGTCTTCTTCGTCGTCGAAGAAGAGCAGCAAGAAGAGCAGTTCGAAAAGCAAGTCTTCCAAGAAATCTTCTTCGAAGAAGTCGACTTCCAAAAAGTCTTCAGGCAGCAAATCAAAGAGCAAGTCAAAGAGTAAATCGAAGTCACCGACTACATCTGCCGATGCAAAGAAGCAGCAGCAAAAGGCTCAGCAAGAGATTAAACTCACTAAGCAGCAAATCGAAGAGAATGAACGCCTTGTCAAGAAGAGTCTCAACAGTCTGAACAGTATTAAGTCTGACATTCTCGTTTCCGAGAAGCAGATCGCCGAACTATCGCAACGCGAGACACAACTAAGCACTCAGTTGACTGAGTTGGATACCAAAATTGCTGAAAATGAAGCGAAATTGGCGGCTTTGCGCGATAACTATCTCAAGGTGGTCAAGAAGATGCGCTTGGTCAAAGGCAAGACCGACGGATTGTCGTTTGTGTTTGCCTCGAAGAGTTTCAGTCAGGCTATCCGCCGCATTCGCTATCTCCGTGAGTTCTCGAAATGGCGTGAAGAGCAAGTGGCAGAAATTTCCGGTCTGCAGACTGAGCTGAAGAGTCAGCACGAGAAATTGGCACAGACTAAAGCAGAGATTGATGAGGTGCTTGCCAAGGAGCGAACTGTCAGGTCGCAACTCGTGGCTCAACGCACCAAGCAAGATGCTTTGGTCGATGAGTTGCAACGCAATGGTGTAGCCCTTAACTCCCACCTCCAAAAGAAGCAACAGGAGGTCAATGACCTGAAGAGCAAAATAGCCAACCTCATTGCGGCCGAGCAACGTGCGGCCGAAGAGAAGCGTCGCAAAGAGGAAGAGGCACAGCGTAAAGCGGCAGAAGAGAAAGCTCGTCAAGAAGCCGAACGTCAAGCTCAAGAGGAGCAGAAGCGTAAAGATGAGGAGAGCAAGAAGAAGTCGGAATCTGCCGATAAAAAGAAATCTGCCGATAAGAAGGAGTCGACGGATAAGAAGAAGTCTGCCGACAAGAAAAAAGATGATGGTGCTTATGCCGAGGCTCGCAAGCGTAAGAAGCGCAGTGATGACGCCAAGAAATCTGAGGCTAAAAAGGATACTAAAACGGAAGTCACTCCATCGGGCGGCTCGTTTGAGAGCATGAAGGGGTCGTTGCCTCGTCCTGTGAGTGGTGCATTCAAGGTCGTGGTGCCGTTTGGTCGCCATGCGTTGCCCGACTTGCCGTCTGTCGAATATGACAATCCGGGTATCGATGCCGAGGTGTCGGTAGGTGCAAGTGCGTTGGCTGTCTTCGCCGGCGAGGTGTCGGGTGTCTATGTGCTTAAAGGATTTGACACGGTGGTGATTGTCAACCATGGCTCTTACTACACGGTCTATGGCAATATCGCGACACCGGCTGTTAAGGTTGGTGATAAGGTTAAGGCCGGACAGTCACTTGGAAAACTGTTTGTTGATACTTCCGACGACAATCGCACTGTGATTCACTTCGAGGTGTGGAAGGGTCGCGAAAAACTGAATCCGATGTCGTGGATTAAATAAATCGTATGCAAATGATTGAGATAAAGAGATATAGCAAAGCACAGGAGAAGGAGTGGAACGATTTTGTCGCTTCGTCGCGCAACGGGACATTCCTGTTCAATCGTGGTTTTATGGACTATCATGCCGATCGTTTTGATGATGCATCGGTCATGGCCTATCGCAATGGCAAGCTGTGTGCTCTCTTGCCCGCCAATCGACGAGAGTCTACTTTGTTTTCTCATCAAGGACTGACCTATGGCAGTTGGGTTGTGCCGATCAATCATTTTGATGGCGCGATGATGCTCGAGATATGGGAAGCGTTCATGACTTATTGCAAGTCGGAAGGGATAGCGACCATCGTCTACAAGTCTATTCCACACATCTATAGTCCATATCCGTCGGAGGACGACCTCTATGCTTTGTTCCGTCAAGGAGCAGTGCTCAAGGAGGTCAATCTGTCGTCGACCATCGACCTTCGCAATCCGTTAGGTTTCAATATGTCGAAGCGTCAGCAATTGCGCAAGGCTCATAAGTGCGACATAACCATCTCAGAAACCGATGATTATGAGCGTTTTTGGGAAATTCTGTCGGCATGCTTGGCTGAGCGTCACGACTCTAAGCCTGTGCATTCTATAGATGAAATTCGACTGCTTGTGTCGCGTTTCCCCGATAATATCAAGCTCTATGCGATCAGTGACGATGAGGGTATGCAAGCCGGTGTATGCATGTTTGACACCGGGCATGTGTTCCATTCTCAATACACTGCGACAACGGCCAAAGCACGCAAAAACTACTATCTGACAGCTCTCTATGACTATCTGATAAATCTCGGTGCCGGTCATGCATACTTCGATTTCGGTATCTCCAACGAGGACCACGGAGCGTATCTCAACGAGGGGCTTCTCAATCAGAAGTCGAGCATGGGCGGACAGGGTGTGGTCTATTCTATCTACGAAATAAAAGTGAAATAGGTCGATGAGTGATGTAGCTAAGCAAGGCAAAGGGAAAAGTGGCCTGTCACGAGGTGTTTTGAAAGTGATGGGCTTATTCTCAGGGATGCAGATTTTCAACATCCTTTGCTCCATCATCAAGACCAAACTTGTCGCTATGTGGTTGCAAGCCGAGGGTGTGGGGTTGTTTGGTATGTACAACACGACCATCGAGACCATCTCGACCTTCACCAATATGGGACTGCGTCAAAGCTCCGTCAGAGATATATCCATTAATAAAAACGACTCGTCGCGCCTTGCATTCATCGTCGCTGTCGTGAGGCGTTGGAGTCTCGTGGCGGGATTGCTTGGGGCTATAGTGATAAGTGCTCTTGCACCGATTCTTGCAGAGTCTATATTCGGCGAATGGACCCACTGCTGGGGTTTTGTCGCCCTGTCGGCATCGATGATGCTCAACGCCATGCTTATGGGCGAACAGTCCATTTTGCAAGGCACAGGTCGACTAAAGGCATTGGCGAAAGGCTCGTTTTGGGGCACGCTGACAGGCTTGGTAGCCTCTGTGCCGATGTTTTACTATATGGGTGAGGATTCGGTCGTCTGGAGTATAATTGTCTACTCTGTGTTCGTCTTGGGATTCACTCTTCTGTATCGACACAAGGGAGATAGGAGGATTGCTCTGTCGTGGGGTGAGACCTATCGTGAAGGCAAGGGATTTGTGCGACTTGGCATCTGCATGTCGATAGCGTCGTTCATTACCAACATTGCTCACCTTGCATTTATGACCTACCTCAATCGCACTGTCTCGACCGAAGAAGTCGGTCTTTTCCAAGCAGGCTACACTCTCGTCATACGCTATGCCGGGTTGATATTTGCCGCCGTCGGCATGGAGTTCTTCCCTCGCTTGTCGGCCAACAACCACTCGGCGCATCGCGTCAACCTCTTCGTGTCGCATGAAATAACGCTTCTGTTGCTTGTTGTGACACCGATGATTCTCCTCTTCTTGCTTTGCCGCAACTTGATAGTAGATGTGCTTTACACTCGAGAGTTCTATGCCATAATTCCGTTCATATCGTGGGCAATAATGTGCAATATATTCAAGGCCGTGTCCTATTGTATGGCGTTCTCCATAATAGCCAAAGGCGACGGCAAATACTTCATCTTCACCGAAGGGGTAGATGCAGTGGTCGGTCTGACGCTCAACATCGTGCTTTATCAGTGCATGGGATTGACGGGTATCGGCGTGGCATATGTGTTGTGGTTTTTGATATACTGCCTTATCGTCGGTGTCGTCTATTTCGGTCGATACGGTTTCCGCCTTTCTGCAGAGGCTTATCGCATGATTGGCATCAGTATTCTGGTGTCGGCCGGTGCATTGGCGATGATGGAGCTGCTTCCGATGTGGGTTAACATCGTGGCACTGCCCATCGTTTCTGCTTGCTTTTTGCCACCATTGAAACGTATGTATTATAGAAATAAGAAATCTAAATAATCATTAACAATATTTAGTGAAAAATATTTTCGTATTATTGTGGAATTTAGTTACTTTGTCGCCGTAAACGATAACAATTAAAAATTGACAATATGAAAAGATTATCAGCACTATTTATGGCCGTGGCATTATTCGTGTCAATGGCCGTGGCTCAAGCTCCAAAGCAATGTGAAAAGCAATGCGAAAAAGCTAAATGTGAAAAGGTAGAATGCAAGAAAGAATGCACCAAGGATTGCAAAGACTGCAAGCAAGAGTGCAAGCAAAACAAGGAAGCATGCCAAAAGCAATGCGACAAGCAAAAGCAAGAATGCAAGAAGCAATGCGATGCTAAGAAAGAAGACTGCAAGTTGACAAAGTGTGACAAGCGTGCTAAGGTAAAAGCAAAAGATGCTTGCAAGAAACAATGCGACGCTAAGAAGCAAGAATGTCAAAAGCAATGCGACAAGCAGAAGCAAGATTGCAAGAAGCAGCAAAATTGCCAAAAGAAAGCAGAATGCAAAAAGGCATGTGAAAAGAAATAAATTGACCTATCGAACGATCCCTAATAACCGAGCCGACTTGATTACCCTCAAGTCGGCTCTATTTTTACCCCTATCCAAATTATAGTCTACTGCATGACATGAAACGATAAACACAGGTCTATATGCTGAATTTTACCGGTGGCGAATTGTAATTTAAGGCTGCAAGCTATTAATGAAGGAATTGACTTGTAATTGATTTTAAATTTGGGATTTATGAAATTTATTATTAATTTAGCGAAAAATTATATCGTTGTATGTAAAAAACGAGAGAGAAGACAAATGCCAAAGACATTGCTCCTCTCTAAATGTTTTCACAACGGAAAAAATCCTTATTGTGATTTGCTTACTTTTAGTATTGCGTCACAAAATTAGAAAAAATAATTTAAACAACAAAATATCATGAAAAAAATACTTGGCTTAGATTTGGGCGTTGGCTCATGTGGGTGGGCTTTAATACTCGTAGATGATGACTATTGTCCAATAAATATTTTAGGTATAGGAAGTAGAGTAATCCCACTTTCTGCTGATGATAGTAATGACTTTTCACGAGGTAATGCAATCAGTAAGAATGCTAATCGAACTGCAAAGAGGACCCAACGAAAAGGTTATGACCGATATCAATTGAGGCGTTTCACCTTAAGACGAATGTTGGAGAAACTCGGAATGTTGCCTGATGAATCATTGGTCGGTTTAGATATACTATCACTGTGGACATTGCGAGCTAACTCTGCAAAGCAAGGTTGCAGGGTGTCGTTAAAAGAACTTGGGAGAGTATTGCTTCATCTCAACCAAAAGCGTGGATATAAGCATTCCAAATTAGATGTGTCAGCAGATGCTAAGCAGACAGAATATGTGCGTAATGTAAATGAACGTAAATCAAATATTGACAGCCTGGGATTGACTATCGGTCAATATTTCGCATCTAAAATCAAGGAATCGGAAGTGGTGCATGACAATGGTAAGAGATTTTATACCTATCGGACAAAGGATCAGGTTTTCCCTCGCTCAGCTTATGAAGCAGAGTATGACCAAATAATGAAATGTCAACAAGCATTTTATCCGGAATTACTTACAGATGAGGTCGTTGCAGAAATACGCAATATTATATATTATCAGCGCCCATTAAAGTCTTGTAAGCATTTGGTCGCGTTGTGTGAGTTTGAAAAGAAAGCTTATATCAATAAAGATGGAAAAACCGTATTTGACGGACCAAAGGTTGCTCCTTGCTCATCACCATTATTCCAAATTTGTCGCATATATGAGGCTATCAACAACATATCTATCTATAATCTAAGACTGAAGAATAAGGCTTCAGAGCGAGATCTATTTGATGACCACATTTGTGGTAATAGATACGAACTTGATGCTTATCAGCGACAGGAAATATTCGACTATCTATATAAGAATGACAAAATTACCGGAAAGTATATTCTTGAAAAAATACTCAGACTTAAGAGTTCCGATGGTTGGCGCTTTGATAAGTTGATTGATAAAGGAATTAAAGGCAATACGACTTACACAAAACTTGCTAATGCACTCAAGCCACTGCCAAATAAAGATGAACTACTACGTTTTGATGTAAACGTAGTTGATACTAAGATAGTTGATGTTGATACCGGAGAAATTATTCAAGAGGTCAGTGCAGATATTATCAATCAGCCATTGTATCAATTGTGGCATACAGTCTATTCTGTCAAGGAGAAAAAGGATTTAGAAAGAACTCTTCGACGCAATTTTGGTATTACAGATTCAGAAATTATTGATAGCCTATACAATATAGATTTTGTTACCGATGGTTTTGGTAATAGGTCTAACAAATTTATGCGTAAGCTCATTCCTTATTTAAGAGAAGGAATGAAGTACAGCGATGCTTCTACTCATGTAGGTGTAAATCATTCTAATAGTCTTACAAAAGAGGAAAATGAGCAACGACAATTGTTGAGTATTTTGCCAAACCTGCAAAAAAACAGTCTTCGCCAGCCAATTGTTGAAAAGATTCTCAATCAAATGATAAACGTTGTAAATGCAGTCAGGGCTAAATATGGCGATATTGATGAGATTCGTATCGAGATGGCTCGTGAGCTAAAGCAAAGTAAAGATGAACGTAATCAGATGTCGTTAAATATTAGTAAGCGAGAGAGGGAAAATAAGGCTCTCGCAGAACGTATAGAGTCCTATGGATTGAAAGCAACAAGAAGCAGGATTCAGAAAATCAGAATGCACGAAGAGTCAGGTTGCAAGTGTATGTATTGCGGTCAACCGGTTGGAATAAAAGAGTTTTTGATAGGTTATAATTCCGAAGTGGAGCATGTCATACCTCGCTCACTTTTCTTCGATGATAGTTTCAGCAATAAAGTTTGCTCATGTCGTGCATGTAATCAAGCTAAGGGTAATATGACTGCCTATGATTTTATGCAGTCAAAAGGTGATGAAGAGTTTGAGAAATATCAAAATAGAGTAAATGAGCTATATGAAACAAAGAAGATAAGCAAGACAAAACGAAATAGATTGCTCACATCTCGCCAGAATATCCCAACAGATTTCCTTAATCGCGATTTGCGCGAGACACAATATATATCTAAGAAAGCAAAAGAGATTTTGTTGCAAATTTGCTATCATGTAAATACTACAACAGGCTCTGTTACAGACTTTTTCCGTCATGCTTGGGGTTATGATGAAATTCTCTCTGAGCTGAATTTGCCACGCTATAAGCAGGCGGGACTAACAGAACTTCAAGAGTTTGAACATGCCGGACAGAAACATGTAGAAGAAAAAATAATCGGTTGGTCAAAGCGTATGGACCACCGTCATCATGCCATTGATGCTTTGACTATTGCGTTGACACGACAAGGATACATACAGCGTCTCAATAATCTTAATACTGAGCGCGATGCAATGTTTGCCGAACTCAATGCTCAAAGCGAAGACTTCAAGATGAAACATACGTTGCTCCAAGAGTGGGCAAAGATGTGTCCTCACTTCGATGTCGCAAGTGTATTGAGCGCCGTGGGAGATATTGCAGTATCTTTCAAGGCGGGTAAGAAAGTTTCTACTCCTACTAAGAGAATCAAATACGTTAAGGGCAAACGCGTTGTTTTACAAGGTGGTCTGCTTACGCCTCGCGGTGCATTATCTGATAGTAAAGTGTATGGAAAGATTAAAACAATCGAGAAGAATAAGCCACTAAAATACTTGTTAGAAAATCCTGATGCAATTGTAAATGATGTAATTAGGGAAAAGGTATTGCAACGTCTTCAAGATAGTGAGGGAGATGTAAAAAAAGCAACCTCCTCATTGAAGAAGAACCCAATATATTTGGATTCTGAGAATAAGCGTGTGCTGCAATGTGCTGATTGTTTTAATAATAAACTCGTAATTAAGTATAAAATTAGTGAATTAAATCCTAAACGTATAGAGGCTATTGTTGACGAACGAATAAAGAAAATAGTAAAAAATAGTTTATCGAAAAAAGATGATGTAGCAATTTTTGATAAGGAGAATAACACATATATTCGTTCAGTAAGATGCTTTGTTTCGCTTAAGGATAAAGTTAGAGCCGTGAAACGTGATGCTTTGGGTAAAGATTTTGGCTATGTAAATCCAATGAACAATCATCATGTGGTATTGTATTCAACACCGGAAGGTAAAATGGACGAAAAGATAGTATCGTTTTGGGAAGCTGTTGAGCGAAAGAATCTTGGTCTTCCGGTTATAGTAGATAATCCGACAGAAATATGGGATAATCTAACTTCTTCCGACAAGGAATATCCTACAGATATATTGGACAATCTGCCTGAACATGATTGGTCGTTCATTGTGTCAATGCAGCAGAACGAAATGTTTATACTCGGAATGTCTGATGATGAATATAAT
>JAEIGA010012987.1_pt1 | contig 12674 bp, 17 predicted proteins | sample 9270691 | NCBI WGS metagenome assembly JAEIGA01 (sample SAMN17057246, study PRJNA624740) | gut metagenome | biome: biome; isolation source: fecal sample | host: Bos grunniens | place: China: Xizang | collected 2019 | reverse complement strand
TCGCCTGTCTCCACAAGTAAAGTGATGGGGTCAGCCGCATCTGCAAGGTCAAGATGGATGTATAACCGCCCTAAAAGACTACCAGAACCGGACAGGGCAACAGGGATGTCGCTATCGTCAATGGTGAACTTACGCCCGCAAACGATACCATGCCCCGCCGTGATATGCAGAGTGGAACTATCCTTGATAGTCACCGCACCGCCGTAGATGATGCCGTCACCGGGGGAAAATACCTCGTAGATGATGCCGTCATCTTTGGGGGTAACTGTCCTACCGCTTGCCGTTACCAAACTGATTTCATTAGCCATTTTGCAATACTCCTTTCAGTATTTTGGTCAAGTCTAACCGTATCGTTCCGAATACGAGCTTTGTTGTCTCGCCTCGGCTCATGCCTGTGAACAGGGATGTATACGCCGTGCCGTTGGAGATGATTGTCACCTCTTGCCCTATGGTAAATCCGCTCGGCATTACCAAATCATCATCATTCCTGACGGTCAGTTCAATGAGGTTGTTATAGGTGTTCTTTTTGAAAACATCCTTTGCCACATCAGCCGCCGCATCTGCGAAAGTCTCTCCGCTTTGCATCTTCACGGTCTTTATCTCATAAAATACAGGGGTGAGCCTGTCGGCATCCGTGGTGTCATACGTTCCGTCCGGGTGGCGGTAAAATATCTCGTTCTGGGTGTAGTTCGCCGCATTGTATACCGTCAGCTTGTTGATGGATAAATCCGTCTCCTTGATGTTGATTGCCCTCTCGATCACGTTTGGCACATCTGCCTCTATGGTCTGGGATGCAACCGTCTTTACCCCGATTTCAAGCGTGATGGTCTGTGTCTGCAAGTTGGGCGTGACATACAATCCAACCCTGTACTTTGTCATTGACCTTACAATCAAGGTCTCATACAGATTGATGAGGGTTTTGTGCAACCCCTCAACATCCGATTTGAGGTTAAAACCCCATGCCGAGGTAGTGGAGATGGACGAGATAGTCAACCCGGAGATATTCTGCGCCGTATCAGCATTGGAAACGAAATAGTCCGTTATGATCGCTTTTAACGCATCCTCTAGGCTAGTGCCAGAGCCTTGTAAGTCGGTATCAAAGATGACTTTCTCATTGAACAGGCTCATAAATGGCTTATAGCGTATCTCGGAGTACCCTAATTCCACGTTATCAACCGAGATTGAACTCACCACGCCGAAATAGTCCACATCGCCCCGGAGATAGATATAATCGCCCTGTTTCACGTTCGCATCATACGGAATGACGATGGAGTTTTCTTCGATTGACAGGTAATCGTAGGAATACACCACCGCCCCAACCGTATAATGTTGAACAAGTGTAAAATCAGGGTGGAAAATCTCAATGTTATACGGTGTCATAGCCGATTTGAGCCTCCACGCTTAATGTGACATCATCCGCACCGTCATCCGTCACGGAAATGATGTTTCGTCCGTTCTTTATCTGGATGAACCGCTCCGTTGAGAAGTCTGACAGTTGGTACATATCAGAAACAAGGTTGCCGAGGTTGTCAAACTGCTTTATGCTCCACGGCTCGGTGGTGGTATCAATCACAACTTTTCTGTTTACGTTCACGGTGGCGTTGAGTTTCCCGGTTGCCACCAAAACGCCGTTGACATAGTGTGACCATACAGGATTGGTGACCGCACCGTAAATGATGAGCTTACAGGGGCTATCAATCATGCTATCAGAGTCGATGATGATACTTCCGGGCGTTGCCTCAGTGTATGTATAGTCATACTCGTAATCGTAAATCTTGCCGTCCGTGATCTCGCCGTTGTTGTAGTACTGAACGGTTTTGTACCAAGGTGAGGTGCAAACGAACTCGATGGCAGCAGTCATGTCCGTGCTGTTGCCGTCCGTTCTGGCTACCTTCCGAACATATCCGTTCCGGTAATACACTCCGTGTCCGGGATTGTACTTCATGCGGAGCGGTCCCTTTTTGCAGAACTTATAGAAATCAAAGTATTTTTGCTCCGCGTTCGGTTTCCAGAACTTAACAGTCCCGGCAATGGTCTGTTGGCTCGCCTTGTCAGTGATGAGAGGGAAATTCTCCGCCACCTGGGAAAATGTCATTGCCCGCTCATACCCAAGGCCGTCCACCTTATAGAAAAAGGCACTCCCCTTGGACGTAATGTCGTAGGAAGTGCCGTCTACATTTATCAGGGTAAATTGTCTCATTGCAGCGCCCATCCTAATTGTCTATTGATGCCATTCATCATGTCACTTACGGTCATGCCCTTATTCTCTGCGATCTCGGGCAAATATGCGCTCAACATGGCAATCAGAACGTCCATCTTGTTGTTGGTTGTGGTGCTTACATCAAATTCGCCCGCCTTTGTGGCAAGGCTCAAGGTTGCCGTTGCATCGTTGGCAAGGTCAGAGATCGCGGTATCAACCATGTCGGCATTTTCGGAAACGCCTTTTGCAAATCCAGCGTCAAGCATTTCACCAACATAGATACCTTTCTTTGCCGGGGACTCGATACCGAGTGCATCCTTTGCCGCGTTGAACGCGCTTAACGCCACACTCTTCGCCGCATCCCAGATGGCTCCAGCCATGGACTTGATACCATTGATGATGCCTTGAACAAGGTTCACACCGATTTCAAGCCAATTATAAGACGCGAAGGTGTCCGCGATACCGCCGATAAGCTGGAAAACGCCCGCGATCAAATCAGGCAGTGCCTGGATGAGACCTACAATAAGCTGCGTGACAAGTTCGAATCCCATAGCGATAATTTCCGGTAGGTGTTCCACGATGGTCTGCAACAGGGTGCTGATAAGGTCAACCGTGGCAGAAATGATCTCCGGGAGGTTGTCCAGGATCCCTTGCACGATGTTATGGAGAAGTTCCATACCGGCCTTCATGATCGTTGGAGCGTTCTGAACCAAAAACTCAACGAACGTCTTAATCATTTGCGCCGCGCTCCTGATGATTTCCGGGAGACTCGACAGAATGCCGTTCACCACGTTTGTGATTATCTCAACGCCTTTTTGAAGAACCCCGGGGAGTCCTGCCGTAACGCTGTCAAGGAATGACTGAATGGTTCCGGTATCGGCTCCAAGGATCTCCCCTGCTGCCAAGTCAATGGCGTTGCGGAGGTTCTCGATCAGTTCTGTGCCGATGCCAATCCAATCGGTCTCGATGAGGGCAGTTCCGAGGGATGTTGCCAAATTCCACGCCGCCTCAACAATGTAGGGCGCAGCCTCCACAATGGCCGTCACCAAGGAAGTCACGAGGTCTATTGCTATCTGGGCAATCTCTGCCGCGTTATTGCTCGCGATATTGAGTGCACCGATTAGCATGGAACCCACACCGCTCACCAGATCCGGGAGCGATTTGAGGATATTCCCAACCATCGGGAGAAGGTTGTTCAATAAAAATGTCCTCACAGTTTCCTGGAGGGCATTAAGAGAAGGACCTATATCGTTACCCAGAGACAGGTTCGCGAGAAGGTTCGTCAGGCTTGCCTTCATTGCTCCAAGGGATCCTGTGAACGTGCTGGATGCCTCTTCTGCCGCCACGCCTGTGAGGTTTAAGTCCTCTTGTATTACATGAATTGCCTCATAGACATCGCCAAGATTGTCTATGTTGTATTCTACTCCAGAGAGTTTCTGCGCATCCGCGAGCAGTCTCTCCATTTCTGTTTTTGTACCACCATAGCCGAGTTTTAAGTTGTCGAGCATGGTGTAATTCTGTTTGGCAAAACCTTGGTATGCCATCTGAATGGAACTGATGTCAGTTCCCATCTTTGCGGAGTTGTCCGCCATGTCGAGGATGGCTGTGTTCGCCGCCTCCATTGCCTTTGTGGTATCACCACCAAAAGCCTTTTTCAGACTTGCGCCAAACGATACCGCCTGTTCAGCGTAGTCATTTGCGGAAATGCCCGCTTTTGCCGCCTCAACGGCATAATCTTTCGCCGCTTGCGCTGCGTCCTCATACAGAGTATCGAGACCACCAAATGACTGTTGCATGGCACCGCCAGCCTCAAGTGATGCTTTTAACGCCTCACCGATACCGGCCGCCACAAGAACGCCCTTGATCGCGCCGGCAATGTTCATGCCCGCGCTTTTTCCCGCACTTGTAGCCTCGCCTCCGAGTTCTTTTGAAATGGAACCGCTTATTCCTTTGGCAGATGGTACTATCTGGACATAAGCTTTACCGAGTTCTGTTGCCATTGATGCGTCTCCATTCTTTCATGAAATCCTCACCGGTTGCGAACTTCCGCAGTTCTTTGTTGGGGTCCTTGGTAAGAGCCGTCACAAACGACTTCGGCATGTTCCGCCCGGTCTTTGCGTCTTTTGTCTTTGCGTACACATTGATTGCAGTATTATCAGCAATGTGGGCCAAGAGTAGAGTGTTCACGTCTACTCTTAACCCACCCGCTTTAAGTTTTATTCGGGAGTTCTCCCGGAGACCGTTCGCGAGAGTTGCCACGTAAGCACAAGGGAAGTCCCTCATGTTGTAGATGTGGTAAGTCTCCGCCAGGTCACAGACAAGTGCATCCTCGTCAAGTGCAATCATGCTTGCGAGGACTTGGATTTTTTTGAGTTCGCGATCGTCATGATCTCGTTGAACTCTGCGGTCATGTCCTTGGGGTCAACAACGCCGTCAGCGTCTTTCAGATGGTCAAATAATGCTTTGTAACCTTCCTCACCGAGAACAAACATATACATTGCCCGGGTCCGTTCAATGACCTCGGTGTAATCGTCCTCTTTCGCCGCCTTGCTGATGCCAGAATACATGTCCATCAGGTTCCACGAACCAATCTTCTTCTCGCTTACCTCACAGGTAAAGCCACTCTTTGTTTTAACCTTCATATTTACCCCCTAGTTTTTAAGCAGATGCTGCAGCAAGCAGATACTCGTAGTGAGTATTGCCGGAACTGTCGGGCATACAAGTAAGCGTTACCTCGTAGCCGGTTGCATCAGAATCGGAATAAGTAACATCACCGATCTCGGAGATCTTGCAGTCAGGGATGACCACTCTCTTTGCGGTGTTGTCGCGGAGGAGCATATCGATAACGATACTCTGCTCTTCCACGTCCTTGTTGTTGACGGTAACGGTCACGCCTGTTGCCAGAGCGCCGGTCACGTTTGCAGAGCCGTTCACGAATGCCAGGACATCCGTGTTGGTGCTTTCCAGAAGGGTGAACTGGAAGGTGTCATCCTTGGAAGTCTGGATCGTCAGAACGGTATCACCGCCCCATGCCTTGATGGTCTCGCTCTCAAGGTTGGTGGAGTTGGTAACTCCGTCCTCGGAGCAATAGCCGAGACATTTTGCACCGGTAACAGTGCTCATGTCAGTGGTGGTATCGGTGGGAAGAGTAGTCCCCAGAGGAACCACCCAAATGGCACCGCTTGCGCTGGGTTTGGCAGCGGTAACGTTTGATGCTGTGTTTGCCATGTTTTTATCCTCCTAGTAATGTACGATGTCGAATACTGCCTGATAGCGGTATCTCTTTGTTGCGGTGTCCGTGTAATCATAATCTGAATTGAGGGACACCTTCGCGATCTCTCCCTCATCAATGAGACCGTTCATCATCAAGTCCTTAATCACTTCGTTGGCCTCTGCGGCCTCATAAAGTGACGGTGCATAACTCTGAACGGCAAATGTGGAGTGATAGATCCTGTTGTCGAACGAACTGCCGGTCTTTTGCAGAATGTAAAAATAGGCGGGAGGGTCCTTCGGAACTTCCATTTCGACAGGCGGTAAACCGCTAACACTGTTCAAATAATTAAGGATGACTGTTTCGATCATGTTTTAACCTCTCAATGCCTTTAAGATGGTGTTGTTGTCAGAGTTTTCGCGTCTAGCAAGGTAGGTGTCCGCGGAGATTTCCACGTTGACACGGTTCTTTCCGGCGTACTCGGTCATGGAATAACCATCACCAAGCTGCGCAAGTGCCCTGCTGCCGTATTCGGCACACAGGTCCATCATTTCGGGAGACCGTAACAGTTCACGGATGCCTTGCCAATTGCCTTCAACTCTTAATTTAGCCATATCTCTCCACCTTCACATTTGCGCCCCAACGGAGAGGGATATTCTCCTGTTCACCGGTCATCGGAAAACCGATTGTCCGGTAGCGCTCGCCCCAGATCTCCACGATTGCGTCCGTCCATGTGTGCGTGTCACCTTTGGGGATGCCTAAAACATAGGCAATCTTTTTCCCATATAACTGCAACGTCTGGATGACATCATCGGAAGAGGGAGACCCTACAAGCACATCAGCAACCGGGACAAGTTCCTCGGTGTAGACGGGTGCTCCAAAAGGGTCTGTTGAGGTCTGCGTTTGAACAACTAACTTTACGGTTGTGCCTTTCATGTCAGACCTCCTGGGGAACAAGTTCCTGTGTGGGTGAGTATGACCCGATCTGATTTCCCAGACCGAGCAACTGCTTATCGAGTTTTGACAGATAAAGTTCGCCGGTGGACCCGCTTGAGATTGTCCAACTCTGGGAATACCCAAGGCCGGACATGCTGCCCTGTGTAGCACCTACCGGAACACCTGTCTCACCATCTCCAAGTGCTCTGATGACCATTCTGCATGAAACCACCTTTTTCACATCAGCCGTGGCGAGGGTGCCGGTCGCATCAATGATGATGGCCGCATCATCCAAAAGCGTTGCACAAATGCTCTGTTCTGATGTGGATAAAGTCCTGTTCATTCTCGCTTGTACGTCTGAATATGTCGCGTAAGCCATGATAACCTCACTTCTTTTTGGCGGTTGCTTTCTTCTTTACCGGTTTCTTTTCTTCCACGGTGACCGGCTCGCTCGGTTTTTCTGCGCTTACTTCAGCGGCGAGCCTGTGACCCGCCGCCAAGTAAAAGTCCTTGCGCTCATCCGCTACCAAGAAAATCAAGCCAGACCGCTTGTTGACGAACTGAACCATTAAGCGCTGATGGTGTCGTCAGTCAGTCTGTTAAAGCAGTTAACATCGGCGCGGAAACCGACTTCGATCTCTGCTCTCACAGCAAACATGTTCTGCTGGAACAGGTTGATGGTGGTGTCGCTGTCTACTACAAGGCTTGCGTCCTCGGAATAGGAAATGCGAACGCCCTCAACGGTTCCATACAGAGCCTGGGTCCAGTCACCAACAACGCCTACTACGTTGGGAGTGCCGGACTTATAAGCGCCTTTGCTCTGGAGAGTTCTTGCGCCCAGAACCATGGGGATTGCACCTTCTGCCACATTGTTGATGAACAGAGGTCTGCCAACCTGATCGGTAGCACCAAGCAGAATCGCTTTGCCCTGGGGTGCCAGAACAACGCCGTTCATGATACCGCCGTTAGCGGCAACATCTGCCTCTGCGTCTACAAGGCCGTTGTAAGCGTCTGCGCCGATAGCCTGTGCGGTTGCGGAAGTCAGAACATCAAAGTTGGAGCCAGGAGCGGTGCCGTTCATAACGGTTGCATCAAACTTAGCCGCCAGAGCGCGGGGAAGTCTCTCAACGATTGCATCATAAAGGGATGCAACGTCACGTCTGAACTCGTTGGAGAAAGGCACGATAACAGCCAGCTTGTAAGGCTGCATGATCTTGGTTGCAAGGCCGGGATTGGAAACAGGCTTTGCCTCGGTTTCGCCTACCCAAGCTGCCTCGGGATCGGAAGTGATTACGTTGATTGCTGCGCCTCTGCCGGGAAGTTCAATTCTCCGTGCCAGGGCCATGATCGCGGACTCTTCCTGAACTTTCTGCAAAATCTCTCTGCTTACTTCTGCGGGAAGGGTGATGTTAGTTCTGTTTGTAGCTGTTCCACTCATTATTTTGTCCTCCTAGTTGAATGCCTCGTTCGCCCATTCAGCGAACTGATCTCTTGTGGTTGTTCCACCCACATGGCTTACTTCTCCGCCGTCTTTGACGGTGGGGTAACCCGCGGGTTTTCTGAAATTGAGGATTTCGTTTGCCTGTGCGGTGCACTCGTCCTCGGTATCGAATGTCAGCATGGATGCCGGCACTCCTGTTTTGCTCGCAACGTTGTCACGAATGGCGCGGATCTCGCTTGCTTTCTTCATCGTGTTCAGCTCGGCCTCCAGAGCGTTTGCTCTTTCGGTGGCTTTCTGCAACTCGGTCTTGCTTGCCTCCTCCAGCTCATCCAATTTAGCCGCCTTTGCCTTGTAGTCCTCAAACCCTTCGTATTTCTGCCGCTCTCTATTGAGCCGGTCAGAGACGATCGCGTTCAGCTCCTCCTGGGTAAAGGTTTTTACTTCGTTGCTTGCATCCTGATTCACAGTTTCGCTCATTACATTGTCCTCCATTGAGTGTTTTCCATGTTTTAGGCACATGTTGCCGATATGAAAAAAGACACCGCATTGGTGTCTTTAATCCAAATTGTTTTGTTATTACCTTGCAAAATGCTTATTTATTACCTTCAAAGTTTCTTTTGCATACGGCAAACCGCCTTCATTCAGACCAGATTGCCATTTTATTGGTATTCCAAGTTCGTCCATCTTTGCGAGAGCGAAGGACTCTGCCATAAATTCCTCGATGTTTTCCCCTGCGTATGTACTTATTTTCTTGGAAACATCTTTTGCAACCGCACTGTTATAGTCTTTTCTTACATCTGCAATTTCTTTCCAAAACTCCGAATTATTGCTTAACCCGACCTCATCCTCTTTCTTAATTGCCAAAGTATGAGCATATTCATGGAGTATAGTGCTTTCGTCTCCAGATTGAAGGTGCATTTTGTTTCTCTCTCCAAGTTCTACCCACCCCTTTTCACCTGTGGTAGCACTTGAACCGCCTTTAACAACCTCACGAAGTGGCGAATTGTACTTTTTATTCAAATCATTGACAATTTGAATGTTGTTCTTGGCGCGGTCACTAAAGGCATCGTCAATAGAAACATTTAATTCTTCCGCATTTGAACTGTTCAGACCAATGCGCTTTGCGTATGCGCTCCGCTTTTGTGCATTGATGACATCCTTGTTGTCTTTGTAGAACCGCCGGCGCATAGAGTTCAATTTATCCTCTGTCGTTCCTCCGTCCGCGTCTGAATACATCCGGTAATACTTTTTCGGGTCATATCCTTTCACCTCTGTATCACCGTTGAACCGAACACAGTATGAGCAGTCGCAGTTTGAATGCAGATGTTCTGCATGGCCTCGCGCAGCGTTCTTGGAAACGTATTCCCAACCGCGTGACGCAAGCATGATACAAAAAGCACATGTGTCACCCGAAGGGATCCAGGCGGCCTGTGCATGGTCTCTGTATGCGTTCTTTAGGAGCGTGTCCTGTCCGGCCATCTTCACAAGCCTTGTGACGGACCCGATCAGTTCTTCCGTGTTCTGGGATGTTTTCAGCGTTCCCTGTACCGCCTTTGAAACGTCTCCGTATGTTGCGGTTGGTGCCGGGATTGCCGGTTCAAGGAAAAGACCGGACTCCATTCCCATAGCATCATAAAACTCGCAAGCAAGTTCTGCCGTGGCCTCGCCGTACTTCGTTGATACTCCGTAAGAGTAGTCAATGAACTTCCGCATGGATGTGGGGTCCATAGGGTCGATGTTCTGCGCCAGAAAGAAATCACCGAGGTTTTCGCCGGCTTTCGTCTGGATCTTCGAAAGACCGCTTATGAACTTATCGAAATGCTCAACCCTCACTTACAAGCTCCTCCAAGTATTCCTGCCCCCTCGCTCTCTGCTCCTGGGCCTTAATTCTCCGAATGTCGGCTTTGTCGAAACCGATCATTTCAAGGAATGTGTCCGTGGTGGCAAAGTTCGGTCTTGCGGATGCAATCTTGAGGGCAGCGTCAGTTGTCATGGCAATTGACGGCATTGCGGGGTTTTTGAAGTGTGCCACAACATCCTTCTGGTCATCGGTCAGTTCGGACAGGCTCACATCATTGACAATAGCGATTGCCATAAGAGCAATTGCCCGGAGTGCATCACCGTTTCCAATGTTCAGCTGTTCAGCCATCACAACGAGCGTCTGGCTCTGTGCAAGGATGGCGTCAGAACTTGTGGGGTTCGCCTCATTCACAACACCTGTGTCAGTGACAGACAACCCTGTTGCCGCGCTGTACTGTGTGGCGAGAATGCGGATCATTTCCACATGGGGACTAAGGGATCCCTGTGACAGCTGACCGAATGAAGGCTTTTCTCCGGTGTCCGGGTTCGTGGTGGATACCAGGATTGAGCCGACATACTGCTTGAACTTCGAATTGATGAGCGTGTCGTATTGGTCATCGGATGCGCCGAGCAGATATTTCTGCGGGGAAGTCGCAAACTCAAGGCCGATGGTCGCGTTTGCAATGGTCCGAACGTATCCGTCAATCAATCGTCTGATGGGTTCCTTGATGCGGGAGCGTCCAAAGGGTTTATTGCTCGTTGCATTCCAGATCAAAGGCTCCATGAGGGGCCGTCCCATCTTGTGAGGGAACTGCTCTGCCACCCATCTGCCGCCACCAGCATGAGTGAGGACCCAAACATCGGTGTCTGTATACATGTTGATGATTGAAGGGTGCCAATCCTTTGTCTCGTTGTCAGGCTCCGTGTCAATGATGGCAAAACCATAATCAATACGGCCCTTCTCACCACTCCAAACCCCTGCTGCCGTCTGCGGAGAATGGAAACGGATTTTACATCCCTTTTCTTCATCACTCGATAACGTGGCAAAGGTACACCCGAACTTTAATTCATCCCGGCACGCCTTGGCGTATTCAGCGATCAGGTCATTTTTTACCACGATCTCGTCAAGGGTCTCCACCTCGTTGCCGTTGGCTCCCACAAAACCGTCAAATATAGAACGTCCCGCGAGAACATCCACGGTCTTTGCGCCCCAGGCACAGCCGATTTCCAATTTCTGCAAGCCTTCCGGGAGTGCAATGCCAAGATTAACACTTCCAAGAGAGATTGCTCCCTCGTAATAACGGTTTTTCTGTGCGTTCTTTGAAAGATGAGACCGATACACCTCCAAGAGATTATGCAGTCGCATTCTTTCCACATCGGGCAAGCCAATTACCTGTTCGGGAGTGATTGATAAAGTCATGTTTTGTACCTCTTATCCAATTCTCATTACTTTGCTTGGATCGCGTTTGCTTGTTTTTACGCCCCACAATGCCAGGGCGCACGCCTCTATTGGTGTGGAGTCCTCTCCACCAAATCCCCATCCGCCGCTGATTGGTCTTTTCACGGCAGAAATGGCGCTTGCTCTTAAATCGTCCTGTTTGGAATACCATGTCAGCGTCTGTTCGTTCAGAGAGTCCATCAGGAGGCTCACCGCTGCGATCATGTCTTTGGCGCCGGGTTTGATTACCGAACCTTTCATCCGCCAGACATCCGAAATCTTGTCAATCAGGACATCAACGCCGTTACGGCCGTCTATCACAACACAAGAGGCTTTTTTATACCTCTCGTTGAGCCAATTTGCGAGCCACTGCGTTCCCAAGCCTGTCGGCTTTCGGTCAATAAGAGAAATCCTCGCCACTCCATCAGGAGCAATGACCGCACCACAAAGAACAACCTCGGAACCGTCCGCGGAGAACTTTATTCCGTAGGCTGTCCGCCCTTCCGGTTTCAACTCATCCGATGCGCAAGCGTCCCAGATTTCTTCGGGGATTGCCGGCGGTATCTTTTCAACCACATGGACAGGAGACCACCAACCCAAGCGTTCCCTTGCGAATGTATCAGCATCCATCTGTTCACATTCACCTTCTATCGTTGTGAGAAGTATGCGCCGTCCAAGTGCCGGATTGGTGTCCGCCCATCGTTGAACATCATTGACATCCCCGATCTCTTTGACCGAGAACTCAAACCAAGATGTTGTCTTGGTCTCTCCCTTGATGGCTTTCTCCCTTATCTTCCGAAAAACACCGCCTGTGGCGTTCGGATCTGGAGGAGTGCCGACATATATGGTTTGTGGATTGAGGCTCGCGGAGATTGCCGGGATAAAAGATGCCTGAGCATCACTGTCCAGCTCCTGTGCCTCATCAAATATCAGCAAATCACCGTGCTGACCTCTTCCGCCGTTTCGTGTCCTTGCAAGGAACTTCACCCTTGCGCCGTTTTTCAAGATAATCTGCTCTCGTCCAAGTGCCGTTTTGATGTCCTTGACGTATTTGCGGAGATTTTCGGAATCAAAAAAGGCCGCCATTTCCTCAAAGGTCTCTGTCGCGGTCTTTTGCAAATGTGCTGTGTAGAGCACTTCCTCTTTGTACTTGATCATACCGGCCTCGGCTCGTCCCTGGATAACTCCTGTCTTGCCGTTCTGCCTTGGAACAGAACCGCCACAGGTTTTGTTTAACCATCTGCCGCCGGCATCAAGTGCCAACCAATCATCCAACACGTCACTCTGCCACGGATCAAGGACCGTTCCGCCGACCCTAAGTATCTTGGCCGCGATCAGTCCGTCCGTTTTGGAGTATTTCGGGCAAACTTTCAACGTGGGTGTTTGATTACCCATCACTTTCGGAGAGGATTTTCGCGAGTTCGTCCTCTTCGTTGCCATTTTGCTCTATCTCCTCTATCTCTTTTAAGGTTTCTCTGTACTGCTTTGCCAACGATGCCATGTCTCTGGCACCGGGGCCGTCATCTATCTGCTTTGCAAGTATGCCTAACAGCTCTTTCAGCTGTTCAACCCTCGGCAAATCGAGGCTGTTTTCCATCATGGTCTCTCACCCCCTTGGTCATTATTGCCTCTCGTGTAAATCGGCGCT
>JAEIGA010012986.1_pt1 | contig 12674 bp, 9 predicted proteins | sample 9270691 | NCBI WGS metagenome assembly JAEIGA01 (sample SAMN17057246, study PRJNA624740) | gut metagenome | biome: biome; isolation source: fecal sample | host: Bos grunniens | place: China: Xizang | collected 2019 | reverse complement strand
TGATTTTCACGTTATGCTTCTGTCCCGCGCGCTTTATGATGACTACTCCGACCGATATGACGGTGCAATTTTCGTAAGTCTTGAGGGATATGCGAAATCCGCGGGAATTACTCCCGAGTACACCGACACTACAAAGACCGGTATATATTTAAGCTCTCTTCCGTTCTCTTCCCTGCCCGTGATATCCGATTTACCCGATGACACCGTGCTATGCCTCAGGTGCAAGACCGTAGACCTCAGATTCGGTATGGGCGACGGAGACGGAAAATATGAGAACGCTGAGGACGTAATCCGCAAAATTTTGTCTTATAAATAGCTTACACAAAGTTCCGACAAACTTAAAATTTCATATAAAAAGCGCGCATATTTAACCTCGTAAAATTCAAATGAATTTCGGGGAATATGCGCGTTTTTGCGTTTATATGTAATCTTTACTTTACACTATGCTCTTTTTCGTCCTGCGATTCGAGTTTCTTCTGTTCTTCACTCGCATCGATGCCCTTTGCTCTTTTTCCAAATGATATTTTTGTAAGCAAGCCCTTTGCTTTACTCAAAAGTCCAACGCCGTGTGCAACAAACTCCACACCGTTTTTGACTGTCTCGTATCCGTGAATTATAGTTTCCTTTCCCTCGGCTATGACTTCGCCGACTTCCTCTTTAACACCTTGATAAACGTTACTTACCGTTTTAATAGCTGAGACAACCGGCGCTGCATCTTCAAGCAAGCTCTCCTTTAGCTGCTTAAATCTGATTTCTACATAGTACTTCAAAATTTCTACGATAAAGCTAACAATCCACATCAGGATTGAAAGGGTTGCGAGAATAATCGTTATTCCGTCGCTTCCAGAGCCTGCTATGATTACGCCGTAGATTGTAGCCGCGAGTGTTACGGTTCTGAACGCAAGCTTTGCACCGCTGTTTATTTTTGACGCAACACTGTGAACCTTTTTGTCCGTTCCCCGCTTCCCATACGTTAACGCATAAACAATTATGTATGCTAAGGAAACAGCTACAGTGGCAATGTTGATTGAGAGAATGCCCGTGCCAACTACCGATGCGTAAGTAAAATAACCTATGCAAATCAAGTTGGAAATTACCGTTACAAGAAACGATACGACTTTAAAATCGTGAATTATGGCATCTATTGATGCCCTTGTGTTTTTAAACATAATTCTGCTCCTTAGTTTCGTTTTGCCCTAATTATACCACCTTTGTCATCCTTTGTCAATATATGCACACCCTTCACACAAAATTGTCGAGGCGCGGGATTTTTTGCCGCAAAAAGAACTTTACTCATCAAAAGCGGTTGACATAAATATTTTTTTAATATATAATAGTTGTGTCAAAAATACAAAATTTTTAAGTGTGGAGGCCCTTTATGCTGCCCGAAGCGTTTGCCCGTAGAATGAAAAAGCTTCTCGGTGATGAATTTACCGATTTCGAGCGCGCTCTTTCCGAGCCCGCAGTAAAAGGTATAAGAGTGAATAGAATAAAGACCTCGCCCGAAATTTTCATTAAAGTTTTTGGAAGTGACCTTAAACCGATTTCCTATCTTTATACGGGATTTATTTGCGATAGGCAATCGGGACTTGGTCAGCTTGCGGAGCATCACGCCGGAATGTTTTATTCTCAGGACCCAGGTGCCATGGCAGCAATTTCTGCCATAGATATAGGCAAAGGCGAGATAGTCCTTGATGCCTGCTCGGCGCCCGGTGGGAAATCCTCGCACGTAGCGGAAAAAATAGGCGATACAGGCTTTCTTATCGCAAATGAATACGTACCAAAAAGAGCAAAAATACTAGTAGGAAACTTTGAGAGACTTGGGGTTAAAAACGCGCTCGTCACCTCGCTTGACACCGCCGATATAGCTTCGATGTTCCATAACTTTTTCGACACCGTAATATGCGATGCTCCCTGCTCCGGCGAGGGTATGTTTAGAAAAAGCGAAGAAGCACTCACCGAGTGGAGCGAAGAAAACGTTCTTCTATGTGCCGAGCGCCAGATAGCAATTCTAAACAACTGTGCGCGCACGGTAAAGCCGGGAGGGCAGCTTCTTTATTCCACCTGTACCTATTCGGTTGAGGAAAACGAGGGAGTTGTAGATGCGTTTTTAAATACGCACCCCGATTTTTATATTGCTCCTCTATAGCGCGAGGTAGTCGATGTAACGGCGCCGGGTATAATACCGGATGGTGCGGCAAGAGAGGAGCTGCATCTTACAAGGCGTTTTTATCCGCACAAATCTCTCGGCGAGGGACAGTATATCGCGCTGCTGAAAAGGTGTGAAAACAACAGCGTTTTGCCTACTATTCTTTACAAAGACGGTACGAAACCTCTAAGCAAGCAAGAAACTGAAATTATCAGTGATTTTATAAAATGCAATATGAAATCAGCACCGCAGGGCAGATTTATAAAGCAAGGCGAAGGAGTCGCTCTGGTTTCAGACAGGATTCCGATTCCAAACCGTTCGGTATTCATGCCCGGTGTTATGCTCGGAGAGATACGCGGTAAAAATTTCTTTCCGCACCATCATTTTTTCTCTGCCTTTGGTAAAGATATGCTCCACGTTGAAAACCTAAAAAAAGGAGACGCGCGGCTTGAAAAATATCTGAGGGGAGAAGAAATTGAGACACGTGACGGTGGTTATACGGGATTTTGCTCGGTAGCTTACGAGGGCTCTGTAATCGGCGGAGGCAAGATTTCGGGAGGCAAAATCAAAAATCATTATCCCAAGGGACTCAGAACGCACTGAAGCTCACCTTTTTGTGCATCAAAGCACATAAAAGCAAAGAGCGTTACGCAGCCTACAGAAAATTATAAAATTGCGCGCGATGCCAAGTTAAAATCATCTGCACCGCAGGTGATAATATAGCACGCTCAAGTGACTTTTGTAGATAATTAAGCTCTTACAAGCCCAATGACAGTATATAAACTAAAATGAATATAAACGCAAAGGAGACAAACAAATGAGCAAGATACTTGCAACCGTCGGCGGCACGCCCATAACCGACGAAAACGTAACCGAGTTTCTTATGAGCCTCGGTCAGAGAGGTCAGGCTTATAACACGCCTGACGGAAGAAAGGAAATATTAAAGCAGCTTATATCAAACAAGCTTATGCTTCTTGATGCAAAGAGAAATCTATACGAAGCAGAGCCGCAGTTCAAGGCGCATCTCGCTAAAGTAAAGGATGACCTTCTTACAAGCTACGCTACGGAAAAGGTTCTTTCGGGTGTCAAGGTGAGCGACAAGGACGCCGAGGAATATTACGAAAAGAACAAGGAAAGATTTGTAGGCGGCGAGAGCGTAAACGCAAGCCACATTCTTGTTGACAGCGAGGAGCTTGCAAACGAAATCCTCGGTAAAATCAAGTCGGGAGAGATAACGTTTGAGGATGCCGCAAAGGAATACTCAAGCTGCCCCTCAAAAGCGAACGGAGGCTCTCTCGGTGATTTCGGAAAGGGTCAGATGGTTCCCGAATTTGACACAGCCGTGTTCAGTATGGAAGAGGGCGAGCTTTCTTCTCCCGTAAAGACGCAGTTCGGTTATCACCTGATACGCCTCAACTCCAAAAAGGCAGCATCTCTTATGCCATTCTCCGAGATTGCGGAGGATATAAAAAACGCACTTCTTGCAGAAAAGCAGCGCGCAGCTTACGACTCAAAGGTCAATCAGCTTAAAATTCTCTACCCTGTTGATATGCTTTCCATATGACAGACGAGCTTGAGCTTATCAAAAAGCGTCTTTCAGAGCTTGCAACTCGCGCGGACGTGTCCGGAATTTTCACCTTCTCCGACTTTCTCGGCCTCGGCGAGCAGTCGGCATTTGCCGATATTAAGCACTCTCTTTCGGGAGCAAAATACACCCTTTTCGGCGGATGTGAAGGAGCTGAGCGCGTAATGATACGCTTCGGAGACGCGGACGAGCTTGGCTACGAAATTCCGTTTCCCATTGCTACCGTCAAGATTGAGCCGGTGTCGAAAAAATATGCGGAAAAGCTCTCGCACAGAGATTATCTTGGCTCTATTATGAACCTCGGAATTGAGCGTTCGGTTATCGGAGATATCGTGATAAGAGAAGAGCTTTGCTATGTATTCGTGAAGGAAGATATAGCCGAATATTTATTAAAAGAGCTTACACGGGTACGCCATACCGACGTAAAACTGTGTCTTGTTACCGAGGCGCTCACCGGAGACCTCTACCGTACCGAGCCGCGTAGAATCCAGCTTGCAAGCGAGAGACTTGATGCCGCTGTAGCAAAAGTATTTGGGCTTTCGCGCGAGGAGGCTCAGCGCCTTTTTGTAAAAGGACTGGTATTTGCCTCCGGAAAGGCGATTATATCCACCTCCTACACGCCAAAGCCTGATGAAATCATAAGCGTCAGAGGGCACGGAAGATTTGTTTACAAGGGTTTTGAATCCAATACAAGACGGGGAAAATTAAATATACTCGTTGATGTCTATGTTTAGCGCCTGCGCTATCGATTTTCCGGAAAGTGAAAATAAAATTCGAGCATAGCAAAACTTGCACCAAAGCCGCTTGTCTGCAATTGTCCAGTCAATTGTAAACAAAAATTAGCAAATATAAAAACAAAAAAAGAACCGCATCTTAATTTGGGGCATACCCGTGCGGTTCTTTTTTGTTTTTTATCCGGCTGTTACCGTTTCCTTTTTGCTTTTTGCGAAACGGGATTTTCTCTTTCTCGATGACTTTTTCTTGAAGCTTTCGTGCTTCACAAGACCTTCCTCATAGCTTTTGAGCAAGGCTTCGTCAGCCGGTCTAACTATGCGCTTAGCGCGCCAGGTGTCGTTGAAATTGCGATGAAGTCTGAGGGTTATCAGCATATCGCCGTCTTTTTCGCAACCGAAATAAAAGGTGTACTTCTGCCCCTTTGAATGAAGCGGCTTCCCCTTCTCCGAAAGCGGTTGCTTGCATATCGGACATACAGGATTTTTCACTACATCGTCCGAGAGCATCTCGTCTATCGTTACATATCCGTCATCTCCTGCATCGGCATCGCCTATAACTCCCTCCTCAAGAAACTCGCCCTCACTCTTTGAGTAGGTTTTTATAGCATCGGGTACGTCAAGTCGCATTGCCACAAGCGCAGTGAAGTAAGCATCGTTAAGAGCATCGTGCGCGGGCAAGGTCTGCTGGATATCAAAATAATCCATAGCGTACTCAAGAGAGCGTTGCTTTGCAAGGCCGTCTGTTCGTGTATTGAATATGCGTTGCAGATCATAAACCTCTCCGAGCCAATTCTGACTTATACCGTGAGCGTTAAGATTTTCTCGTAGCATCGGTATATCATCGGGGCCCCAGGTCAAAAATACGTAATCTTTGCCACACCAAGCGCGGAATCTCTCTGCCGCCTCATCAAGAGGTGTGCCCATATCCATCTGCTCCTGAGTGATACCCGTAAGCTCGGATACGTGTCTGTGGAGCTTTTTAAAATACTTCGGTTTTACAATTATCTGGTAGGAACCGCACACGTTCATATTTTTATCAAGCTTTACGGCACCAATCTGTATAACCTCTCCGCGAAGACGGCAGCAAAGCTGTCTTTGTACGGCGAGTGCCTTCTGCGCGTATGCCTGATTCCACTCCAGATCGAGTGTTATATAATACATTTTCTAATCCTTCGTTTTTTCATTCTCTAGTATTATAACACTGTAACGCAAAAAAGTCAAGACGGATTACTTTAATTGTTCCCGTTTGCAATGAGAAAAATCTTGACAACAGCGATCGTATGGTGTATAATTGTGACATAATAAATTATTATGCGTGTAAATTTAAAGAAAAGGTCTCAAAAAAATGAACAAACTTGACAGCATTCCCGAAATTTTCGCCTCCTGCGTTTTTAACGAGGACGTTATGAGAGCAAGGCTTCCAAAGGACGTATACACTTCTCTTATGAATACTATAGCCAACGGCAAGGAAATTGATGCCGGCATTGCCGACGTTGTTGCAGGCGCTATGAAGGACTGGGCCATCGAGCACGGCGCAACACATTTTACACATTGGTTCCAGCCTCTCACCGGCGTTACTGCAGAAAAGCACGATGCTTTTCTCTCTCCGGTCGGCGGCGGCAAGGTTATAATGGAGTTTTCAGGTAAAGAGCTTATTCGAGGCGAGCCCGATGCTTCCTCATTCCCCTCGGGCGGACTTCGTGCTACCTTTGAGGCGCGCGGTTACACCGCGTGGGACCCCGCGTCATACGCGTTTATAAAGGACGGCTCGCTCTACATACCTACAGCATTCTGCTCCTACGGAGGAGAGGCTCTTGACACAAAAACGCCCCTGCTTCGCTCAATGGACGCAATATCCAAGGCGGGACTTCGCATCGTTCGTCTCTTTGGCGACAGTACATCAAAAAGAGTGGTTTCTACCGTAGGTGCCGAGCAGGAATATTTCCTTATAGACGAGGACGATTTCAAGGCGAGACGCGACCTTTATTATTGCGGCAGAACGCTCTTCGGTGCGCCGCCCGTCAAGGGACAGGAGCTTGAGGATCATTATTTCGGTGCGCTTCCCACGCGCGTATCCGCGTTTATGAAGGAGCTTGATCAGGAGCTGTGGAGACTTGGTATAACCTCAAAAACCAAGCACAACGAGGCGGCACCCTCTCAGCACGAGCTTGCTCCCATATTCTGTACCACCAACATAGCGGTAGACCAAAACCTTTTAACTATGGAGTGTATGAGAAAGCTTGCGCCAAAGTTCGGTATGGCTTGTCTTCTCGCGGAGAAGCCGTTTGAGGGAATCAACGGCTCGGGTAAGCATAATAACTGGTCGCTTTCAACAGACAGCGGAAAAAATCTGTTGAAGCCCGGAAAAAATCCCGGTGAAAACAAACAGTTTCTTCTCTTCCTCGCGGCAGTTATCCGTGCCGTTGACGAGTATCAGGACCTTCTTCGTATATCTGCCGCAACAGCATCAAACGACTGCCGTCTTGGCGGTCACGAAGCACCCCCCGCTATTATATCGGTCTTTCTCGGAGAGGAGCTTGAGGCTCTTGTCAATTCGATAATAGACGGCTCGCGTTATGCGAAGCGCGATACGAAGTATATGTCGCTCGGAACGCCCGGTGTGCCCACTATACGCAAGGATAACACCGACAGAAACCGCACCTCCCCCTTCGCTTTTACAGGAAATAAATTCGAGTTCAGAATGGTAGGCTCGGGACAGAATATCGCATTGGCAAATATTGTTCTTAACACCGCGGTTGCGGAATCGCTGACTATTTTTGCCGATATACTTGAAGAGACCGTTGATTTTGACAGGACGCTTGACAAGATTCTTTCGGACACATTCAAGCTTCACTCAAGAATACTGTTTTCCGGCAACTCCTATTCTTCGGAATGGGAGGCTGAGGCAAAGGCGCGCGGGCTTTCCAACTTCAAAAGTGCCCCCGATGCTTACGCGCACTTCACAGACGAAAAGAATATAAAGCTTTTCGCAAAATTCGGAGTAATGAGCGAAACCGAAATGCGCTCTCGCCGCGAGATATTTTTTGAGAGCTACCGCAAGATTAAAAACATTGAAGCGCGCACCATGCTCGAAATGACAACCCGTGACATTATACCCGCTGTATCAAAATACATCGGTGAGCTTTCCACCACCGTAAACGCGACACGGTCTGCGTGTAAGGGTGCAAACCTCTCTTGCGAGTGCGAAATTATAGAGAAGCTTTCCGCCTCTCTTGCAAAAGCTTACGAGGCACACGTAGCACTCGAACGCGCTGAACGCGCAGCGCTTTCCAAGGCGACGGATGAGGAGGCTGCTTTCTTCTATAAAAGCACGGTTATACCCAAAATGGATGCGCTGCGAAAAATCGTTGACGACATGGAAACCGTTACCGCGCGAGATGCTTGGCCTATGCCTACATACGGAGATATAATCTTCAAGATATAAACTTGTGCACTGTGTCTGAAAACAAGGATTTTCGGACACGTTAACGGACTTACTGTTATTTTATTTTGGAAATGCATATTTAGGTAAACAAAAACAAAGCAGCCTTGTGGCAGAAGAGGAGAATATGAGAGTAGATCCTTTTTTTGAAAATCAACCACCTATAGAATTTATCGAAAGTCTCAAGCTTCCCGTACACGTATCTCCGCCTCCGAACTTCAAATTAGGAAATCCCGAAGGTGAGGAAATATCGGCACTCGGTGCTTATTTTGCAGAGAAATTCCCCTCGGACGAGGGACTTCTCGACACAGCTTATGACGATTTTGAAAAATTTCTTACCGTCACCGGCATCTGCGGCAACAATTATCCTATATATCTGAAGCGCGGTGAGGTTTCGGGATATGAAAGCTACCGAATCTCAGTCAGCAAAGACAAGTGCGTCATCACCGCCGAGGACACCGAGGGTATAAGACGCGCCATTATCTATCTTGAGGACGAAATGACAAAGCGAGAGGGACCTTATCTTGCGGTGGGTGAGGTTACTCGCGCACCAAAAATCAAGGACAGAATAACCCGCGGATTTTTCAGCCCGACAAACAGACCTCCGAAATACGGAGACGAGCTTCTTGACGACATTGACTACTACCCGGACGAATATCTTAACCGTCTTGCCCATTCGGGAACGAACGGATTATGGATATACACAAGCTTCCGTGCGCTCGTTAAGACGAAATATTTTGACGATGACGAGATTTCCATAAACAGCAGAATAGAAAAGCTTACACGGGTGGTGGCTAAATGCAAAAAATACGGTGTTAAGGTTTACATATTCGCTATTGAGCCTATGGGACTTACGGAGGAGGAAGCGGCTCGACATCCCGAGTTCAGAGGTGCCGACATAGCTGACCGCTGGTACCCTGTATGCCTGCGTACCGATGCCGGACGCGACTACATCATCACCGCGGTTGAGAAGCTTTTCAGAGCCGTACCCGACCTTGGAGGATACATTGATATCACGGCGGGGGAAAGACCTACGAGCTGTCCCTCCGTGGCAACAGACCGCTCCTGCCCAAGATGCTCAAAATATTCAAGAGGTGAGAACCTCGCATACTCCTGCGATATTATCAAGGAGGGCATACGCCGTGCAGGAACAGGCGCAAAGTTTGTCAGCTGGACATACGGTCACAGATATTGGGACTGGAATGATATTAAGGAATATACCGAAAAGTCAAAGTCGGATATAGTTCTTATGCAGAACTTTGAGGACCGCGGATATGACGAGCAGCTTGGCAAAATGCGCGCCGCATACGACTATTGGCTCTCGTATATAGGTCCGTCCGAGCTTTACGAAAAGAGCGCAAAATGGGCGGCAGGCGAGGGTCGTGAAATGTGGGCAAAAATGCAGGTCTGCACCTCTCACGAGATTGCTACCGTTCCCTATATCCCTGCCCCCGGACTTATATTCGAAAAGTACAAAAAAGCAGTTGAGCTTGGCACAACCGGAGTTATGGAGTGCTGGTATTTCGGCAACTATCCGTCGGTTATGAGCCGTGCATCGGGCGAGCTTTCGTTCGCGGAAAGCTTTGACGATAAGGCTGCGTTTTTAGAAGAATTCGCAGCACGGGTATACGGCAAAACTCTGGCAAAGAGTATCGCTGGCGCCTGGTTGGAGTTCGAATGTGGCTACAGAAGCTATCCCACGAACATTATGTTCAGCTACTACGGTCCTATGCACGACGGCGTTGTATGGGAGCTTGCTCTCAAGCCAAAAAACAACTCGCAGCCGCGAACCTGGCTTCTTCTTGACCCGCCGGACGGTGACAGAATAGGAGAAAGCCTTTTTGCAGGCCATACCTTAGATGAGGCTATTATACTTGCCGACAGAATGAGAACTCACTGGAGAAGAGGACTATCGCTTCTTCCCGAGAATGCAGGAGAGTGCCTCGGTGTAGCTGAATGTATAGGAACACTTTTTGAATCCGGATACAATATCCTAAATTTCTATAAGCTTCGCGGTGAGCTTGGACGTGAGAGAGGAAACAGTCTTGAAATCCTTTCAAAAATGCGCGAGCTTGTTCTTCTTGAACGCAAAAATTCCGAGAAAATGATAGCGCTTTGCGAAAATGACAAGCGCTTAGGCTATCATTCGGAGGCAGAAGGCTTCAAGTTCTTCCCCGAGAAGCTTCGCGACAGAATAGCGAAGCTTGACAGATGTCTTGAGGTTGAGTTTGAAGAAACCGAGCAGAGAATAAAGTCGGGACTTTCACCTCTTGGATACTACTATGCCGAGGGTGAGGATACCTACTTAATAGGCGACGGCAACACTCCGGGTGACGTTATCTCGGTTATGGACGGCTACAGCTTTACGACGCGTGTCGAGGAAGATGAGCTTGTTCTTACGGTTAACTGCAAGGAGCATTGCCCTGTCGGCGCATATTTTGAGTTTGAACCCGGACTTCCCGAATGCGGTGTCGTTTTCGGTAAAGCAAGAGATAACGCAACCTATCACATCGAATCGTACGACACGTATCTTGACGGTCTGCGCTTTGATTCGTCTGCTATATCACACGGCTCTGCCGTCGGTCCTCAGGGAGATGAGGTAATGAAAAATTACAGCTACTCCCGTACCGAACTTGACGGAGAAATTATACACACTCTTCGCCGCAAAATCCCGACTGACAAGTGGAACAAAAGAGGCGCTATCAGAATCAAGATGATGATAGACGGTGTCAGGTGGATTCCCGCAGGCGAGGAGGTCTACACTCTGGGCAAGCGCGAGATTGCACCTGATGAGTACGCATTCTTTAAGCTTGCCGACTAAGATATCCGAGAGAATTCAATCAACCTAAAGCAAGAATTCTAAGCAAATAATTGTATAACAAAAGCACCCGCTACTCAAGCTTGTAAAGCTGAATTTGCGGGTGTTTTTTGCTATTTTGTAAAGTTTAGTTTGGTTTTATCAAAGAATATTGCTTTTCTGTCTGCTAACGCTGTTTGAGAAATAACTACTTTTTCTCCAAAATTTCTTTAATAATAGGTGTTACCGCCTTTGCCATCATATAGAAGCCAAGGTCCGTGAGGTGACAATCGTCAACCGTACATTCGTTCTCTGCATCGCCAAAAATCTCTCCGCCGTGGATAAGATATACGTTTTTGTCACCGCGCGCTTTTGCGTTATCGTAGGTCTTCTTGATAACGGCAAATCTCGCATCTCTGTTAGACGTTGCACGGAAATAAGGACGCGAAATCATAACTATTGGAAGGTCGGGCTGCTTTTCTCTGATACGAAGAAACATTCTCTCGTGGGTTGCCTCAAGATGCTCGACACTCGGTGCGTTGTGGTCGTAATCGTAGACAAACACCGACATATCAAGGCTTGCTATGTAGTCAGCCATAGCGTCCTCACCCTTGGCAGAGCCTGAAAAGCCGAGGTTTATGTGGTCGGCATCAAGCTTACGCGAAACAACGCTCGGATAGTTCGTGCCCGCTCTCGCGGCACAACCGCCCTGCGTTATGGACGAGCCGTAGTATACTATAGGCTTCTCGTAGGTATAGTCGGGTGCGGCTTCAAGGGTTGCTCCCTCCTCGATTCCTACGAGTATTTCAGTAGGACAGCTGTATGTCGGCATATTTATGGTTATAAGGCGCTTTTCTTTGGTTGGAAAGGTTGCTACAGCCTCATAACCGTTTGACATACCGTAAGGAGGAACGAAGGTTGTATAATAAGACTTGTCAACGTACAAATCAAATCCCGCACCGCCGGTCAGCGGCATATGGCACGCGTTATATACGTACGAATAGGTTGCAATCAAAGCAACACGGGTGCTGTCAGTAATAAATCTTATTCTGCCGCCTGCCGTGTATATACGAAGCCTTGCAGTGTTGTCGCTTGTGGCTTCGGCGGCCTCCTTTGGAAGTCTTGTGTAGCATTCCCCATCTCGTTTAACACCGTATACGCGAAATGGCTCTTCATCCACATTTTTAAAAACAAGGCCTGTTTTGTCTATTTCCTTGTCTACCTTCATATTTTTATCTATTTGTGCAATATCCATACTATTTCTCCTCGAAGAGCTTTATGATACTATTATATCACATCACCCATATCTTGTCAATAAAAAAAATCCGCCGCAAAGCGCATTTGCATTACTTACGGAAAAGTTATACTTTTGGCGCTTCTTTTGCCTTTCTTTCTTTATTTTCTTATATTTTCTAGGTATTTTGCGTTTTTGCTCATCTATTTTTCCGCTTTCTGCTCAAATAGATATGGCAAAGGCAGATGCAATATTTCCGCCAAAAGCATATTGGGAAGGCAGATACGATATTGACAATCATATCACGGTATGATAAAATATATAAAAACACGCAGGAGATAAAAATGGCTATAGCTATCAACGAACAGGACTTTTACTCCATATTCACTAAAACCTTCTCGGCAAACGGGCTGTCATCGCTCGTGAACAAGGAGTCTGTGTCCACGTTTTATAAATTAACAATCAGAATGCTTGAGGAGAACGAGAAATACAACCTCACAGCTATCACCGATATAGATAAAGTAATACTTAACCACTACGCTGATTGCGTTATGATTTCATCGAAAATAAAAAAAGGCGCCAGCATAATAGACGTTGGCTGCGGCGCAGGCTTCCCCACTCTGCCACTTGCGATAGTGCGCCCGGACTTGAAAATTTATGCCGTGGACTCTACCGCCAAACGAGTGAATTACGTTGCAACGACTGCCGAAATGTTATCGCTTAGTAACGTCAC
>JAEIGA010012985.1_pt1 | contig 12674 bp, 11 predicted proteins | sample 9270691 | NCBI WGS metagenome assembly JAEIGA01 (sample SAMN17057246, study PRJNA624740) | gut metagenome | biome: biome; isolation source: fecal sample | host: Bos grunniens | place: China: Xizang | collected 2019 | reverse complement strand
TGAGATTTCGTCATAGGCAAGCTGTACAGCGGCATAACCATCTTTCTCTACTGTACGAATCTGCGTAACAACACACGGACCAGCCTCAATAACGGTGCACGGAATATTCTTTCCGTCGGCACCGAAAACGGAAGTCATTCCGATTTTCTTTCCAATTAATCCAGGCATTGGTTTTGTTTAATTAATTGATTATAAATAATTTACATCCCGCTACACATTTTTGCGGGCTGCAAATATACGAATAATATTTTCATTTTCAACATTTTATGCGAAAAAATTGTTAATAACTTTTTCCTGACGTATAGACTGAGGTCTGGTCACCGTCAATATTGTATGTGCGTATTACATAACCTTTTACATCAGCCTCAAACTCCAGACGGTCGGTATCGTCATTAGCAAGGATCGGGAAGGCATTGCCGCATTCACCCGGCACGACATAGATATGTCTGTGATGATGTCCGCTGAGCATGATATCCACTCCTGCCTGATTCAGCACAGGAACAAAATTTTCAGTCACCCACTTCTGGCCATACCAGCTGCCTTCATTACCGATTGCAGGAATATGCATCACCGCCACCTTGACAGGGGCTTCCGCAAACAACGGATCAGCCACAGCCTGTCTGAGCCATTCCAGCTCTTCTGCTCGATAGCTGTCGAAATCGGCCATTTCCGAATATTCAGCATTGCGGTCAGGCTTGTCCTCTCCTGCATCGAGAATCAGAACAGCCACCGGTCCATGGCGGAGAAGATGGTAAGGCTCTCCGGTAGGGGTAGGAGCATACTGCTGCATTGCTGCTGCATCCCTTCCGCGCGTCTCGTGATTGCCTCTTACCCAGACAGAAGGCACGTCCGCCACAAGCTGAGGAACTGTACCGAACACACTTGAGAGCACTTCATCGATATCGGTTATATGCGAAACCATATCTCCATTCATTATCAGGAGATCCAGACTGTCAACACCCTGAGTCAGTGCACGATAGCGGTCAGCATTGCCATGAATATCGTTAAGCATCACGAATCTGCATCGTGATGCATTCCTGTCCAGAGTCTTGAAGACTCCGTCCCCTTCAAACCCTATCCTGCGAGCCGGCCCGAAATGCACGCCATACGGATCACTGTCATCCTTTACAACTCTTCCATAGATACGGTACCTGTAACCCTGCCCTGGCTCAAGACCTGTTATCCTTACCGAATGCGAGGTTCCCGACACACGTCTTCCCGATACCGTATGGTAGTATCGCGGACGGGCACAAGACTCGAAGGCCGTACCATCATCCGGTGCCACTTCGACCCAGGCAAAAACATTTTCCTGCGATGTCCAGAGCACCGTAACCTCAGTTTCGCCGGCATTATGAATCCAAGGTCCGCATTTGATATCCGGCTTTGAGGCAGCAGAAACAGAGAAAAGCCCGACCAGAAGGGCAATGAAGACGGAAGAGATCTTTTTCATATCAAATCAGTTAGTACTTGCAAATATAAGATATTTTGAGTTATAAGAACGATATACATAAATTATGAGTATCTTTGCGCGGATATATATAAAGGTATATGATACTGGCGATTTTCGGATTTCTTCAGCTCTCGCTGGCCGACATATTGGACATTCTGCTCCTTGCACTTCTGATTTACATCGTATTCCGCTGGATCAGAGGAACTTCTGCAATGAGTATATTCGTAGCTATTATTTCTCTATATGTCATCAGAGTCATTGTATCGGCATTCAACATGAGATTGATGACCAACATTATGGAGACCGTCCTGGATGTCGGAGTCATAGCTGTCATAGTTATATTCCAGCCGGAGATCAGGAAGTTCCTGATGAGGCTTGGAAGCAGATATATGAACAGCCGTCAGGGCAAGGCCATCCTGGACAAGATACTCGGCAAGAACCGTACGAACGCAGGCCCGGGCAGAAGCGAGGTGGTGAATGATCTCACGGAAGCCTGCCACAGAATGTCGGAAGACCGTACAGGTGCCCTCATCGTCATAGCCCACAAGGCTTCGCTTGAAGAGATCATCAGCACGGGCGACCGCATCGATGCTGCCATCCACCGACGCCTGATAATGAACCTGTTCTTCAAGAATTCACCGCTGCACGACGGAGCGATGGTGATATCGGGAGGAAGGATTACAGCTGCAAGATGCACGCTTCCGATAACAGAGAGGACCAACATTCCTGCAAATTACGGAATGAGGCACAAGGCGGCGATCGGCATAACCGAAGAGACCGATGCAGACGCCATCGTTGTATCGGAAGAAACCGGTAACATATCCTTTGTAAAGGGTGGCGCTGTGACGCCTATTCACAACATCAACGAACTGAAGCTTCTTCTCAATACAGCATTGGGAGAAGATTAGCTGTCAGAGATTCCGTGAGGGATGATGACGGCATATAGGAGAAATGGAATTGGAAGAAAAGAGAAGAACCATAGACACAAGACTCGAGCAGAAAATCGGATTTGACAGGATCAGAAGGATCATATCCGACAGATGTTCTACGTCATACGCTGCAGAAAGGACTGCGACAGAAACATTTTCCACCAACGCGACACATATACGCAAGAGACTGCTCCTGACAGACGAGATGCGTCTCATAATGATGTTCGAGGACAGTTTCCCGTCCGGCGGATTCATCGACTGCATCGACTTCCTCAAGCCTTTGGAAAGGAGTTCGGCAGCCATTGACCTTCTTTCCCTGAGGAAGCTCAGGACTATGCTGGATACCCTCAGAAAGGTAACGTCATTCTTCGACGGCATAAAGGACGGAGTATATCCTAACCTCAAGCGAATGAGTTCGCGCATCCTCAGCTTCCCGGAAGTGCAGAGAAGGATAGACACCATCCTCGACCGCTACGGCGATGTCAAGGACACCGCATCCGATACGCTTTACGAGATCAGACGATCGCTGAAGGATAAGGAGGGAGCCATTTCAAGGCGCATGTCCGCCATCCTGAAAAGAGCTCAGGAAGAAGGAATCGTGGACAGCGATGCAGGTGTATCCATCCGCGACGGAAAGATGCTCATTCCGGTAAGCGCAGCCAACAAAAAGAAGATTCCGGGCTTCATATACGACGAATCGGCGACAGGAAAGACAGCATTCATCGAGCCTGCCGAGGTAGTGGAGCTCGACAACCAGATAAAGGAGCTCAAATTCTCCGAGCAGAGGGAGATAATGCGCATACTCCTGGAATTCACCGAATTCCTCAGGCCGTATATCCCTGAACTGCTCACCGCAGCCAAATTCCTCGGAGAGATCGACTTCATCATGGCAAAGGCTCAGATCGCCCTTGACTTCATCGCCGGTATGCCGATAATATCGGAGGACGGTCAGATGAATCTGCGCAAGGCAAGGCATCCTCTTCTGGAAAGAGCCCTGCGCAAGGAGAAGAAGGAAATCGTTCCTCTGACAGCATCCCTTACACCGGAAAAGCACATTCTGCTGATATCCGGTCCGAACGCCGGCGGAAAGTCAGTTTGTCTGAAGACCGTAGGACTCCTTCAGTATATGTTCCAGTGGGGAATGCTCATTCCTACATCAGAGACTTCGGAAATGCTCATTTTCGACAGGATAATGGTGGACATTGGCGATGACCAGTCGATCGACAACGACCTCAGTACCTATAGTTCCTTCCTCGGCAATATGAAGGATATGCTGGCGAAGGCGGACGGAAAGACTCTGGTCCTTATCGACGAGTTCGGTTCGGGAACGGAGCCTGCAGCCGGAGGAGCGATTGCCGAGGCAATTCTGAGCGAACTTGACAAGAGAGGTACATACGGAGTGATCACAACGCATTACACCAACCTGAAGCTTTACGCATCTCCTGAGACCGGAGTGCTCAACGGAGCCATGATGTTCGATGTCAAGAACATCGCTCCTCTCTTCAAGCTCGAGATGGGACTTCCGGGCAATTCATTCGCCTTCGAACTGGCACGCAAGATGGGACTCCCTGAAAACATCATCAAGGACGCAGAGTCACGTGCAGGAGAGGAGTTCGTCGGAATCGAGCGCAACCTCAGGAAGATCGCCAGGAACAGAAAGGCATTGGACGAGAAACTCGAGCGAATCAAGAATACCGACAGGACACTCGAGAACATCACGGACAAATATCAGAAGGAGCTGCAGCAGATAAAGCAGCTCAAGAAGGAGATTCTCGATCAGGCGAAGAAAGAGGCCGAGGACATAATAAAGGGAGCCAACAGGCAGGTAGAGAACACCATCAAGACAATCAAGGAATCCCAGGCAGCCAAGGAGGAAACTCAGGAGGCCAGAAAGGAACTTCAGGACTTTATGTCCATACTTGCCGCAAAGAAGGAGAAGGAGCAGAAGGAGAAGGATGACTACATCGAGCGCAAGATCAAGCAGATAGATGCCAGAAGGGAGAGACAGAAGCAGAGAAAGGCAAGAAAGGCTGACGACAAGGCCACACAGGACTTCCTTGAGCAGCAGGCTGAGAGAGACAGGATAGAAGCCTTCAGGTCAGCTCCTCTGAAGGCAGGAGAGAAGGTCCGTATAAAGGAGAACGGAATGGTCGGAGAAGTAGCCAAGGTATCATCGAAGGCTGTAGTCGTGACCATCGGAAACATCAGCAGCAAGATGCCTCTGGATAAGGTGGAAAGAATCACATCCAACGAGTTCAAGAGTGCGGTCAAGGAGACCTCAAGACCGGTATCGACCATAAAGTTCGATTCTTCGATAAGCGAGAGGAAGCTGAACTTCAGCACCGAGATGGACGTAAGGGGCGAAAGGCTGAACGATGCTGTCGAGAAGGTAACAAGATATATCGATGATGCGGTGATGCTCGGAATGCCTTCTGTCAGGATCATCCACGGAAAGGGCACGGGAGTTCTCCGCGATGAGCTTCAGAAGCTGATAAGGACAATGCCGGGAGTGGCATCCGTCAAAGACGAACACATACAGTTCGGCGGAACAGGAGTGACTATTGTAACATTCGAGTAATATGAACAGGAAACTTATAATATACTCATCCATTGCCATAGCCCTAATGATCGCTGCCGTCCTGATATTCAGGGACAAGGGAGGCAAGGAGATGGAAAGCAGTCCCGAGGCAGTTGTAGAGGCATTTACAAAGGCAATATCTTCCGGAGATTTCGAGAAGGCATACGACCTGTGCGATACGACGGCGATGAAGGGATATCTCGAAAACTGGATCAGGATACGTGAGCAGATGCAGAAAAGGGACAGCAACGCCCTTGCAATCGCATCTTCGATATTGTCTGAAGCGGCCATCACCATCGAAGGAAGCGAGAAGACCGACGGAGGAAGGAAGATATATTACAGGGTAGAGGCAGAAGGAATAAGCAAGCAGAAAGCGGCAGTTGTGAAAAAGGAGGAGGGAGAATGGAGAGTGGAAGCAGTCACAGACGCGATTTAGGAAGGCAAGGAGAAGATATAGCCTGCCGGATGCTCAGGGATATGGGACACGTGATCCTGGAAAGGAATTACAGGAGCTCCCATCTTGAAATAGACATAATTTCCATAGACTCGTATGGAATACATTTTGTGGAAGTGAAGGCCCGCAGAGACAGCATACAGGCCCCTCCGCAATACAGTGTGGACAGGGCCAAGCAGGGCCGCATAACAAGAGCGGCATTGGGATTTCTGAACAGCCGTAAAGGCATCCCATACGGCAATTACGAATGCCACTTCGACATAGTTGCGGTGACATTCGAAGGTGAAGGGTACAGGACCGAATGGTTCCCTCAGGCCTATATACCTATATATGTATAAAAGAAAACATAATATAATGAACACAGACAAACACCGTTATTGCGTCATAATGGCCGGAGGCGCAGGAACAAGATTCTGGCCTATAAGCAAGCAGGCAAGGCCAAAGCAGTTCCTCGATGTTGCTGATACCGGCGAGACATTCTTAAGACAGAATTTCAACAGATGTCTCAATATCGTCCCTAAGGATAATATCCTCATAGTGACTGCTGAGAAATACAGACAGCTGGTTCTCGAGCAGATTCCGGAGATCAGGCCGGAGAATCTCCTTCTCGAGCCTTACAGCAAGAACACGGCTCCTGCAGTGGCATATTCCACATACACCCTCCTCAAAAGGGATCCGGAAGCATTGGTTGCGGTACTCCCGTCCGACCACATCATCGATAATGACGACGTATTTTCCGAAACCATCGACAAGGCATTCAACTATGTCAGCGAAAAGGATGTGCTGATGAATCTGGGCATCGTGCCGACTCGACCTGACACCAACTACGGTTATGTACAGGCATACGGAGGAAGGAAGGCATATCTGTCGAACGAGCCGCTTCAGATCAAGACATTCACGGAAAAACCTGACAAGACTCTCGCGGAAGTGTTCATCAGTACCGGAGAATTCCTTTGGAATGCCGGAATATTCGTCTGGAAAGCCAGCACAATCTGCAAGGAGATGGAAAGGCACACTCCTGAGATCACCACACAATTCGCCGGCTGGGAATCAACCATAGGATCCAAGATAGAAAGCGAATTCATAAGAAGGGCCTACACAGGATGTCCGAACATATCGGTCGGATACGGAGTGATGGAAAAGACCGAGATAGCCTGGATATATCCGGCCAAATTCGGATGGCAGGATATCGGTACCTGGGAATCCCTTTACAACTATATTCCGAAGGACGGCAACGCCAATGCCATCAGCGCCGAGAAGACATTGCTGGAAAATGCGAAAGGCAATCTTATCGTATCTCCTGAAAAGAAGAAGCTCATAGCCATCAAGGGTCTCGAGGACTATATGGTAATAGACACCGAGGATGCCCTTGTCATCTGCCCTAAGGATGACAAGAAATTCAAGGATTTCATTTCCGGTCTGGGAATGCCGGAATTTGAAAAATACCGCTGATATATTCCCCTGTCAATAACCTGACGGCATCCCGATAAGACAGGATGCCCCAAAAGCAACTATATATGGAAACAAGAATACAGGCCGATATGGTATCGGCAATGAAAGCCAAGGATACAGTACGTCTGGCATCACTCAGAGCCATCAAGGCAGCGATCATGCTTGCCAAGACAGCAGAGGGTGCTACAGGAGAAATCGATGAGGCAGCTATCGTGAAGCTCATCCAGAAGCTCGTGAAGCAGCGCAAGGAAAGCGCCCAGCAGTATAATGATGCAGGCCGTCCGGAGCTTGCTGAAAACGAACTCGCTGAAGCGGCTGCAATGGAGGTATATCTCCCTAAGCAGCTTACCGAAGAAGAGGTGGAAGAACAGCTCAAGGCCATCATAGCGGAGACAGGGGCCACAAAGCCTTCTGACATGGGCAAGGTCATGGGCGTGGCTACAAAAAAATTAGCCGGCCTTGCAGAAGGCCGACTGATTTCAACATTGGTTAAGAAACTTCTTCAGTAGTCATTTATCAGATCGATGTCTCGAACTCCTTGAGGAAGCGGAGGTCGTTTTCGAAGTAATTGCGGAGGTCTCGTACCTGCCACTTGAGCATCGCAATGCGCTCCACGCCCATTCCGAATGCAAAGCCGCTGTACTTCTTGCTGTCGATTCCCGAAGCCTCAAGGACATTAGGGTCAACCATTCCGCAACCCATAATCTCAAGCCAGCCTGTTCCCTTGCAGACATTGCAGCCCTTGCCGCCGCAGATGTTGCAGCTAACGTCGATCTCAGCAGAAGGCTCGGTGAACGGGAAGTATGAAGGACGCATACGGATCTGCGTCTGTGCACCGAACATCTCGCGCGCGAAGAGGAGGATTGCCTGCTTCATATCGGCAAATGTCACATTCTCATCGATATAGAGACCCTCTACCTGATGGAATATGCAGTGTGCACGTGCCGAAATGGCCTCGTTACGGAAAACTCGTCCAGGACATACGATGCGGATAGGGAGAGGCATCTTCTCCATCGCACGTACCTGCACGGATGAAGTGTGGGTGCGGAGAAGCACCGGATTATCACTGTCGCTGATGAAGAATGTATCCTGCATCTCACGGGCAGGGTGCTCAGGCGGGAAGTTCAAAGCTTCGAACACGTGCCAGTCATCCTCAACCTCAGGTCCTTCAGCCACATCATATCCGAATTTGCGGAAAATGCTGACGATCTCCTCGCGTGCAATTGACACCGGGTGACGTGATCCGAGCTGTACGGGATCTCCCGGCATTGTATAATCGAAAGCTGCAGCACCAGTTGCAGATGACTCGGCAGCTGCTTCCTTAAGTTCCTCTATCTTCGCTGCAGCAGTATTCTTAAGCACATTAAGCTTCTGTCCGAACTCCCTCTTGAGCTCAGGAGCCACTGTTCTGAATTCGTCGAACAGGGCTGTGATCTCACCTTTCTTTCCAAGAAGGCGCACACGTGCCTGCTCGATTTCCTGCTCATTGATGCAGGATAGTGAGGCGATTTCGGCCATCAAGGCCTCAATTCTTTCTTTCATATCGTTGTATTTTATTGATTTCAATTTCGGATTCCGGACTGGTCCGGAAATGAACTACTCCTCTACCGGATAGCCGATAGCGACTACGCAATATGGACGAAGCGCATCCTTGATGCCGAGAAGTTCGCGGACATAATCCTCTGCCTGAGCTCCTTCCGGCTCATTCTTCAGACGCGGACGGCCGTTGCAATGCACCCAGCAGCTGCAAAGATCCATAGCTGTGACAGCAAGCTGTACGAATGTAGCGGAAATGGCGCAGTTATCCACCCAAAGATCCGTCTTAGTCTCATCTCCGAGCACCACGATCGCAGCCTGGGCACCGTTCAACAGTGCAGAACCATAGTCGCGCATCTGAGCCAGGGCATCAAGCGTGTCCCTGTCCTCTACAATCATAAATGCGGAGCTGTGGCAGTTTCTCGATGATGGAGCTGTCTCGGCAACTCTCACGATTGCATCCAGAATCTCTCTTTCCACCGGCCTGTCGGAATACTTCCTGACACTATGCCTTTTCTCTATTACCTCTAAAAAATCCATATTCTGATCTTATTGGAATTATTATTTGCCCTGAGCCTTTGCCTTGCGCTTTGCACGGGACTTCTGTGCCTTGGCTGCACCCTGCTTCAGATATGCCGCCCACTGCTCATCATTGAATATCTTCTTGTATGTCTGGTCAATCTGCTCCATCCACTTGTCGTTGATATCCATATACATAGAGGAGTTGGCCACCTTGGCCTTCTTCAACTCCTCATATTCGGCCATCATTGCAGGAAGGTCATGCTTGAGGGTGGAATCCACATAGAACAGCTGCCAATCCTCCAGGTCGAGTATTCTCTGAAGTCTGTCAGCCTCGATTTCCGCCTGCTCATAGATATCAGGTTGTTCCGGCTGCTGCTGTGCTGACACAGAAATGCAGGCGAAAACCAGCAAAGTTATCAGGGACAGGCAAACTTTCAATTTCATATCTGACGATTTTTTTATAGTTTTGCAATATTGTGAAGCGGACATTTCCGAATGCCGCTCAATAAAACGACACAAAAGTAATTAATTATAATAAAAGTACAAAATGAGAAGACTTACAGCAGCATTCCTTGCCTTGGCGGCAGCAGCCCTTTCGGCAAGCATTGACAGCGACGCCTGCACAAATGTCCTTGTGACGAAGGGCGCCAGCGCCGACGGTTCAAATATGATTTCATACGCAGCAGACTCACATTTGCTCTTCGGCGAGCTTTACTACACCCCTGCCGGAGTATGGAAGGCGGATGACATCAGAAAGATCTATGAGTGGGACACAGGAAAATACCTCGGCACCATCCCTCAGATCGCAAAGACCTACCAGACAGTCGGAAATATGAACGAGCACCAGCTCATCATCGGCGAGACCACATACGGAGGACGCTCTGAGCTCCACGACCCTAAGGGCGTAATGGACTATGGCTCACTTATTTATGTAGCTCTTGAGAGAGCCAGGACAGCACGTGAGGCGATCGACGTGATCGTAGATCTTGCAAACACTTACGGATACTACTCAAGCGGAGAGTCATTCTCTCTGGCCGACACTCAGGAGGTCTGGGTTATGGATCTGATCGGAAAGGGTCCGGACAACAAGGGTATCGTATGGGTAGCAAGAAGAGTTCCTGACGGATATATCTGCGCACACGCCAACCAGGCACGCATCAGCACATTCCCGCTCAACGATCCTGAGAACTGCATCTATGCTCCGGACGTGATCACATTTGCACGCGAGAAGGGCTATTTCAGCGGCGAAGACAAGGATTTCAGCTTCTGCGACGCATACGCTCCGCTTGATTTCAGTGGAATGAGAGGCTGCGAAGCGCGCGCATGGTCTGCATTCAACATCCTCTGCGACGGAAAATTCACATTCATCGATGAGAACGGCAACGAGGTTACTAAGGACTCATACGACTACATCGACTATGCGATGGGCTGGGACCAGACAAAGAGATTCCCTCTTTTCGTGAAGCCTGCAAGAAAGCTCAGCGTAAAGGATGTCGCAGACGTTATGCGTGACCATTACGAAGGAACACCTATGGATATGACAACGGATGCAGGAGCTGGCGGAAATGCCCTTCCTTACCGCTGGAGACCTATGAGCTTCGAATACGACGGAAAGAGATACAGCAATGAAAGAGCCATCGCCACACAGCAGACAGGCTTCTGGTTCGTAGGACAGTCAAGAGGTTGGCTGCCTGATGAGATCGGAGGCGTAAACTGGTTCGGATGCGATGATGCCGCAACTTCTTATCTTACACCTATCTACACTTCTACTTACGAAGTTCCTGAAAGCTTCCGCGTAGGCAACGGAGACCTTCTCACCTACTCTCCTACTTCAGCATTCTGGATGACCAACCGCGTAGCCAATGCCTGCTACAAGGCTTATAACATCATGTTCCCTACAGTGGATGCTGAGATCGATGCTTGGGAGACTGCGATGGTCGAGGCCGTAGCAAAGGCTGACCAGGAGGCATTGGAATTGTACAAGGCAGCGCAGGAGAAGCCTCGCAAGAAGGTAAAGCGCAGCGACAAGGACGGCAAGATTGCAGATCCATACACTTCTGTACGCGAATATCTTACCGGATTTTCAGTAGATAATGCACAGAAGATCTTCGGCAAGTGGGTTGCATTGGAGGAGCATCTTCTCGTGAAGTTCATCGACGGAAACGTGAAGGCACAGAACGAGGACGGCAGCTTCGTCACCAACGAGCACACCAATTGCATTCCTGCCAAGCTGATCCAGCCTGGATACACAGACAAATGGAAGGAAATGACCGCCAAGGATCACGGCAGGATCATTGAAGAAAAATAAACGATGCAGAGATTTCTGACAACAATCATACTGCTTATGACCGCCCTGTGCCTGAAAGCAGAGGGCTGGTCTGTAAGCGGAAAGATCATCGAGGCAGGATCCGGAGATCCGGTCATCGGAGCTGTTGTCAGAATCGGAGAGGACTACCTGTGGGCGATAGCGGACGCGGAAGGAGAATTCGTCTTTGATAACGTCCAGCCAGGCAGGCAGGAGCTGGAAGCTTCCTGCTTGGGATATGTGAGCGTCAGGATGGAAATCGATGTCAGAAAAGACATCGAAGGACTGGAGATCAGGCTATATGAGAATTCGCTCGCATTGGACGAGGTCGTAGTGACGGCTCAGAAGGCCAAGGACGGGCTCGGAACCACACACAGCCTGGGACGAGATGCACTGAATCACCTGCAGATGTCCAATATGAGCGATGTCGCTGCCCTGCTTCCAGGAGGCAAGACCGTAAATCCGGACCTTACCGCCGAACAGTCATTCTCCATCCGTGAAGGAGGCTCATCGAACGGAAACGCGGCCTTCGGAACTGCAGTGGAAGTGGACGGAGTCAGGATAGGAAACAATGCTTCATTCGGTGAAATGGGAGGTGTCGATACCAGAAACGTAGCGGTGGAAAACATCGAATCCATAGAAGTCATCACCGGTGTCCCTTCTGCAGAATACGGAGACCTCGGCAGCGGAATGGTCAGGATCAACACGCGCAAAGGCCGTACTCCGACCAACGTGACATTCTCAGTCAACCCTCGCACATATCAGGCTTCTGTCTCCAAAGGTATTGACCTTCAGGAGAATAACGGAGTACTGAACCTGAGTGCCGAATGGGCGAGAGCAGTCAAGAAACTGATCTCACCATACGAATCATACACCAGGACAGGCATAAGCCTCGGCTACAGCAATACCTTCGCGAAAGGACTACGTCTTGAAGCCGGATTCACAGGAAACATCGGAGGAATGAACACCAAGGACGATCCGGACGCATTCACCGGAGAGTTCCAGAAGGAGAGGGACAATGTATTCAGAGGCAACACTTCCCTCACCTGGCAGCTCAACAGATCCTGGATCACCAACCTGAAGTTCGACGCCTCCGTCAATTTCAACGACAACCTCTTCCATTACCACAAATACGAATCATACGCTTCGAGCCAGCCGGCGGTCCACGCTGAGCAGGAAGGCTATTTCATTGCGGACAGGCTTCCTCTCACATTCTTCTCAGACCAGATTACGGACTCAAAGGAACTCGATCTGGCTGCTTCCGTCAAATATAACCTGCATAGGCGCTGGGATGATGTGAAGAGTCAGTTCAAGGCGGGAATCCAATGGAAGTCCAACGGAAATGTCGGCAAGGGAGAATATTATAAGGATCCTTCTCTCGCTGCCAACGGATACAGACCAAGACCATATACGGAATATCCGTTCATGCACAATCTGTCCGTCTATGC
>JAEIGA010012984.1_pt1 | contig 12674 bp, 10 predicted proteins | sample 9270691 | NCBI WGS metagenome assembly JAEIGA01 (sample SAMN17057246, study PRJNA624740) | gut metagenome | biome: biome; isolation source: fecal sample | host: Bos grunniens | place: China: Xizang | collected 2019 | reverse complement strand
GGGAGCTAATCCTGGAATCTTTAACTACAAGCACATAAATGATACGATCAAAGGACACGGAGGATGCTATTATCAGAGCCTCAGTCCTGCAATCGACACATCAATCCATTTCCCTACAGATACGACAATCTACATCAACTATACAGGCAAGCTTCTCAATGGTCTCGTATTCGACACCAGCATCGAAAAGGTGGCCAAGGACAACGGATTATATTCTGCTTCAAGAACATACGGACCTGTCCAGATCCATTGGAACGAAGACTATAAAGAAATCACCATGGGAGAAGACGGCTCTTCAGTAATCGGAGGGTTTGCACTCACTCTGGCACAGATGCACCCAATGGAGAAGGGTGTAGGCGTATTCACATCTGACTACGGATACAGCTACTCGGGAAGCGGTGCAAGCATTCCACCTTATGCTCCTCTCGTCTTTGAGATCGAGATTGTAGCTAAACCGGAGGAGTAAGATGGCAACCGGAAACGCAATCCCAACAGAACTCGGCACAGAAAAAATCGGCAAACTGCTCAAGCAATACGCTCTTCCGGCAATCATTGCTCAGACAGCAGCTTCCCTATATAATATGGTGGACAGCATCTTCATTGGTCAAGGTGTGGGTCCACTTGCCATTTCAGGCCTGGCCGTCACTTTCCCGCTGATGAACCTCTCAACAGCCTTCGGCACTCTTGTCGGAGCAGGTGCCGCAACCATGCTTTCAGTACTGCTCGGACAGAAGAACTACAAGGCTGCAAACAAGGTTCTCGGAAATGTCGTAACACTCAACATCCTGATCGGCTTGATATTCATGGCAGTAGCCTTGATATTCATAGACCCCATCCTTTATTTCTTCGGAGCCAGCGAAAACACCCTGCCTTATGCCAAGGAATACATAAGTATCGTGCTCATAGGCAATGTGATAACTCACCTGTATTTCGGTCTCAATGCAGCGATGCGTTCATCAGGTAGTCCTAAAAAGGCAATGGGACTTACAATCTTCACTGTGCTGTTCAATACGCTCCTCGACCCTATATTCATTTTTGTGTTTGACATGGGTATAGCCGGAGCTGCTTGGGCAACTGTGATAGCGCAGACAGCAGCCCTGATCGTGGTAATGCTCCACTTCAACAACAAGAACAGACCGTTCCATTTCGAAAAGGGAATCATAAGACTTGACCGAAGAGTCGCAAAGGACTCTCTCGTCATAGGCATGGGGCCATTCCTCATGAATGCAGCTGCGTGTCTTGTGACACTTTTCATCAACCAGCAGCTGCGCAGATACAGCGGTGATCTTGGAATCGGAGCATACGGAATATGCAACAGGTTCATATTCATGTTCATAATGATATGCATGGGACTCAACCAGGGAATGCAGCCGATAGCTGGATACAATTACGGTGCACGACAATACTCACGTGTAAGAGAAGTATTCTGGCAGACTGCGAAACTGGCAACCATCATGACAACGATATGCTTCATCATAGGTGTGTTCATTCCAAAGGCCGCAGCAGGAATATTCACTCATGATGCAGAGCTTCTGGAACTTTCAGCAAGAGCGATGAGGCTGACGACCATCATGTTCCCTATCGTGGGATTCCAGATGATAACCACCAACTTCTTCCAAAGTCTCGGAATGGTAAAGAAATCCATCATACTTTCACTTTCGAGACAGATCCTTTTCCTGCTGCCGATGCTCTATCTGCTGCCATTATGGGAAGGAGCAGACGGAGTGTGGCTGAGTTTCCCTATCTCAGACACATTAGCGACTCTGCTGAGCATATTCATGCTGGGACGTCTCTTCAAGAAGTTCAGTCAGCTCAAGGATGGAGATGACCCTACAATACTTGGAAGCCATATATAGGAGATTCTGCAATGAAGAACAAGATTATAATAACCATAGGAAGGGAGTTCGGAAGCGGAGGACTCGATGTAGCACATGAGCTTGGCAGAAAACTCGGAATTCCCGTTTATGACAACGAGCTGATCACCAAGGCGGCTCAGGACAGCGGATTCAGCGCAGAACTGTTCGCACAGAAGGATGAGAAGAGAAGCATCTTCTCCTTCAAGGCTGCATTCAGTTCAGCAGCAGACGACTATATGAGTGAAGGCGGCCTGTTCAACATGCAGTGTGAGACAATACGCAGGATCGCAGAACAGGGTTCAGCTGTAATCGTAGGAAGATGCTCCAACTATGTTCTCAGGGATATGGAAGATACTATCCACATATTCCTGACATCACCGATGGAGGTCAGGACAAGACGTATCATGGAACGTCATTCACTGACCGAGGAAAAGGCTGAAAGCCTCATAAGTCATAAAGACAAATCGAGGGAGGAGTATTACAACTACTACACATTCGGTAACTGGGGCAAGGCATCAGATTATGATATCTGCCTGGATTCCAGCATCCTTGGCATAGAAGGTACAGCGGAATTCATCATCAGACTGGCCCAGATGAAAGGCATCCTGAAGGAGGGAGACAATGAATAAAAGACGAATCATATTCACATGTCTCGTAGCAGCGGCTGTAGCTATAACAGCTGCTTTTTCTTTGCTTCACAGACCTCTAGGTAAGCCTCAGCACCTCAAGGGGATTCCTGTCCGCCTCAACGACACCCTGAAAAACTCAATGTCAGATATTCCCGAACTCAGCGGAATGGACAAGCGCATAAGGCAGTATATGAGCAAATGGGGTATCAAGGGAGGTTCCCTTGCCATATTCAGAAACGACTCTCTTCTCTATGCTAAAGGGTACGGATGGGCTGATAAGGAGAAGAACGTTGCAATGGAACCGTTCCATATCCTGCGCCTTGCTTCCGTGTCAAAGCTGATCACAGCTACAGGAATAATGGTGCTGCAGGACAGAGGAGTCCTCAGCATAAAGGATACAGTATTCTGCACCGGAGGCATTCTTGATTGTGAGCCATACAGATCTGCCATAAAGCATAAAGGTTATGATAAGATAACGATAGAGCACCTTCTGAGACATCAAGGAGGATTCTACCGTGACCCGCTGTTTTCTTCAAGGGACGTAAAGCACCAGCTCCAGCTTGACCATGCACCGGAAAAAGAAGACTTCATAAGACTTGTCCTTGGCAGGCAATTGCGCTTTGAACCAGGAAGCTGGCAAAAATACTCGAACTTCGGATATCTTCTCCTTTCTGAAATCATAGAGAAAGCCTCAGGCAAACCATATGAACAGTTCATAAAGGAAGATGTACTTCATCCGGCAGGATGCTTTGACATGCATATCGCAGGAAACTACTACGAAGACAAACGCGGCAATGAGGTGAGATACTATACGCATGAGGGTGACGGCAAATTCATAGAGGAATATAACGACAGCGGAAAGATGGTGGAAAGATGCTACGGCGGAAACAACATTCCTCTGCTCTCGGGAGCCGGCGCGTGGTGCGGTTCTGCAGCCGAAATCGCAAGGCTGGTCGCATCCATTGATGGACTTGACACAGTGCCTGACATCATCTCCGAAGAGGCACATGCGCAGATGATTCAATATTTCGACACCGAAACCTTCTCACTCGGATGGAACGATACAAACCCGGAGAAAGGCTGGAGCAGAACAGGAACCCTCTCCGGAACCACAGCTCTGGTTCATTACTTTCCTGACGGAGAATGCTGGATATTCATTACAAACACCAGCACATACAGGGGACCAGGACAAGCAAGATACACCCGCACCCTGTTCAACCAGTGCCGTGAGACATACAGCAACAGACTTCCGAAACGGAACCTGTTCAACCTATAAGAAGATTCCCGATTCTGAACCGTATCAAACCGGCAAGAATCGGGAATCATTCATTTGTGGCTACGCCTTCTAAAAATGGTCAGGATGGTAGTATCGGATTTCGAACTCCCCGTTCAGGATTCCGTATCCGTTCTCAGCAAGAGAATCCAGCTCATTCTCTCCTGGATACACCACGACAGGAGCTATGAATCCAACCCTTTCAGCGATATCTGCAGTAATTCTCTCGTTATAGGCTATTCCTCCGGTAAGAACGATCGCATCAACCTTACCACACACAACAGTAGAAAGACCCGCGATGTATTTTGCAAAAGAGATGCAGTAACCCTTCAGGAATGTATCAACCTCAGAATCGCCACCTTCAGCTCGAGCTGCAAGCTCACGGAAATCATTTGTTCCGAAATATGCGACAGCACCGCCTCTTCCTACCAGACGTTTCTTGATCTGTGCTTCTGTCCATTGTCCGCTGAAACATTTCTCAACAAGAGGAAAACCAGGGACATTTCCAGCCCTCTCAGGGCTGATAGGGCCGTCTCCTCCAAGGGCATCATTGGTATCTATGACCAATCCGTGACGGTGCAATGAAACAGAACTTCCACCTCCCATATGAGCAACGATGACAGTCACATCCTTATTTGTCTTGCCTACACTTCGGGCATAGCGACGAACCATCGCACGTGAATTCAAGGCATGGAAAAGAGTCCTTCTCGGGAACTCAGGCAGACCGCCGACCTTCACTTCAGGAAGCATCTCGTCAGCCATAGGAGGATCTGCAATAAATGCACGGCATTTCACATCGACGTCTTTTGCAGCACGGGCTTCATTGACCATCACAGCGATGTCATCTGCAAGCAGTGCACTAAGATTACATGCGTGCACTCCTTCCTTTCCGGCTATAAGTGCATCACGCATCTCTTGGTTGACCTCATAGACTCCAGTACGGATAGGAGTTATGAGACCACCTCTTGCCATTGCCACATCTATGGATTCCAATGCTATACCCTTTTCCGAGAGACAATCGATTATTGCATCACGGCGCATCGGAGTCTGGTCCATCACCGACTCATAAGCAGCGATCTCCTCAGCTGTGTGAGTAAGATTCTTCTCAAAAACCTTCTCACCGGCATCATAGAATCCTATCTTGCTTGATGTGGAACCAGTATTGATTACGAGTATTTTTCCTGTCATATGAATAAATATGAATGAATCTGTCTATCTTACAGACATTGCAGCAACTGCAATGGAGTTAAGTTTGGTGTCAATGCTGTCGGCACGGCTTGAAAGGACACATGGGACCTTGGCACCAACGAGAATTCCAGCCTGTCTTACACCAGGTACCAGTTTTGAGTTGACCTTGTAGAACACATTACCGGATTCTATATTAGGGAAAAGCAGACAGTCTGCGTCTGCTGCCACAGGGCTGACAAGGCCCTTGATCTCCACTGACTCTTTGTCAAGTGCGACATCCAGAGCTAACGGACCATCAGCAATGCATCCCTTTATCTGACCTCTGTCGACCATCTTGGAAAGGAGTGCAGCCTCCATTGCAGCAGGCTGACTTGGGAGTACTTGTTCTGTAGCAGCTATGATAGCCACCTTAGGGGTCTGTATGCCTACTGCCTTGGCTGTATTGACAAGACATTGCATGATTATCTGCTTCTGCTTAAGGTCCGGTGCCGGGATTACAGCCACATCACCCACGAAAAGAAGCTTATGATAACCAGGAATCTGAAGCACTCCGCAATGAGTGAGGGTCCCCTTTGGAGGAAGAAGTCCGGTCTCCTTGTTAAGAATAGCCCTGAGGAACTTATCGGTAGAGCAGAGTCCCTTCATAAGGAAATCACCCTGTCCTTCGCGGACCATGGACACGGCCTGAGCCACCGATGAGATCTCGTCAGTATTATGGACAACAGAGAAGAGGGAAATGTCCATTCCCTCTTCTCTGCAGGCCTCTTCAATCTTCGCGCTGTCTCCTACGAGAGTCACATCCACAAGCCCAAGCATTGCCGCCTTTCCTGCAGCAGCTATCGTGTGGCTGTCAACTCCCCAGGCAGCGACCATTCTTTTTCTTGCACCTCTGCTCTGAAGCTCAGTGAAGATCTGATCGAATCCTGTAATCATCTGTTATTCTTCGTTCTGTACGATATGCATTGTATCACGTGCAATCATCAACTCCTCATTTGTGGTGATGAGAGCCACCTTTACCTTAGAATCAGGGAGAGTAATCATTGTATCTACACCCCTTACAACATTTGCATCATAGTCAAACTTGACTCCGAGGTATGTAAGGTTCTCGCAGACCCTGCGGCGCAGACGGCTGTTATTCTCACCGATACCTCCTGTAAAGATGATGAGGTCGACACCATTCATCGCTGCGGCATATGCACCGATATACTTGGTGACATCGTATGTAAGTTTCTTGAGAGTAAGCTTAGCCTTGGCGTTTCCTTCATTTGCAGCAGCATCAAGGTCACGAGCATCTGATGATGTGCATGAGAGTCCGAGGAAACCGCTCTTCTTGTTGAGGATATTGCTCATTTCTGAAGGAGTGAGTCCTTCCTTTTCCTGGAGGAATACAAGAACCTCAGGGTCAACGCTACCGCTTCGTGTTCCCATGATCAGACCTTCAAGCGGAGTGAATCCCATAGTTGTATCGATTGACTTGCCGTTCACGACAGCTGCAATCGAGCTTCCGTTTCCGAGGTGGCATGTCACGATCTTCGAGTACTGAGGATCAAGTCCGGCAAATCTTGCTCCCTTGTCGGCTACATACTTGTGGCTGGTTCCATGGAAACCATAGCGGCGGATACCGTACTTCTCATAATACTCATACGGAAGAGCATACATGTAAGCGTATGAAGGCATGGTCTGGTGGAAAGCAGTATCGAATACACCAACCTGCGGCACATCAGGAAGAACTGCAGTCACAGCCTTGATACCGAGGATATTGGCAGGATTATGAAGAGGTGCAAAAACAGAGCATTTCTCAAGCTGAGCTACAACACTGTCAGTAATGAGCTGGCTGCATACGAACTCCTCAGCTCCATGTACCACTCTGTGGCCTACAGCCTCGATATCCTCAAGTGTTTCCAACACACCGTACTCCTTGTCAAGAAGAGCATCCATCACACCCTGGATAGCTACGGTGTGATTCTCGATTGGCATTTCCTTGATCAACTGTTCCTTGCCGGTTGGCTGATGCTTAAGGCAGCCCACCTCCATTCCGATTCTCTCTACTATACCTTTGGCGAGAAGGTCATATACTTCATCGCTCTTCATGTCGAGAAGCTGATACTTGAGTGATGAGCTTCCGCAATTGACTACTAAAATAATCATATCCTTATGTTTTGAAAAAATATTCGACTATCCTTGCAAAGTTATAAAATTAATCGCTACTTTAGCAAAAATAAAGGACGAAATGACAGAGGCGAGAGACATAACATCGTATGCATTACCATTTACGGCAGCAACAGCTGCTGCGGTGTATGCCGGAATCTCTCCGCACAACACCATCTTTACATCAGCTATCATACTGGTTATCAGTATCATATCACTGATTTTACTTCATCCTGGACATCATACATTCAGCCGAGAATCAACCATCACATTTCTTATTGTCCTTGCCTCTTGTACCGGACTGATATGCGGCATCACGTCAAATACAACGACGTTGTCCGACGGAATTTCAGACATCGGCCTGATCGGAAGATACGCCTTTGATGCCGGCCGATGGTGCAGAGAACAGATAGCCAGCATAAGTTTTGCCGACAAGCAGACAAATGCCATAATATCCGCGCTCATCACAGGAGACAAGAGTCTGCTTTCAGAACAAACAGTACTAGCATTCAGAGACAGCGGAGCCTCCCATATCCTTGCCTTGTCAGGACTGCATCTGGGCATCATCTATGGCATTCTGCATTATCTGACCAAGCCTTTGGGAAAAAGCAGGAAGGCTGAACATATAAGATCGATATCCATCATGCTTTCCTGCGGATTCTACACTCTGGCAACGGGAGCAGGTCCTTCAGTCACAAGAGCTTTTCTATTCATACTCATAGGAGAAACCGCACGTCTGAAAAACAGATACAGAGACATAAGAAGCACGCTGATGGCTGCCCTCATAATCCAGATTGCCCTGAACCCTTCAGATATCCGCTCAGCGGGATTCCAGCTTTCATATATGGCAATCGCAGGAATAGCATACATATACCCCTGGATGAAGAGTCTTTGGCCTGAAGGTAAGGACTTCCCTATTCTGAGAAAGATATGGAACTCGATATGCATGTCTGTATCATGCCAGATCACGACCGGACCCATCGCTTGGATCTATTTCCATTCATTCCCTACCCATTTCCTCCTTACCAATCTCATAGCCATTCCACTTACAGGCATCATCATCCCATTATCCCTTCTGACTCTTGCACTCTCATCAACAGGGATATGTCCTGATATACTCATAAATACAACAGAAGCCCTCATCATGGCAATGACGAGGGCTCTGGAAACAATATCTCTGATGTAGATCCTTACTTCGCATCACGGACACAACGCACATTCGCACCGAATGACACCTTGTCTCCCTTTCCTATCTCAAGGAACGGCTGATTGTCCTGAAGATAGCGGTAATATGCCTTATCAGTTTCTTCTGCAACTGCATCTGAGGTCCAATATGCAGCATATTGATACACACCAGTAAAGATTGCATTGGCATACTTTCCATCGACATTCTTGTCGCCAAGGTTAGCATATCCGGCAGGTACCATGGACATCTTGCTTGAGTTGGTGATTTCACCTACTGCAGGCCAGTATTCCCAAAGAATGATGTCGTTGAAAGTGGCAGGAGCCATGAGTTTAGATGCGACATCCGGTATCTGGGCATATTTCTCAATGTTTGCCGGTGCACCACAAGCCTTGCCGAGAGCCAGCCAGTCCTCCTCTGACGGAAGTCTCCATCCCTGAGGACATGCAGAAAGAGCCTCCTCATAGCTGTAGAAACGTCCGAACACATTCGACATTACAGGAGCATTCCTGAATGAGGCACCTGAGGCTGTGTTCGCAAGATTATTGCGGAACCATTCCCGGTCACCTATCTTCACATAGTAGTAATCCACTCCTCCAAATGAAACCGATGCATCTGTCTTATCGATCTCGAGTCCCTTAAGGGAGCCGTCAAGTCCACCTTTTACTATAGTTGATGAATAACTTGCTGAAGAAGTTGAATATCCGTCAGCAAAAGCATAGCAATAAACAGTGATAGTCTGGAGGGTATCTGTAGGCGTGAAAGTGTACACCTGAGCCGTGCATGCCTGCATCTTGGTCGGAGACACCTTCCAATAATATCCTATCTCCTTTCCTTCGGGATGCGTAACTCCTGATGCATTGAAAGTGAATTCCTGTCCAGGAGTCATGAACTCCGGAACATCTGCAGTTAGAGTACCATTCAACGAAGGCAAAGACGGGCCTGTTTCTTCCTTATCCTTACATGACACTGCCATACAGACAAGGGCAGCTGCCATTAAAATCGAGTTCAGTTTTCGAAGACTCATTTGCAATTCTACATTTTTATCGATAATCGTGCAAATATCGGTATTTTATTTGAAAAACCGCTACCTTTGTACAAATAGTTTGCCTGATAGGCATTGCAGAAAGATAAATTTCATGAAGAATCTCATATCCATACTGACTTCGCCGGTCATTGCGGTCTGCATCATGCTGTCCGCACTGTCATGTTCTCCCAGGGACAGATATGTAACGTTCACAGGCTATGCTCAAGGCGGCACATATACCGTCAAGATTAATATGAACGGCACAGACGGGATGGTCAAGAAAAAGCCCGAGGAGATAAAGCAGGCAGTGGATTCCATACTCCAGGGCATTGACAACTCGCTTTCAGGATATAACCGGAATTCACTCCTGAGCATGTTCAACCGCGGTGAAGCCATTGTACCGGACCATATATTCACCGACATCTATTCAACAGCCAGAAAGTTTCATGATGAGACCGGAGGCATGGTGGACATCGCGGCCGGAGCCTTGTTCGATCTCTGGGGCTTCGGATTCAGAAACGGAGAATTCCCTACTGACAGCGAAGTAGAAAAAATCAGAAAGGGTTCCGGGATGAGAAGGTTGAAGAACAGTATCCCTGAAGCTGTCTCAAAAGACGGAACCATCCAGAGTCAGGACCTTCTTCTTTCAGAAGACATGGCAAAGGATGGTCTTCCTACCCTTAATTACAATGCAATAGCCCAGGGTTACAGTTGTGACCTTGTTGCAGACTATCTGTATAGAATAGGAGTGAAGGACATGCTTGTAGATATAGGAGAGATTTTCTGCGACGGGCTCAACCCGTCAGGAAAGCCATGGTCACTTGGAATAGACAAACCTGTGGACGGAAATCAGGAACCAGGAGTTCAGATACAGGGAATATTCAAGGCTCCTGCCGGTCCTCATGGAATTGTGACATCCGGCAACTACAGAAAGTATCAGATAAGAGACGGAAAGAAATACGCCCACTCAATCAATCCTCTGACCGGCTATCCGGTAGAGCATTCGCTTTTAAGTGCCACCATCGTAGCGCCAGATGCGACAACCGCAGACGCCTATGCAACGTTCTGCATGGTAATCGGCCTAGAGGCCGCAAAGGAATTCTTGAACGGAAGGCAAGACCTGGAAGGATGCCTCATCTACGACGATAACGGGGTCTACGCAACCTGGTGTTCTGATGGCTTTGTCCTTGAACTTATCTAAGGTCAGTAACAACCCAGTCCGCTCCGTAAGCAGAAGGCAGCTTAAGTGTAAACTCAGATTCAGGAGCGGGAGAAGCCACCTTGAAGGAAGACACGTTTACCTTCACGACATTACCATCTGACATAAGGAACTCAGCATAGGTCAGCTTTCCAGAAGTCATGTTGAAATCCAGACGACAGTTTTCTATCCCGCACTGTTCCCGGGATACCAGTAGGTATATATCCGACTGGTTGTCCGAAGTGACTCTATCAAGTCTGAACACATCATCCAGCTTATTGAAAAGCATTGTCGGATTCATCAGATAACCCCCGTCGCGCACATCATTGCACACAGGTTCATATATAACCTCCTTGGCAGAAGTATCCTCTATCTGAACAGAGGTTCCGTCACACTTGATGACAAGCCCGCTACCATCCATAGCATACATATTGCCCTGGATGCTTAGTGAGGCATTACCTTTCAATGTACCCTGATTGAGAACAGCGGGAGCATTCTTTAAGGTCACCGTATAACTGATATCCATTAGAACATTGGAATCTGAGAACATTGCGAGGAACTGCTCAAGTCTCTGGTCTGTCTGAGCATATGCAGTAACACATAGAATCGAAGACAGAAGTAAAGTCAATAAGCTTTTCATCGTAAAGGCAATTGGGTTATTTTACAAAGTGGGAAATGATCTCGTCAAGTTCCTCAAATGTAGTAACAAGTACCTGACGAGGCTTTGAACCTTCCTGAGGGCCGACAATTCCTGCACCTTCAAGCTGATCCATAACCCTACCTGCTCTTGCATATCCCATGCCAAGACGTCTCTGAAGATCAGATGTCGATCCTCTCTGTGAGGTCACGACCATTCTTGCAGCATCTTCAAACAAAGGGTCTATGTTCTGCATATCAATCGATCCTCCACTCGTTTCGCCATCCTGCGACTGAGGCACAGGAAGATAATAAGGAGTGTTGTAGCACTGCTTATAAGATGTCTGCGATCCTATGAAACGTGTTATCTTGTTTATCTCGTCCATGCTGACATAAGCACACTGTACTCGCTCCATAGACACACCTGCATAATAGAGCATGTCTCCCCTACCGATAAGGTTCTCCGCACCCTGAGCATCAAGGATAGTACGCGAATCCACTCCTGAGACAACTCTGAAGGCGATTCTTGTAGGGAAGTTTGTCTTGATAAGTCCGGTTATGACATTCACTGACGGACGCTGAGTAGCAATGATCACATGCAGACCTGCAGCTCTACCCTTCTGGGCGAGTCGCACAATCGAGTCGCTTATGTTCTTTGCAGACTTGCGGGCTTCCGGATTCGCTCCTCCAGTCATCGTAAGGTCGGCATACTCATCTATCACGACAACAAGATAAGGAAGATACTTATGTCCTTCCGTCGGCAGCAGATGACGGTCCTTGTACTTCTCGTTATAAAGCTTTATGTCATTTACTCCTGCCGCTGCAAGAAGCTTATATCTCTCATCCATCTCGATACAGAGGGAATTGAGGACCTGCTCGGCATCTTTAGGCTGCTTGATAATAGCCTTTTCCTTCTCATCCTCCTCGCTTACAGCCATCGGAAGAACAGCAAGATAATGCTTAAGAAGAGAGTTGTACGCAGTGAATTCCACCATCTTAGGGTCAATGAACACGAACTTGAGTTCAGACGGATGTTTCGCATAGAGGAGCGACGATATGATGACGTTCAGTCCAACCGACTTACCTTGCTTTGTAGCACCCGCAACAAGAAGATGTGGCGCATCGGTAAGGTCGAATGTCTTTACCTCCTGGGTGATGGTATATCCTATGGCAATAGGAAGTTCAAATTCACTGTTACGGTATGAATCATCATTGAGAAGTGCCTTGAGAGGAACAATCGAAGGAGTGCTGTTCGGCACTTCTATTCCCACACTGTCACGCAAAGTGACCACTCTGACACCGCTTGCTCCAAGAGCCATCGCTATCTCCCTATGGAGGTTCTCGATGGCAGACACCTTCACGCCCGGTGCAGGAACGACCTTATATAGGGTGACCGTAGGGCCAACCACAGCTGTAACCCTGTCAACCTCAATACGATAATTCTGAAGAGTTGCCCTGATGCGGTTGTTGTTGATGTCGAGTTCCTGCTGGCTGACCTTGTGCTGTCCTCCTGCATAATCCTTCAGAATATCAAGC
>JAEIGA010012983.1_pt1 | contig 12675 bp, 11 predicted proteins | sample 9270691 | NCBI WGS metagenome assembly JAEIGA01 (sample SAMN17057246, study PRJNA624740) | gut metagenome | biome: biome; isolation source: fecal sample | host: Bos grunniens | place: China: Xizang | collected 2019 | reverse complement strand
TATCTCGGTGAAATGATTTTTTGGACGGGTGTACTTGTTTCGGGCGTAAATGTTCTTAACGGTGTTGGTCAGTGGGTGCTTGCACTTATCGGTTACATAGGCATTATTTTTGTTATGTTCAGCGGTGCACGCAGACTTGAACTTCGTCAGAATAAGAATTACGGCAATGACCCCGAATATCAGGCTTATGTAAAGAAAACTCCTATTATGGTTCCGTTTATTCCTCTTTACAGTGTTGCAAAATATAAGTTTTTGGTTGCATAAATAAAATCAAGCTGTCTGTAAGGGCAGCTTGATTTTTTATATCAGAAAACCGCTCCGATACAGAGCGGTTTATTATTTTAAAGCAATTTATTTACAATTACTTGGTTTTGTGATATTATCAAAAAGGAGGGCGGTATTATGAAAAATAAATCAACCAATATCTTTGCTTTTGCTTTTTTGATTGTGGTTGTTGTAAGTATTCTGACGGTTTTATTTGCAGATGAACTTGTTATCACAATTATTTCAACAATTTCAACTCTTATAGGAATTGTGGGCTTGTTAATCAGCTTTAAACTGGAAAGAAATATTTCTGAAGCTTCATTTATTTTTGATTTATATAAAACCTTCAGAGAAAATGAAAACATCAAAAACATTTCAAACAAGCTTGATGATTACTTTTTGGGAAAAGAAGTTTCGATTACGGAAGAGGACAGAAGTAATATTGTTGATTACCTCACCTTCTTTGAAATGCTTGGCAGCATGGAGCGTCGCGGTGCGGTTTCTGTTGAGTGCATAGACCCTCTTTTCGGCTATGATTTCTTTATTGCGGTCAATAATCCGATAGTTCAGGAATTGGAACTTAAAACATACGGCGAATATTATGTTCAGACAACGGCACTTATGAAAAAGTGGAAAAAATACAGAGAGAAACATGGCTTACCCATTCCGCTTTCAGAAAATAATAAAGGAGAAAATTAAAAATGATAAAAGCTGTTTTAAAAATCTTTATTGCAATACTTATGGCTGTTAATCCTCAGCTTCCCGGATTACTTGACCTTGGCAAGCTTCCCGATGCGAACAAAACCATTGATATGGATAAGTTTGTTATTAAGTGGAGTGATGAATTCAACGGCGATAAGCTTGATGAGAGTAAGTGGGGGCATTCATGGTGGATTACCGAAAGAAAAGGCGGATACTGGCATGAAAACATGGTAAGCGTTGAAGACGGTAATCTTGTAATCAGAGCCGAATATCTTGAAGCACCGCCTGAAAACGGGAAATATGATGAAGCGCGCGAAAAATACGGATATAATGATTATAAAGCAGGCTGGTATACCGGAAAGGTTACCACAAGAGATAAATTTGAGCAGTGCTACGGTTATTTTGAGGTGCGCTGCATTCTTCCGGCTGCAACAGGTATGTGGAGCGCTTTCTGGATGATGAACGAGGGCGTCTACAATGTAAACAATTCGGGTCAGGACGGCACCGAAGTTGATGTTTTCGAATCCTTCTATTATAAAGACAGATGGTGGGGTAACGACTGCATTTCAACAGGTATACACTATGACGGATACGGCGAAGGCCATCACGGCGATACACTCGGAAAAATCTTTATTGAAAATGATCCATATACCGAATATAACACTTACGGCGTTGAATGGAATAAGGATGAATATATTTTCTATATAAACGGTATGGAAACAGGCAGAATGTCAACGGGCGGTGTTTCACAGAATCCCGAATATCTGTTGCTTTCATGTGAATTTGCGGGCGAAAACGGTATTCAGGCTTCCGACAGACACGGTACAGGCAAAATCGGACTTACTCCTGAAGAAAACTGGCCTGCCGAATTCAAGGTTGACTATGTAAGAGTCTATCAGTACAAAGAACTTGATAAATAAAGAAAAGGATGTTTCACTTTTGGGTGAAACATCCTTTTTATTAATCCCATTCGCAGCCTGTAACGGTATCCATATCAATGCCTTTGGTTTCATTTGTTTTCTTCATAAGAGCAAAGAATGCGGCGATATATCCGGGAACAAGCAGTGCAAAGCAGATTATACCTGCGGCACTGTTACCGAAGATTGTTAATGCAGGCAAGCCTATACCGTATGAAAGAACAAAACCTATTGCGGTAACAATAAACTGTGCGGACATTGTTGAAGAACGAAGATTGGTGGGGGAGGATTCTCCGATCATCATAATGAGAACGTCGTTTGTTGAATATGAGCTTCCTATGCAAGCTCCGCAGAGAAAGCCAACCACATAGGGATTGAATCCTGCTCTGGCTCCAACTGCAAATCCGATAAATGAAAGCGTGCAGTTGATTGCGGTAACAATAGCAGCGGTTTTTCTGCCTTTTGAGTCTGAAATAAAGCCCATCAGCACCTGTGAAACGGCACATCCTACAGGGAACATGAACAGTGCATCCGTAACGGGACCTGTGCTGACATAGTTCATAACTTCATCGCCGAGTGCAGTAAAGAGTCCGTTTGCAATGCTGTTTTCGGCATATCCGTATGAAAGAATAACCTGATAGTTAACCGAAACAAGAAATCCTATATTTATAAGAGCTGATGTTATGTAAAGCCAACGAAGCTGCTTATGGCTCATTGCAAATTTCAATGCAGGTATAAGACCGCCCTGTGCATTACTGCTTGCTTTTAAAGCTTTTTCAGCCTCACGCTCTTCGTTGCTCATTTTCAGATAGCGAAGTCTTGAATCAATAAAAGCATCGGTTTCTCTTGCGGTAATAAGAGCAATAAACGAAACAATAATGCCGATAATTGCGGGGATTGCATAAACGTTACGCCATTCCGATGCCTCATGCATCAGATATCGCCTCAAAACAGGCACAAGCATAACGCCCATATTTGCAAAGAATTTTATTGAAGAATACATTCTTGCTCTGTGCTTTGACGGGGCGGATTCCATAATATAAACAACATGCATATCATGAGGAATAAAGAACTGAACAAGACATGCTCCGATAAAATAAAGAATGATATTATCTGAAAGAAAAATAACAAACAGAGCAAGGCTCATGCCGAATGTGTTTATTATAAGAAACTTTTTTCTGCCCCATCTGTCAGCAAGCGGGCGGTAAAGCAGACCGAGTGCGGGAATTGGTACGGCAAGAACCGTCAGCATATCAAGCAGACCAACGGATTTTTCGCCGTATTTTGCAAAAAGGTCATTGGCGATTTCAGTTTTCATCAGTGTGCCAATCTGAGATGCAACCTCATCAGTGAGATAAATAAGGCTGATTATGAACACAAGGTAAGCAAAATAGAATTTTACTTTCGGACGAGCCTTCTGCTTTTCCCATTTTGTGATTTCTTTTATTCTTTTTTGGTCAAGCTTTTTAAGTTTTTCTGCAGATATTGCTTTTGCCATAAAAGTATATCTCCTCGAATTGATTTTGTTTATCTGAATTTTTTTAATGTCTTTTCGGCAGCTTCACGCAGACAAAAACCTGTGAGAATTACAGCGTCCGAATTATATTCTTCAAGAAGAGTTGCGAGTGCAGATAAATTTTCTTCCGTTGGATTCATTTGCACATTATATATTGCATCAAGCAAATCACAGCACATTGAAAATTTTCTGACCCACTTCTTAAGTTCATCAAAGAGGGGGACACTTGTATCCGAAAGCATTTTAAGGCATTCTCTCATTCCGGAATTATATGCTTTAAACTCATTCAGTGCCTTTTCTCTTTCGCCCGTTTCATTTAAAAATGCAATATGTGAAAGAGTTTCGCTCATAAATGCAGAGCTGTATTTTGAAAGGCATGAAACACCGAGGTGATCTGCAAAGTATCCGAAGAGATCAGCTTTCGTGCCCAGAATTTCGTTGTGGGCGTTTTTGAGCGACTTTTCGGGGTTGTACGATTTGGGATTCCAAAGATAGTCTGCAACGGTCATAAGGGGGATTTTTGAGCATTCTGCGTATTCCATAACGTTGGAAATAATTCCTTCGCAATGCTTATAAAGCTCTCTGTCGCGTCCGATTAATGCACCCAGATGCATTTCCTGAAACATTTCGCAGTCATTAACAGGGTAATTGTCCCAATATAAAGGCTTGTGTTTTGCCGAACGTAAAAGCTCATCTGCTTCTCTTACGGTAAGTACTCTCGAGCAGATTTCCTGACCTGTCCAGAAAAGGTCAACATCGCTTGGTATTCCGGAACCGAATTTAGAAATATAATATCCGTTTTCGTCTCCGCTGTATTGAGTGGGGCAAACTGTAAGGGAAATGCTGCTGTCAATTTCTTTTAAAGCGGAGTAGGTTTTGTTTACAAGGTGAATATGAGCATCAACAATTTCATCATAAGCTTTTGCATCGTCTTCATACTGGAATTCCCACGGAATATCATCAAGAAGAAGTCCGAAATTGCGAACTCCGATTTTGTAAATGCTTTTAATTTTACCTATAAGCAAGTTAAAATCATTTTCGCTTGTATACTTATATGAAAGTCCGGGACCGATTGCCCAATGAAAATCAAGCTCGTTTTCTGTTGCTGTTTCAAATAGCTTTTTCAGATTTTCAAGTTCTTTTTCGGGATATAATTCACGCCATTTTTCGCGGTGATAAATATCATCCTTCGGTGCATAGAAAAATGTATTCATCTTGTATTTGGCCATAAGCTTCATAACCGAAATGCGTTTATCATTTCTCCATGTCGGACCGTAAAATCCTTCAATATAGCCTCTCTTTCTGAACAGGGGATAGTCTTCTGCAGAACCTGTCTTAAGTTCATTCTTATATATTAGCTGTGCAAGCGTATGAAGTGCTCTGAAAACACCTCTTCGGGTTGCTGCTTCAATAACAGCCTTGCTTTCGTTGACAGCAATAAAATGTTTTTCATCGGTAAGAAATGATTCTTCAGTGATGAATGTTGTTTTTCTTGTGTCAGAAACATTAATTTCTATTTCATATCCTTCGGACGGAAAAAGATTATATTCAGCAAATACTTTTTCGGCAATATCAACATATTCTCCGCTGAAATGAAAATTCATAACTTCAATTTCTTTTCCGTTAAGATGGTTTTTCTGAATTAAAGGATAAATCATAAATGCTTTATCTCCTTTTTGTATCTGGCAATCAGTTTTTCGTTGATTTCATCTCCGCCGTCGATGTTTGCACTTGCAAAATGGTCGGGTGAGAAACCGATTTTTGCGCATATTTCAACCGCTTCGGCAACAACCGCATTTAATATCATTGCACCTGCAACGGTTGATGTGGGGCAGATTTTTCCCTCAACACCGTCAATGCTTATGCATGCATCGCCTACGCAGCCGAAATTGTTGAGTACGATATCAGCAATCTCGCAAAGTCTTTTGCCGCTTTTATGGCGGGATTCGCCTGAATAGGTGTGCTCGAGATTTGTGAGCACAATAACGGTGAGCCCTCTTTCTTTGCAAAGAAGAGCCATATCAATAACAACACCGTTTCTGCCTGAATTGGAAATAATGATTATTGTATCGTCTTCAGCCATTGAATAATCATTATATATCTTTTCGGCAAGACCCTCTTTTCTTTCAGCTTCAGTGCTTCCGTACGCATCTATGTGAAGCATAAGCTCATCAACAAGAATCGGCTGAATCTGAACAAGACCGCCTGCTCTGTAAAAAAGCTCTTCCGCAAGCATGTGTGAATGACCTGTACCGAAAATAAAAAGCTTCTTGTTTTCGGTCAGCACCTTACTGACTGCCTGTGCAGCTTTTTCAATGCTTTCCGCACCTTCGGTTACAATTTTTTCGGTTATTTTTTTAAGATTATTTATGTATTCAATATATTTTTTCACTTTAAATCCCTCGCAATTTTAAGTGCTCCTTCTTCGGGAGGAACGGTTAAAAGTTCAATTTTTAAATCGGGATAATCCATGTGCATTTCTTTAATAAAAACATCTCTGAAAAGCTTGTTATGCTGAAATAAACCTCCGTATAAAGCAAGAACGGAGCAATTTTCTGTTTCATTAAAAAGATAGAAAATTGTTTTGGTAAAATTGCGTGCCTGAAGAATAATTACGGATTTTGCAACCGTATCGCCTTCATCGGCAAGCTTGCCCACAACCTCGGCAAAGCCTGCAATATAATCCTTCTTTGTTTTCTCGGAATAGATTATATCTATAGCTTTTCTGAAATCGGAAACACCGAAATATTCACACGCGGCATCAAGCAGCTTTTCATCATTATTTCTGTCAGAAAATGTGCAACAGTATTTAAGAGCATCAATTGCAATTGAATATGCAGAGCCTTCATCGCCGAGAATGTGTCCCCAGCCGCCTTTGACAACAACATTTCCGTTTTTATCTTCACCGACAGCGATTGAACCCGTGCCGCATATTGCAACGCAGGGACAAACAGCATTTTCTACGGATTTAAGAGCAACAAAAACATCGCTGTTCATTTTTAATTTTTCTGCATCAATTATCCCGCCGCACAAGGCATCAAGAGTTTTTTTATCTGCCTCGTTATCCAGAGCGGAGCAGCCTACAAAAGCACCTTCAAATCTTATTTTGCCGAGAGAACCATAAATATCATTTATAATTTCTTCAAGATTTTTTCTTGCTTGTTCCATACTGACGGAATAATAATTAATTGTTTTGCCAACGGATTTCAAAATTATATTTCCTGTTTCATCTGATACGGCAGCGGTTGTTCTGGTGCCTCCGCCGTCTATGCCGAGAAAATATTTCATATCAATTCTCCGTTCTGTTTCAGTTATTTACGCTTTCAACAAGCTCATTAAGAGCGGTCATAACAGATGATGCGGCAGTGCTGCCTGTTGAAAGGGTTTCTTCATAGTGTCGGTGAGGCTCACCGAAAAGCTTTTCACCAATCTTATTATCACCGATTTCAAGATTCCAGAGAGAATCGGCAATAAAGGGAGCGTAGTCATTATCGGGAATTATATAGCCGATTGCATCGTTGCAAAGTCCCATAACAAGAACGGTTTTGCTTTTGTCAATAAGTTCTGCGGTGCATTCAATTTCCCAGTCTGTGCCGAGATATGAATCCTCTGCGGTAACAACATTGCCGTAAACAAGCTGCGGAATGAGCTCACCCGGAACGGTAAGCATAACCAGTTTTGTGCCGATTTCAATATATCCGACCTCTGTGATTATTGAATAGTTACTGCGGCTTGATTTATCAAATACAGTTGTGAATCCGAGAAGCTGTGATGAAGCACCGAGCTGCATAAGACCTCTGTCAAGCTTAACGGTGCATTCAGCCATTTTAACATTGAGCAGCGGAGAAACGGGTGTTGCCTTATCCTGCGCTTCAATTATAAGTCTTGCAAATTCATAGCCTAATGATTTTGCGGCTCTGTAATCGGCAACGGTTGCATCTGCAGCAATTTCTGCCTCAACTTCATTTATGACCGATTCGGTTTCAACACCGGATTTTCTTACCGAGATCGGAGACTGAGCACCCTGAATAAACATGAAATTCATATTGTTTTCAGCAAGTTTTTTCTCGATATAGCAGGGGAAATCGGAAGAAAGCTTGGTTGTTGCTCTGTTAATTGTTGTGGGATGAGCACCGAGATTTGCAAAAACAGTTGCTTTTGAACTTTCATTATCGGGAACAAATTTAAAACAAGCAATTTTGTGCTGAAATCCTTCTGTATCGTATCTTTTGTTTGTGAGATAGCTGTATTCGTCTTCGGTATAAACGCCGGTTTCGTCATTTCTGCCGATACCTTCGGTTTCAAAATAATAAAGTGAACCGAATTCCATGTTTGTATAAGCCTCAACTATTGCATCGGAAGCTCCGTCAATCATAATTTCAAGAAATTCTTCGTCAATGCTGCGCTTTGCATTAATGAACGGAAGAAATGAGAAAAGATTATTGAGTGCTTTGGGAATAAGAGCAAGGCTGAATCCTTGAGTATCTGTAACAGTATGGCAATGGGTGCTGTTGATATTGATTGCGATAATATCGTTTTCAATTCCTTTTTCTTCAAGTTTATCAGCTACAGTTGCCCTGATTTGTCTTATGTCGGCATTGCCAACGCCGATACCGTCGATGGTTGCAAAAACTGCGGTACCTCTGCCTGAATTATCGCTCATTGAAATTGCATGAACGCTTTGGTCATCATAAACAGAATTGATTTTTTGGGTGAAATATCCGCCCGTATAGTATTCCTTTGAGCCGTCTGCAAGGTTTTGAGGTACAATGCTTTTCTTTGAAAATCCGAGACTCCATTTTGCATTTTCAGCAGGGGAGTCAAGAAAAGTTTCGGTACCCTCTAAAAATTTATCGTTTTCGGTTTTGTAGTATTCTTCAACGGTGGGGTAGTCACCCTTAGGAAACATTGCACTGAAAACCGCAAAAGCTCCGTTCAGTATGCCGTTAACAGCTTTTGATGCGGCAATTATTTTTGAATTGTCATTCTTAACGCTGTCGGCAGCAAATGCACTGCCCGAAGCAGAAAGAAGAACAGCAAAAACAAGAACTGTTGAAACGATTTTTTTAAATGTATTTTTCATTTTCAGCATCTCCTTATCTGACGGAAGCTATAAGTTTATCGGTTTCATTTAAAATAGTTCGTGCAGTATTTCTGCCTGTTGAATTGGTTTCTTCGTAGTGGTTTCTGTCATGTCTGTCTTTTGCGGAATTAATGTAAGGAGTTTTTTCATTGAGAATAAAATCGTTATCGGGAATTATATATCCGAGTTCATCATTGCAAAGACCGATAACAAACTGATGCTCACAGTCACACATCTGTGAAAGTACTTTATATTCAGCATTAACGGCATTTGCAGAATCGTTTTCTGTTAAAAATTTGCCGTTCCAGAGTTCGGGGAAAAGCTCACCCGGAATTAAAAACATTCCTATTTTTTTCTTCCCGAGCTCAAGATATCCGACTTCAGAATAAATAGAAGCTTCATTACGCTTTTTGTTTCTGGATATATCGTTATTCAGAACTTTAAGAAGTCTTGCGATTATCAGAACAAAGTTTTCTGCAACAATATTTATAGGAACGGATTTAATATTAATAATGGGTTCTATTTCCGTTTCGTCTTTGAGTGAATTAATGATTTCACCAAGCTTTTTGCCGAATTGTTTAGTATATTCTTCGCAGTTGATTTCATTACGGTAAACTTTTTTGATTTCTTTTGCTGAAATCATACCGCCGATAGCACCGTTAAAGAACACAGCATCACAGTCAGAATTCTTTTCTTCAATTTCTTTTATCATGTAAGCAGGAAAATCTGCGCTGATGCTTTTTGTTTTGCTGCCCATAAGCTCAGCATGAGATGCAAAATTAACAATTATTATTTCTTTCGATTTATCAAATGACTCAAAACGGATTTTTGTAAGATTTCTGTCACATGTATCGGGAGTTCTGCAGTCAAACTGCATATCTTCGGTCTCTTTAACAGAATAGAAAAGCTTTCCGTCTTTTCTGTTTTTATATGCGTTTATTATTGCTTCGGCAGTTTTTTTCTTAAGCGATTTCATGAATTCTTCATTCCTGCCGCTTTTATATATTTTTTCGCCCCATAAACCCTGTGTGTCTATTGCAGAGTGGGAATGTGTTGCCGAGATATTAATTGATTTCAGGCGGGGGATAGCCTTGCTTTCGATAACAAGTTTTCTGATGTCATTGATATCCTTACGGCTTATTCCCACAGCATCAACCGAGCACATGATTACTCCGCCTCTTGAAGAGTTATCATCAATATAAACGGATCTTGCATACATATCGTCAAGCACGCCTGTTGCGGGGTTGTTTGAATCATAGCCTGCAATATAATAAGTTTTTTCTGTTACATCTGTCGGGGTGAGCACGGTTTTTGCAAATCCGCAGGTAAAGTGATTGCCTTCATTGTCTGAAAACTTTTTATCGCCCGAAAGCATATATTTATTCGCCTGAGTCTCTGAATTAAAATAACTTTTGGGCATGGTATGGATTATGGTTTTTGATAAAAGTTCAATTGATTTTCTTAAGATTGCATCTTTATTCATAAAAAATCACTCTCCCAAAATAATTATACACATTATTTGCCTTTTTTCAATATAAAGGTATTGATTTTTATTCTTGAAAATAATATTATATAAACGGTGATGAAAATGGTTAAAGTTAGAAAATTTGAAGAAAAAGATTTTGACAGAGTCAGATTTGCGTGCCTTAACAGTGAAGGAGGCAGAATGTCTGCAGACCTTTGTGCGTTTATTCTGCATACATTCTGCGATTATTATATCGAAAACGAACCCGAAAACTGCTTTGTTCTTGATGATGACGGCAAAGCTGTGGGTTATGTTATCTGCGCAGAAAATTATGATGCATATAAGAAGATTTTTGATGAAAAATATTTGCCTTTAACCGAAAAATTCGGAGAGGGCAGATATGAATGGGCAAGAACATCAACTGATTTGCATCAGATGTATAAAGCGGATTATCCTGCACACCTTCATATTGATATTCTGCCCGAATATCAGCGTCAGGGATGGGGCGGAAAGCTTATCAATGCACTGTTTGAGCATCTTAAATCGAAGAACATAAAAGGAGTTATGCTGACAACAGGCAAAACCAATGAAACCGCCTGCAATTTTTATAAAAAACATGGCTTTGAATTTGTAGGAACAAGCGGTGACGATGCCGCTTTCGGAATGAAATTAGTATAAAATAAAGACGAAGAACATTTTGCGTTCTTCGTCTTTTTATCATTATATAACATCTGCTTGATTAAAGAGCTCAACAGCATAATCGTTTATATCGTCAGGCATTGCAACGGCATAGAATTGACCCGAAGTGCCGTTGATTGCGCTGAAGTAATAAACTTTTTTATTCTTAATGAGAAGAGTTTCACTCTGTGAATAGAATATACCGTCATTGCTTTCTTTTCTGAATGCACCCATGGTGTAATTCCAGAACGGAAATGTTTTATAATCCTTATAGTTAAATTTGCCTTTACTGATTTCTTCGGCAGTATCAATTATTTCATCAAATTTCTCGCTGTCAACATTTTCAAGTTCAAATCTGTTGAAATCGCCTTCATCAAGAAATTTCATACTGCAGGAATAGTATTTGTAATTATCAGTATTATCGTAATATGTTTTAAGATCCTCCCAATCTTCTTCGGGGCAGAAAATCTTTTGACTGAAATCTACACTTAAACTTGTGCTTTCGTTTTTATATATCCAGCCATTTTCCAAACTGTAATAATTGTTTGTATAACCGCCGAAGGCGTTTTCAACTTTTTCGGTAAAAATCGGCTCTTCGGTGTAGAAATTATAGCCTTTGCACAGTTTTAAATCGTCGTCAATAAAGCAGTTTTTATATGTTTTGCCGTTTATTTCAACAGTCAGAAATTCGGGTTTTTCTTCGGCGGGGAAGAGCAGAGAAAGAATAGACATGATAATTGAAACGATTGCACTTATTATTTTCATTGAAAATAACCTCCTTCTGATTAGGATTATAATTAATTGTTGAGGTAAAGTCAATCAACCGTAATTTACATTCTAAAAATTATGCTGCAAACTTTATTTTACAACAGGCGATTGTTTTGCAAATTGGGAAAAAAGACTGCTTGACAATCGATTTTTAAAGTGATATAATCCAAAGTAATTTAATAAAGGAAACCGTTGAGGCGGGAATAAAGGTGATTATGCTTCTACAGAGAGTCCGCGGAGCTGAAAATCGGGCGAAAAACAGATCATCAAATGGGCCGCTGAGGGTGCAGTGAAATGCTGAACGCAAAGTATTCTGCAACGCGAGGGCATGCGTTAGTTGCCGGGGATATGACTGTATCCCGCAAAGTGCACGGCATTGCCGTGAATCAGGGTGGCACCGCGAATATGCTTTATTCGTCCTTGACAGAAAAGATTCTGTCAGGGGCTTTTTATATTTCAGGAGGAATTGATATGGTTTTATTAACAAAACGATGGCGAAATTCAGTTTAATATGTTAATAAAATACTGATTATTTGGAGGAAAAAACAATGAATTATAACGGAATTAATTTCGACACATACTTTAATAATTATCCCGATAAAAACGGTTATTTTGGCAAATACGGCGGAGTTTATATTGACGATAAGCTTAAGGCAGCAATGGCTGAAATTACCGAAGCATATTATTCAATCTGTCAGTCAAGAAAGTTTATTGCAGAGCTTCGCAGAATCAGAAAAGAGTTTCAGGGCAGACCAACTCCCGTTACTCATCTTGAAAGACTTTCCGATGCTCTCGGCGGCAAAGTTCAGCTTTATGCAAAGCGTGAGGATTTGAACCATTCAGGTGCTCATAAGCTTAATCACTGTATGGGTGAAGCTCTTCTTGCAAAATATATGGGCAAGAAAAAGGTTATTGCCGAAACAGGTGCAGGTCAGCATGGCGTTGCTCTTGCAACCGCAGCTGCTTATTTCGGACTTGAATGCGATATTTATATGGGTTCTGTTGATATCAAAAAACAGGCTCCCAACGTTGCAAGAATGAAGATTCTCGGTGCAAATGTTGTTGAAGTAACACACGGTTTGCAGACTCTGAAAGAGGCTGTTGATGCTGCATTTGATGCGTACAGCAAGGAGTATAAAGACAGTATCTATTGCATAGGTTCCGTTCTCGGCCCTCATCCTTTCCCGATGATGGTTCGTGATTTTCAGAGTGTAGTCGGCATTGAGGCAAGAGAGCAGTTTATTGAAATGACAGGTCATCTGCCTTCGTCAATCGTTGCATG
>JAEIGA010012982.1_pt1 | contig 12675 bp, 12 predicted proteins | sample 9270691 | NCBI WGS metagenome assembly JAEIGA01 (sample SAMN17057246, study PRJNA624740) | gut metagenome | biome: biome; isolation source: fecal sample | host: Bos grunniens | place: China: Xizang | collected 2019 | reverse complement strand
TTACTGCATCACGTTCCATTGCATCGCACTGTAACCCTGATGTGTCTACGTTAGAAAATACTGTGAATCCCTTGCATGATGATACCTGTACCGGCTGTTCATATTCATTACCAAACGTTGATTTGAATCCGTTTTTTGTCTGTACACCTTCGGCATATATGCCGCGGCGTATCTGTATATATGCTGTCTGCGGTGCTCCGAAGGATCCAAAGCCCCTTCCCCCTGATAGCATCGGCATTTTTACGCCGTCTGCTGTCGCTATCTGTAAGCCTTTCTGTGCAATGTCAAGCGCTCCGCCTACCCTGCCAGCGAGTGCTCCCGCTACACCTATAACTGCACCCGGCACATTGCCCATAGCCGCCGCCCCTATAGCTTCTGCGCTGCGTCCTATATCTGATGCTACTGCGCCGCCAACTGTACCGGCGAAGTTGAGAGTATCCCCTGCTATCCTCGCCGCTATCTGTGCTGCGTTCGATGCAGTGAGGGGTATATCCGCCCCTATGCTGCCTGCTAAAACTGCTATAACATATTGCGCTCCGTCCCATGTTGTGCAATCCACATATGCCGTTACACTTCCAGTTGCAAAGTCTACGGCATACTGCGCATGTAGTGTGGATCCTATAACGTCTGCTGGGTTTAGCTGGACTGTGCCGCAGTATGGTAAATATAGCATGATCTGGGTGTGCGCCATATCTCTAAAGTCATTGTAGTACCGTGGTATCGTGCATCTTCCAACATCTATGTAATCCGCATAATTGTTGATTACATGAAGATTCGTTGTAAAGTGTAACGGAACCAATCCTGCACCTATCCACATATCTTGCCCCGCTGCTTCGTGCGATGGCACGTTGATAAGCGGAAATGGATAAACCCTAAGTGATACAAAATAGTCGAGGAGATTCGACAAATTGATCGTGCCTGTTGTGGTGAGTGTGAACAGGAAATTTTTATAATAATCTGGGTTGATAAATGATAGCCATAGAAGCTCACCTATTTCTGACATCTGCGCCGCCGTCAAGCTGTACTGCGTTATAAATCCATTTGTCCCCCCTACGCCAAGCGTTGTTGGACGTAGGACTGAACCACTATTTGCTCCCTGCTCGTTTTGATCTTGTGGCGTGTATGGTGGTTTATCTGCTGTATCATACGGTGCAATATCAGGCTGGATTTTATTGTTAATACGCTGCCACGGTCTGAGCTTGAGCGTACACGGTAGATATTCGGTAACTGTTTCTGTTAGAAATTCGTTATCTTCGGACACCTCTGCATAAATGGGGTTAGAGTTAAGAATCGGAAGATGATCCGGATCATAGTTCACATAGTCAGCAAATCCCGGCGCAATGATACGAGGGTAAAGGCTCATTGTTTTACGGATTTCATCAATAGAATACAAACGGCGAAGCATTAAATATTCATAAGTGCCTGTAGACTGAAGGATGAAGTTACCAGACTCAACGCCAAAGAAGCCATAGACACCAGAGGACGGGAAACGCTCACGAACAGCCGATACAGAGAAGGATCCCTCGAAGTTGCCTGCAAGCAGTCCTTCTGTACTGTTGAAAGGTTTTGTTTGGTATACCGCCGGGTTTTGATTGTACTGCCAAAGGAAGCCATATCTCTGGTTGTAAGTGTATCCAGCGCCATAGTAAGTAGAGAAACCATTATTGAAAGGCGCAGAAGCCGCATTTACAACAAACTTTCCATCGTATCCATTTGCCTCCAATGCAAAAAATGGTCTTAGCGTACTTTGAATTGTAGTGAACTCATACTGATCTGTTTGAGCGTTGTATATTGTCCAGTTAGAGTTTTCAATCTGAAATCCACAACAGAAGAACTCGCAGTTCACGCCGCCAAGTACACGAGTGTGTACAGTTCCATCAATATCAGAAGGCGAGAACGTTACAGTTCCTGAGATACCAGAAGATCCTCTGAGATCTACTATAGTTGCCTCTGCCGTCCAGTTGTCGCTTTTAAAGAACGTAGGTGCATCAACGACACAGAATGCCATTGTGTAAGCCGTAGAGACGTTGCCAGAGTTCATAGGGTTAATAGCAAAGATAGGCACAATCCGAGTAACGCCCTGCCGGTTAATATCCACCTGATTACAGAGGCGCATACCGAGAGACTGATTCTCAACATCTGTATCCTGATTGTCCCACACTTTCCACCGAACATTGTCTTCATCGTATCGGATAACACCAGCCTTATAAGCTGGCACTGTAGCACCGCCTACAGTATAGCCAATATCGTAGTTCTTCTGCTCAGTTACATCCGTTAGGGTTACTGTGTCACCGTTGATAGAAAAGTTCGAGAGTCTGTAATCGGCAGGCAAATTGTCAAAGTTAATCCATCCGAGCCAATAGGCATCCGTGAAGTCTGAACCGATTGCCAGATTGTCGCTTACAATTCGTCCAGTGGCTACAATCATATCCGGGTCAATATTCGGAAACAGGGCGGAGCCTTCGAGCATCTGTTCTGCTATCATTAGTGAGCACCTCCCATCACTGTTAGTAAGTAAACCTGATCTGTCGAATAATTTGCCGTGAATGGTGTGCGATCAAACGGTAGTGTAACACATTCCCGTGTGTTGTATGCGTGATAGTTTTCATTTGGCAAATATGCACTTCTCTTATTTTCCGATCTGGATACCATAGCCGTGAGCTGTAAGATCTCGTCTGCATTGGACGTCAGCGGATCCACGCTGCACCGGATCATGATCCGGCTTCCAGGCATCACGACAAAATCATCTATGAAATAGTAGCGATCATGCCACTCTGCTACATGAAGGTAGTTGTATCTCGATACATCAACCAAGGACGCAGTAAATATAAACTGTGGCGCATTAAGTGAGCAACTATCTTTTATATCTGCTGCCACCGTTACCGGGCTGCTGTTCTCAAAGTTTTGACGCTTGTCAAGTTTGCGCGGATCCTCGTTGCATACTCCAAGGCGTATATTTATAGCCACAAAATCACCCCTTTTATGCTTGCAGCGCCCCCGATCGGAGACGCTGCTACATGATTATTTATACATAACGCAATACCACGGCATTCTCATTAAGATCTACCATGCAGTTAGTATCAACTTTGTAGAAGTTGTTATAGTACTCTCCGTTTGCGTTGTACGAGGACGTTACACGCATATTAGTATTGTTGAGCGCTACGGCATCCTGATCAAACATAACACCCATAACATTATCAAGTGTGTAAGTGCTCTCACCGTCTGCAATGCTGATACTCATGCGCGTTGCAAGATCCACGGCGTTGGATGCTGTCACCGCCTGCCAGTAAGGTACAGTCTCGTAAGATCCGATATCTGTAAAATCCTCGTGGTAGGTATCAGACTGCAAGAAAACGTCAAGCGCACGCCCTACGGCGCTGCACATTACAACGTGCAAAAATTCCGGTGGAGTGTGGCGGTTGTACCCGGCGGATCCCTGATTAAAAAGTGTGGATCTCACTTTTAAAAGATCCTTGTAGTCAAGCACCTTGTACGCCAAGAATCTCAAAAAGTCAGGGTTAAGGATATTGCTCGGTGCTGCTCCGTAGATTGCCTGATAGTCTGCTTTGATAGCTGCTGCCTGATTGCCGGTTGTGCCTGCGATCAGTCGATTGATGCAGCGCATAGCAAGAGCGTCCATCTTCTGCGTTCTGCTACTGTCGATAGTACTTTCGATCATGCTAAAAAATGCATTCATTTCAGACGCACTTGTAAATGCAGATTTCACCTGCTCCTCTGCAAAGCTGCATTCGATCTGCCAGCTCTGCCGCTGATTCCAAAAGCCCTGAGCTACTTCCGGCGGGTTGTACTCAAACTGGTCTACAGTAGTACCCGGCGTGAGTTTCCAAGACGGATTTTCTACCGCCTCAAAGTCCTTGGTTCTGTGCTTAGCGAGGATGCTGCCATATTCCCAGTCAGATCTAAGGATCGAGGGAGCAAAGCCAGAGTAGGGACGATCAACAAAGATAGATTTACCGATCCGGTCGATCATGCTCTTGACATAGTTATCTTTCCAATCTGCACTAAACACCGTATTGCCGAGGTCTACCACTCCGGTAAGATCCTCCTGAACGATACCGGATTCTCCGGTGATCTCCTCTGTGATGGTGTTTAAAATGGTTGCAATCTGTTTTACTTCCATGTTTACCTCCAAACTTGTAAAAAAAGCTTTGCCGCTAAATCTCTTTCAATGATACTAAAGATATTAGCTGCTGCTGCCATATCTGCCATAGCCTCAGCCATAGTTAACTTGCTTGAGCCTATAACGGTCTCTGTTGTTGTTTCGTTGCCGGTCTCGGTGTCCGTGCGTGTGCCGATTGACTCGCTTTCAGTGTGATCCGGATCCCCTGAGTAGGATGTGCTTACTTCCCTGCTGCCGTTGTTTGTGATACTGTCCTGATACTCCGCTTTAAGCGTGGTAGTATCGAAGGGGGCTACACTGTGAGTTCGTGTCTGCCCATATCCTATAGGGGTCTCGGTCTGGGTCTCTGTCTGTTTTCGTGTCACGTCAGCGGATCCGCTGCTGCTTGCGGTCAGTTCTCGCGTGATATCCGGTGTACGCACTTTGCGGCGCATTTCACTAAAAGGGTAGGTGTCTACAAGAGCCTGATACTTGGTCTTGTTGGCATTTGCCACGTTTTCGAAAATTTTTAGGATATCAGCCTGATCCGTATACCATGTATCTGCATCGTGATAATCTTCATTGAACTGCCACAACGCTGCATCTACGTCCATATTTATGGACGTGAGCAACGTACTAAGCTGTTCAAATGGGTTGCTTGTAAGCCCTGCCGATACCTCGCGCCACGGTTTCAAGCTATCATTCACTATCCGTCACCCCCTCCGGATCTTTCGGGGGATCCTCCGGCTCGGCAGGATCCTCGGCTTGATCCTGCTGGATCTCTACTTGCACCTCGGCTTGATCCTCGGCGTGGATCTCGATAGATACTTTCTGTTGATCCTCGGTCTGATCCTCGGTCTGATCTTCGGTCTGATCCTCGGTCTGATCCTCGGTCTGATCTTCGGTCTGATCCTCGGTCTGATCCTCGGTCTGATCTTCGGTCTGATCTTCGGTCTGATCTTCGGTCTGATCTTCGGTCTGATCTTCGGTCTGATCTTCGGTCTGATCTTCGGTCTGATCTTCGGTCTGATCCCCGATATTATCCTCAACGTCCTCCGCTGCTGCCTCGGTCTGATCGTGCGCCCTCTGGATGATGGGGTTTAGATATGCCTTGATATCTGTTCCAAACATAGCGTTGACACGCTGCAAGCCTTCTTGGATGCTCACCAAGATATCATCAATATTGAGTGCAGAAAGCTCCTCATTATCGTTGATTTCCTCGGTTATCAATCTTTCTTTTTTCATGTTGTCGTGCGTTTGCAGCCCTAAACACTCATAAAAGTGACTGTAGATGTATTGACGCATCTCGATAAGCTGCACAAGATACTGGTTACTTGTGGTTTGCGTCATGGGTATACTTTGCAAATTGCCAAGTAAGTTACTTTGTACGCACTTGTACGGTTTACCGCTGTATATATCACACATGATCATATCAACCGATCGTTTGGTGTTGGTGTCGTCTGCCGATATCAGGTTTACTAAGCGTGTGTTACGCTGTGCTACGTTGATGCTGATATCGTTATCCGCTAAGATAGTAGCAGTACGCGCTATCAGTCCAAAAAGCCCACCATGTCCAAATATCCGGTATCTGTCCGGCTCTGTACAGTAGACTATCTCACAATCCTCGCCCGGCGTGAGATTATAGGTTTTGTTAAATACCGGATTTGTTACAAGCACTCTATTATGCATATAGTATATAGTTTGCATATTGCTATCATTGCCGTTGAGTGCTACCAAATCGCCGGGCTTTAGGCGATGCACGGCGCTCTGCCTCTGATCGAGGATCTCTTGATCGAGCTTAAAAAATACTACCTTACCCAAGAGCATGATGGAGTACTTTAAGAACACCTCGTCTATAGTCTGCGGCACGTCCTCAAAAACGATAAGCCGCAAAGCTATATATGATAGCTGCTTGAAGTACTCATTGTAGAGATTGTCAAAATCCATCTCATAAGAGATCGAGCCAAATGGGGGTATCAGATTACTATACTCCGTTTTTGGCGTATCCTTTGCCATCTTATCACCTCCTTAAAACGGCGGATGCTGCACTATAAGCTCCGGTGTTCCGTCCTGCCGTACTGCTACTATCTGCGATCTGTCCACGTCCTCCCGGCGCTGTTCCATCTGATACAGTACCCTCTTAGCATGTCCAAGATGCTCTAAAATGCACTTGATGTTTGTTCCATCACTGTAAAAACACTGTGCAAGATAGTACAGCGTTGTATCTCGCATAGCCTCATATATATGTAAAGTTGCAAATACATCGCCAAGAGAATTGTGAGTCGGATACTCCCAGTCAAAGCCAAAGTGCTCCGCTGCCTCTACGAGCTTTACCCGCTTGTATCTGTGATTTTTCGCGTCCCATTTGCCATAGCACTCAGCGTACTCTTGCATTACGTCCACGATCTTGCAGTATGATGGGATTTTGATCCCAGTGCAAGGGCTATCGGTCAAAAAGTCAAGATCAAACTGTGTGTTGTATCCTATGATCTCCTCGGACTGATAAATTATTCGTTGCACCTTGTCCCGATACTCCTCAAACGTGTAGCAGCTTGCTACCATCTCCGGAGAGATATGGTTGACGCTCTGCGCTGCCTTCCACTCCGTCTTATACTTGGGCTGTATCAGTTTATCAAAAAGCACTTGTTTGGTGTCAACGTCTACAATCGAAAGCTGTAAGATCTCGTCACCGCCTGCCGGATCCAAGCCGGTTGTCTCAGTGTCTAAACAAATTCTCATTTTAATCCGCCTCTCCGATCACAAATTTATCTGCGTAATCCTGCGCCCTGTGTAGCCCCCTGAAAAACCAAAAATTATCATCAGGAATCTTTGCGTATGTCTTGTAATATTCTTCTTTGATTTCTTCAAGATGGTTTTCAGCTTGTTCGTCGACTCTAAAGATATGCCGTACACATGGGAGACTTTCGTTTGTCACAACGCAAAATACACGATCATCACAGATATCCAACATCTTCTTTAATATTTCATCTTTCTTTTTCTTCAAATCATTTTTATTAGCTCCGCTGCAAGCAGGGTCATAATATTTATCACAGATCTGTAAATACTCCCTGCGTAGCTCCTTTGCTTCGCTATTCATATTCATCATATAGCCACCTTTGCATGAGCATTTACAGCAAACTTGATCCAGTTTGCTATGATCTCGCCGGTTTCGTTGTCTGCGAAAAAAGTCTTACGCTGTTGACACAAGCTGTATATGATCTTTTGCGCCTTGGTTTGTGCCGCCCTGATATCCATCTGATGCAGGGGGTTCCCGTCCTCGTGATCTTCCATGTATATGATCGTGTTATCTGGATCTTTTATTGGCGTAGTTTTGGGGTGCCAGAAGATCAGAGGGTTATCTTTATACTGATAGATATCTCCCTGTACAGTCTTACCATCAAAAACTACAAAAAACGTTAGCAGGATCGGGTACTGACTCAGCTGCTCAGGGGCGTGCCGGTACATAGCGATCTCCCATGATCCCTTGGTGATCATATCCAACTGCGGATTGTCAAACGCAAAATACTTGCTTATTTTTTGGGTTGCCTTGGACGGGCTGCAATACTCTACCGCAATCTTGGTGCCGGATTTGCCCATTGTGTACACGTCTATAGTACCCTGCTCCTGTTGAGATATGCGGTAAAGCCCCATATCCCGGAAGTAAGGACAATGTTTGCTTACTGTGTTAGCTAACATATAGATCTTAACATTGGGGCGATCTCGTATAATCGAGCTGAGCAAGTTTTGATACTTTACGAACTCATTTGCAAGATAGAACTGTCTCGTTATAAACTCGTCAAAGAGGATCATAGCAACCTCGCCCGGATCTGTTCCCTTGGTGGTTTCGGCTGTAGATATCGCATAGGTCATACAAAACGGGTTGATATCCTGCGCCGTCTTGACCCATCTGCCTTTATCGTCCTCGTCAAAACGAGCAAGATAAAACTTATGCTGCCAGTATACAACATGATTATACTTATGCTCAGTGGTCTCCTCGATGTGCTCTAAGTGAGGATTAAAAAGCCCTGCGAGGTTAGTTGGTCTTATCATCTCCTCCATACGTCTGATATATGCGGACGGCTTACCGGTTTCGATGTAGGTATCAATGATTTTCTTGCAGGCTCCATACGTCTTGCCGTTGGAACGCTGCCCGATGATCAGGTTATAAGTTGCTTTGATCTTGTCGATCTTGGTATAGCTGTAGTACTTAGTGGTTGCCATAGAGATCCCCCCACTTTATAACGCAAAAACATCTTTCATCATGATCATTAGGATCTGTATTTGCGTAAAATGTAAACCGCCCTGCTCTTGCTATCTTATCAAACTTTTCGGACGGTAAAAAATTTTCAGATGGTATCTCGTACCAAGTACGATTGAGATAGGTTGCTTGCATCCTCCATGCACTATACAGTACATCGCTATCGGTATCAGTATCAATAAGCATCATCATCCACCTTGTACTTGTTATCCTGTCCATAGGCAAGGTTATCATAGCTCTTACCGGATTGGATATCGTTGAGCCACGGAGAACCACAACACCCGCAACCTTCGATATAGATCTCATACTTATCTGATAGTGCGGTGAGCTCCTGCAAAAACGATCTGAGTCTCTCAGCATTTACGCCTGCGCAACGCTCTTGAAGTTTTTCCTTGTTCCAGTCCTTTACTTTATTCAGCTCGGCATCAAAATCTGCTGCCATAAGGTTTATATCAATCATGTATACTTACCTCCATTATAAAACATTTTATACATTTTGTCAAGCAACAAAAGATGTTGATATATCAACCTCTTTTTTCAATCATATTTACCGCCTCCTATTGTTCCAAATTTGTCCATCATCAGCGAAAAACGTTCCGGATCGAGATCTTGTAGCATATCCAGTATATCCGGATTGCTCTTAAATCCCTGCGGCTGTAAAAGTACATAAGATCTTACTTTGACTGTGATCGTGTTGCCTTGGTAGTCCGTGATCTCCTCCGGTTCTCGTTCTCCTCCATAGATGGATTGCATCAGTCCGGTATCTTCTGGATCTATCTCCATATCCTGCTCAAACGCTTCAAACTTTTCGGCGATCGTGTCAAATTTGTCAAAATAGCTGACTTCTCTGCCTGCTTGGTCATCCCAGTGAGGGCGAGCCAGTCCAGATACTCTATATACAAATTCGCCTTTGGGGGTACAGTATGCATATGCCTTTTGCCCGATAGCCTTAAAATAATCATAGTGTTCGCGCTTAAATTCACCCAGTCCATCGAGCTGCGCAAAATCCAACCGGTTCCGCCGGCAGTACTCTCGCACTCTCTCCTTGACTTTTTCGTTATATCGTGCTATAATAGTAGTGTCTAAGTCAAATCCCTTGATCGAGTCGGTATCAGAGTACAGCACTCTATAGTTAAACCTCTCCCCGTGCTCTGTCTGATCCAGAGCCAGAGCACCGAGCAGCGTAAGCAGCTCGTACCTTGCCCATGATGCAACCCATACGCCCCATTGGTAAAGTACCGGTGCAAACTGCGTCTTTTTGGTGCGGATCCGCTGCTGTTTGTCTATAACTACATTGCTACCGTCAAAGATGTAGTTGGTACGAACTGGATCCTGCACAAAGATACCGTAAATTCTATTCAAGAAAGATTTGATAAGATCATAGGCTGCTTGCTCCTCAGCGGTCGGCTCTCGTTCTTCTTTGATCCGCTTAAGCTCTGCTTTGGCGGATCTCTTTTTACTGTATAGCTCCATGCAGCTGCTTGTGATATACTGCGGTAAACTGCCGTACTCAGTCGCCAAAACCTTGGTGATCGTGATCCGTCCGATATGGTACCACTTATACATCAGTCTAAAATCAATATCGGTAAGTGTCATGGTACCGGTTCCCATGCTCTGCATCTTTTTAGTGATCATAGATCTACGGTCTGCCAGCTCTCTTTTATGATAGTTTTTTGTGTAAATCGGCAAAAATGCTATCTCTGGATACTTGGCTCTCAGTCCGTCCTTGCTCTGATCTGTAGGCGCAAAGCTAAATGTTATTAACATAGCCTTGTTTTTGTATATGCCTTGGTGATTGATCAGTGCAGATATCTCGGCTTTAGTTTTTGGCGCTCTGATCTCGGTAAACTTGTCGCGTGGAAACTTGTGGAGCAAGATCTGAGCTATATAGTGGCTGTCTGCATCATAGTCGTCTACGTTGGGGATCAATGCGCCTTTGTACATGGTAGTGCAATAGTTATATCCTCCAAAAAATGCGATACGCAAAAGCTTTAAAGTTTCTCGATCCTCTGGATCGGACGGATTAAGTTGCCGTTTTCGTACCATATTCATCATAAGCCCAGACTTGTCAAGCTCTCGCATACGAGCGCTTAACAGTCTCTTAACTCTCTGTGTTGCCGTTAGCGGTACCTTGCCGATACCTCCATAGCGCTCTGCTTCTCGCCGAAAGTACTCGATCAGTACCTCGGTATCTGTGCAGCAGTAGTCAAGCTCAAATGGCGTCAGTTCGGTCTCAGAGTGTCGGATCTTTGCATAGTCATACCCGTGGATCTTGGGATAGCCTATCTCTTTACCCATCTCGTCAAGCGATTTTTCGGTATAGTTTAGAGTGTCTCTAAACTCCATGCAATCAAAAACAGTACACATAAGTACCTCGTGGCTGCTCTTGGCGATCAGATCGCCCTCGATCGGCACCTCACGCTTAAAAAATCCAAAGTCATGCTTTAAGTTTTGATCGAGTACTATAAGCTTGTGGTTAAAGTTGATCTTTAGGTGCTCTTTGGCATCTGCCAAAAACTCCCTGAGATCTTCCCACGTCCGCCCCCATGCAGTCTGATCCTCGATCGTAAAAGTCCAGACATACATGATACTAAACATGTCATAATAGTTAGTGCTCTCAAGATCAAAAGAAGCTATGATAGGGCTGTACTTGTGATCTCTCCGATAGCTCGCTCCGGGTGCCTTGACTTGTGTCCAGTCAAACGCCGACCACTTGCATCTTATCTTGTTTGCGATAGCTTGCATCTGATCCCCTCCTTAGCTATCCAGTGTGATCCAGTCATCGCCGGTTAGATCGTCAAACTCGTTCATATCTTCCTGCGCTCGCAGCATATCCGCATACTTTTGGGATAGCTCGGTATAGTCAAGAGTTGGAATCTCTGTCCCGGTGTCCTCTGCCTCCGTTTTTTCCTCGATATAGCCCTCATGCTCTGCCGCCATCTGATCGAGGACGCCTTTAAGCTCCTCCGGATCAAAGCCGGCTTGCATTGCCTCTGATACAGCGTTATATAAACTTCGATCATAACCTTTTGCTTGTGTAGCACGTGCAAGCTCTAAGACGTGCCACAAACTCGGTAGGACATCAGCGTAGTTATCCAGCTCGGCAGGAGATCCCAAACCAAACTGATATGCAATTCCTTGTTTTCTACTCTCTGCGGCTTCAAGATCCTTAAATCCTTTTCGGTTCAGCTGCCTTTGCAGCGCCTCGGTTAGTGCTCTCACTTCTCGTTCGGTAAACTGTGCGAGGTTCTTGGCTCCGGCATTAAATCCGCCTTTGCGGTTGCGTCCGATGATATCCTTTAGCTTTTCCAACTCTGGAACTACTACAGATATGCTGTCCAGTCCTTGCTTACGGTACTGCTCTAACAGCTTGTTTGTCTCACGAACAACTCCTTGTAGCTCTCTCGCTGCCTTGGCTCTTGACTTTGCTGCTGCTTTCTCCTCGGCTGATAGCCTGCCAAAGCCTTGCTTGCGGCGTTTGGCTTGTCTCTGCTTTTGCCGTGGTGATAAGCTCTGCTCTACTGCCTGATTGATCCACTTTAGCGTATCCGGGGCTATATCTGCTGTAACAGCTACAAAATTGTATCCTCCGGCAGATTTGCGGCTACCTCTTACTGCTTTGCCTATGTTGGACGCATCAACACCCAGAGCCGCCGAAGCGGCTGCTATGCTTGGGTAGATCGTGCCGGTTTGCGGCACATAGATTTGTGTTCTACTTCTTGCCACTCTCCTGCACTCCCTTCAGCTCGATCCCATACGCCCGATTTAGTGCTTGCTTACGCACTCGTATCAGCTCTCCCGGATCCATCGCTTGCATATCCTCGGTGTAGTAGGTGTAGATCTTGCCATGCAGCTGCTTGATCTCTCCGTTTACTGCTCTTGCCATGCTCGACTTGTTTACAGCCTCAGCTTGTGCCGCTGCGGTAACTGTTTCATAGATCTCGCCGGTATTTAGGCAGATAACTTTGTATCTCTTTGGCATGGTATCACCTCCATGTTTTGATACCCTTTCGGGTTGGGATGAGGCTGCTCTGTCTGAGCGCAGCCCCTCAGAAACTCATTCAGCTATCCGCTTCTTGCAACCAATCGCATCTTGTTTTCGTGTTCAGTTCTTCCATAAGCTCCTCCATTTCTGCCCTCTTTTACGGGATTTGGGCATTATCCCTCAACTCTATTATAACACATTGTTGCGTGCTTTGCAACTAAAAAAAAAAATTAAAGCTAACTTTTTGTATCGTAGGCATTGACATTTTATACAGTTTGTGATATTATGCAGGTAGGTACACCATTTTGCAAC
>JAEIGA010012981.1_pt1 | contig 12675 bp, 12 predicted proteins | sample 9270691 | NCBI WGS metagenome assembly JAEIGA01 (sample SAMN17057246, study PRJNA624740) | gut metagenome | biome: biome; isolation source: fecal sample | host: Bos grunniens | place: China: Xizang | collected 2019 | reverse complement strand
TGCGAGGAAAATCAGCAATCCGCCGATTATCCACATGATAACCTGAGGGAGAGTGATGTTGGCTAAATTTCCGAAAACATCTGTTAAAATAGCCATTTTTAATATCCTTCCTTTCTTCAGGCAAAGATACGAGCTTAATGTTAACCCGATTCTCCGCCATTTTAACATTACGCAGCTATTATAATAAAAGGTTTGCAAAAAAGCAAGAGCTTTGATGAAAAGATTTTTATAAAAATAAAAAGCCGTCGGAATAGTATCCGACGGCGGGAGTTGAAATATGTTTCAAGAATTTATATCGCTGAATGCGTAAGTAAGGTCACGCATTCTATATGCCCTGTTCGGGGGAAAAGGTCAACGGGGGTTGCTTTTTCAGCAGTGTAGCCGAGAGATGCGAATATTCCGCAGTCACGGGCGAGGGTTGCGGGGTCGCACGAAACATAAACTATACGCTTCGGTTTCATCGCCGCGGCAGTTTCAACCATTTCGGGAGAGCAGCCTTTTCGGGGCGGGTCAAGAATGATAACGTCGGGAGAAATGCCCTCTTCCCGAAGCATTTTTGCCGCCTGCGGTGCATCGCCGCATATGAAGCGGGCGTTTTTGATGCCGTTGAGGTCTGCGTTGATTTTTGCATCTTCAATAGCTTCGGGAATTATTTCAACTCCGATAATCTGTTTTGCTTTATCCGCCATTGAAAGACCGATTGTGCCCGCACCGCAGTAAAGGTCAAGCACTGTTTCTTCGCCTGTCAGGGCAGCATATTCGGCGGCTTTGCCGTAAAGCCTTTCAGCCTGGTCACGGTTTACCTGATAAAACGAAAGAGGGGAAATTCTGAATTTTTTAGTGCAGAGAATATCCGTTATATATTCGCTGCCCCAAAGGGTGCGGCACTCTGTTCCGAGAATAACGTTTGTATCTTTTTTATTGATATTGATGAGAATGCTTTTTATATTACTGTTTGATTCAAGCAGCTTCGAAACCAGCTCATTCTCTGCGGGCAGTTTACTGCCGTTGATAACGGCACAAACCATGATTTCGTTTGCAGCAGAGCCTTTTCTGATGTAAATATGGCGGAGCAAGCCTTTGTGGATTGTTTCATCGTAAACAGACACATTATATTTATTAATGTATTCGCTGAAAACACCGAGAATATCGGCAAATTCGGCGGGCTGAAGCTTGCAATCGGGGCAATGCACAACTCTGTGGCTATGGGGTGAGAAAAAGCCTGTTCTGATTTCTTCTCCGTCTTTTGCAACGGGATACTGGGCTTTGTTGCGATATCTTTCTGTGTCTTTTGCGGAAATTACTTCTTCAAATTCAGGCTCAACAGAGCCGATACGCTTAAAGCATTCCTTAACGTGGTCAGCCTTGATTTTTGCCTCTGCTTCATAATCCATATGGGAGAAAACGCAGCCTCCGCATTTGAGATAAACGGGGCATTCGGGGGTTATTCTGTCAGGCGAAGGGGTTAAAACTTTTTCAACTTTTGCGAAGGCATAGCTTTTTTTGACCTTGAGAATATGGGCAACGATTTCGTCGCCGACAGCAGTTGCGGGCACAAAAACCGCCATTCCCTCATGCCTGCCCACGCCGCTTCCGTTTGAAGAGCAGCTTTCTATTTTAAGATTTATTTTGTCATTCTTTTTAAGTTCCATTTCATTCACCTTGAAAAAGTATATCACAGTTTTGACTTTATGTAAAGCAGAGAACACTCTGCTTTTAAACTGCATTATATTCATTCAGCGAGCGGAATTCATAGCCGTTTGACCGCGCATAATCTATAATTTCGCTCAATGCCGCAGCATTATCGGGAGAAACGGAGTGGAGAAGAATAACCGCGCCCGGGTGAAGACGTGAGGTTACTTTATCAAACGCATATTCTTTGCCTTTGGGATTTTCCGCGTCCCAATCCGCATAGGAGCAAGACCAGAAAACGCTTGTGTATCCCATTGCCCCCACAAGTTCAAGCGCATTTTCATTATAACTGCCTTCGGGAAAACGGAAAAATTTTGAACTGTAGCCGTAGTTTTCACGCAGATAATTTGTGCATGTGAGGATTTCATCCGCCATTCGCTGACGGGAAATCTCCGAAAAATCGGGATGCTTGCTTGAATGGTTGCCTACAATATGACCGTTGTTTATCATTCTGCCTATAAGCTCGGGTTCGGCTTCAATATGCTCAAGTGTGCAGAAAAAAGCCGCAGGAACATCCTTTTCTTCAAGTATATCAAGGACTTTTTCGGTGTAGCCGTTTTCCCAACCGCAGTCAAAGGTAAGATAAAGAACTTTTTCACCGCTTGTGTCATAGCAGAGAGCGTTATAGTTTTTGCTTTCAAAAAAGCTTTGTGCCTGTGCGGAATTTTCATGAACAACACCGTTTCGGGCAACACCGTAGCTGTGTTCAATTTTTTTAACGGGCAGACCTCTTGTGTTTTCGGGGTCACAGACATCAAAGGTTTCTTTTTTAAGAAGCTCCATACCCGTATACGGTGAGGTTGCCGCTGTGCGTTTATCTTCAACTGCCGCAGTGGCGTTTGCGTCGTATTCCTCAAGTGTTTCTCTTCCCGTGCAAGCGAAAAGGAACAGTACGGATGCAGACACAACAAGAATTAATGCTTTTTTAATGTTAATCACCTTGCTTTATTATTTATAATCGGTTATATTATTTGCGGTAAGCACGATTATTTGCATTGAAACAAAAAAATAAAAAATTTTTTGATATTTAATGCAACAAAATCGGAAATTTGCAACACTAATGTAGTGAGAGCGGTAAGGAGGGTAGGTCTTGAGCACTCAGATTAACGAACTTGTTACTTCGGCAAAAAACGGAAATGCCGAAGCGTTCGGAGAACTGTATGAGCTTTATTATAAAGAGATGTATTGCTATGCGTGTTATGTAACAGGCAGCGAAAGTCTTGCTCAGGATGCGGTCTCCGATGCGGTTTTATCCGCATTCAGCCAGATAAAGTCTCTCAAAAAGGCACAGGCATTTAAAGGATGGCTCTTTAAAATACTCTGTGCCTCCTGCAAAAGATATTACACAAACAGCCAGAAACAAAACTCCATGGTAAGTCTCGATGATGAAAACGGGGGATATACGGAGCCTGCAGAATTCGGAAGCATAGAGCTTTCGTATGAATTGCAGAGTGCTCTCAATGCGGTTTCAGAACAGGAAAGAGAAATCGTTCTGCTCAGTGTGTTGGGCGGATACAGAAGTCACGAGATTGCCGAAATACTTGACTGCCCGTCATCAACGGTACGCTCAAAACTAAAAAGAGCTCTTAAAAAAATGCGGACTGTTCTTGACGGCGATAATTAGAAAGGAAGGAGGGTGATAAGAATGAGAAAAAACGATAAACTGACGGTTGAAATGCTTCGCGAGGAATTCAACAAGCAGAGTGACGGTATCAGTGTTCCGCTTAAACTTCAGAAACAGAGTGTTGTAAAAATGCTCAGGGACAGTGAAGGAAAAGAGATAAAGGATTTTTCCGGTGAAACGGGGGCTAATAAAAACAGCAATATCATCGGTTTACGCAAACTGACTGCGATTGCGGCAATGCTTGCAATTATTGTCGGCTGCGCATTGTTTATGAGATATGAAAGCGGAGTAAGGGTTATTCCTTCGGACTATTCAGGCAGAAGCGGAGAACTTGTTAAGAGTGCGGAAAGCTATGAGGAAATCGAACGCGCGGTTGAAAAGATTCTCGGCAAGGATAAATCCGAAGAAAATACAGGCAAAAAACCTGCTGAAGAACCAGATAAAAGTAATGCCGCAACAACGGTTCCGAATATTATCGACAGATTTTTAAACGGAAAAACGGCTGTGTCGGAAAACTATAAATCCGAAGGTACGGATTTAGACAGCATGATTTCGGCAGGTGTTGAGGCTATCAGCAAGGTTGAAGCTGATATAGTCAGAAATGACGGCGCTTATATTTATGTTGTTGCCAAAGGCGAAAACGCACAGACAGGCACTGCTGTTGAGCAGATAAAAATTGTTAAAGCTGTTCCCGCAAACGAAATGGGAGTTGCCGCAACAATAATTCTTTCGGATGCAGGAAACACTTCCGAAGTGGATGAATGCTTTGAAATTTATCTTGAAGGCAATAATCTGATTGCTCTCATGAACAGATACAGCTATACTTTGTCAGGCTCCAATGCCTATGATAAAATTTCCACCGTTGCGGTTTACTATGATATAACTGACCCGACAGCGCCTGTTAAGCTGCGTGAGCATGTTCAGGACGGAAAATATGTTTCTTCAAGCGTATCGGGTGATAATCTTTGCCTTGTCACCGCCAAATCCCTTTCGGCAGCATCTGCCGAAGCGGAGGCTATTCCCTCGTACAGCATTAACGGTGAAGTTAATATGCCCAAGGCTGAAAATATTTTTATTGCAGTTAACGACCCCGATGCATCATATCTTTTTGTAACTTCAACCAACATAGCCGACCTTACCGACACGGTTGACTGCCTCGCAGTTTTGGGCAGCGGAAAAACGGTTTCGTGCTCCGCTGATGCCATAATTTTCACAAGAGGATTTGTTTCGGTTGATGCGGATGAAGAGGGTAATCATAAAACTTTAACTGAAATTTACCGCTTTAATTTCAGCGAAAACTCCATAGGATTTGCAGGCTCATATGTTGTTGACGGCTCGGTTATCGGCAACATTTGCTTTGATACACGCAACGGAGGAATAGTTATTGCGGTAAAGGGTGTTTCTTCAACGGGACTTTATGTTCTCAATGAAAAAATGGAACTTGCAGGCAAGCTTGAAGGATTGCATGCAGGCGAAAACATCAAAGGTGTTAAGTTTATAGGCACAAACTGTTATATTTATGCCGAAGGAAATGAAAATGCGGCAACGGTTATTGATTTCTCCGACCCTGCAAAACCCGGAAAGAGCGGAAATTCTGACAGCTTAAGCTTTACACAGACGGTTTATTCATTATCGGATTCAATGCTTGTTTGTATTGAAAGTCTGAACCCGCAGGATTCTCTTCAGGGCGGAATAGAGCTTTCGCTTCTCGGAACAGCAGGTTCAAATCTTCCCGAAATACTTTCGGAATATGAGCTTACAGGTAAGCTTGTGTTACCCGATAAAACAGATACCAGATGTATTATGGTTGATTCCGAAAAGAATCTTCTTGGAATTCCCATGATTAAGCTTAACCCCACAACAGGCGCAAAGATGTCATCTTATGTTCTTTTAAGCGTTTCGGACGGCGTTCTTTCTCCCGTGGGAATTTATAATCACGATGCGGGCAGCTCTTACGGTGATACTGCTGTCAGAGGCACAAGCATCGGCGATACGCTTTATACCGTTTCAGGTAACAAGATAACGGCATTTTCAATTTCCGACAGTTCGGTAACAGGCACACAGATTATTAAATAATACGGAACTTCCGCTATCCCGTAATTACGGATGGAGGGATTTTGCGGAATTCTCATATTGCTGCCGTATTCTTTGGGGAAAGAATACGGTTTGGGGACAAAAGATGAAGTGGTGTCGGGTGCACAGGCACAGTGCACCCGACGCAAACACTTTATAAATCGTCGGCATCCTGTTCGGGCTCTCCGCCGTCATACGGAGTTCCCGTATAGCTTCCGAGCACATCGTTGTGAATTCGGTCATTATTCAATTCAAATGATTTGCGTTCGGTTTTGCCGTCAAAGTGCCACTGAGCCTTGTTTTTCTTATCTTTCTGAAAACCGGAGGGCATTGAAAAAGCTCCTTTCATATATATTTATATTTATTTTGTCTTGCAAGTCATACAAAATTCATTATCATTACGTTTCTTATTTCTATATATATGGGAAATGATAACTCTTGACAAAGAGTCGGATAATGTGTAAAATGTTATTGTATGCACAATTAGTTAAAGCAGACATAAAATTTTGAAAAGGATGGTAAATGAAATGAAAAAGACTATTGCATTAGCACTTGCACTCATGATTGCTGTTGTTTCACTTTGCACTATCACAGCTTTTGCTACAGGCACAAGCGGCGATACAGACGGCGCAACATCAACCACAGCTGAGTCAACAACAGAAAAGAAAGAAACAACAACAGAAAAGAAGGAAACTACAACAGAGAAGAAGGAAACTACAACAGCAGATCCCGATGCTCCCAATGATTCCATCAACAAAACAACCACAACAGCAAAGGAAACAACAACAGCAAAAGAAACAACAACCGGCAAGGAAACAACAACAGCAAAAGAAACAACAACCGGTAAAGATGCAACAACAGAAGTTGCTCCCACAAGTTCATTAACAACATCTTTTGATGACGGTGACCCGACAACAACAAAGAAGCCCGCAGCAGTTGACGGCACAATCCCCAACACAGGCAGCGGTATCGTTGTTCCCGCAATTGCTCTTCTTGCAATCGCAGCAAGCTCAGCAATCGTAATCAAGTCAAAGAAAGAAGACTGATTTAGGGTTGTTTCACTAAGCGAAGAACAAAAGAAACTCAATAAATAATAAATGGCTTGCAGAGGATTTTACCTTTGCAAGCCATTTTTATATTATTCAGATTTTATAATTTTTATTATATGTTTCTTTTTAGCCGTTTTTTCCGACTCGACGTATCGCATACGCCTATCGTCGGAAGAAAACGGCTTCTTCATCTTATTGAAACAACCCAACAGGACTTTATTTCATATTAAATTGTATGCTGGTTTATATTCTGCCAAACAAAGGCTACATCTTTTCCGACCTGAACAAAGGTGTCAACCTCATTTTTGTTAAGCTTTGCAACTCTTCTGAAACCGTTTTCCTCAAAGGCTTCGCAGAAGAGGTTTGCCATTTCTTCTGTTTTGAAGGTAATATGGTGAACGAGTCTGAATTGTGAACGGTCTTTCATTGAAGCTGCGGCTTCAAAACCGACTACAAAACCTGTGCACCACCAATAATCGTCGTAATCTCTGTTGAAAATCGTCTGATAATTTCCGTCGTGCATTTCATCCCAGATGAATGCCATTTCCATTCTGAGCCAGTCTTCTTTATCGGCACATGCGAAAGGAAGCTTATCGTTTCCTATCTTTCTTGTGTATACGCCGACTTCGGCTCCGACGAAAGCATAACCGTACTGACCTTTCCATATCTGAATCATCCATTCTTTGCCTTCATATTCAAAGTTGGTGCGTACGGTGTCATAATACATCATGCTGATAACGGCAAGCTTATCATAAACCTGTGTGTAGCCCATATTACTTTGCCAGCAATCTTTGTCATCAGTGTAATAATAGTTGCCGTCGGGGTCATATTTATAGGATGCAAGCTTTGCGGTATCAAAGTTTATTTTGATATCGGGCGGAATGTATTTCGGCGCTTTGGGAAGTGTAAAAACTTCTGAAAAAGCTTTGTTGACAAGTGTTGTAAGCTGTGTAACCTTTTCGGTAAGAGTTGTTTCTTCGCTGTCGGTTGCGGCAACGGTTGTTGAAGTTGTTTCTTCGGGCTTTGTTGTTGCTGTTTCAAGCGGCTCGGCTGGTGCTGTTGCAGGGAAGGTGTAGATGTTTTCTGTGGTTTCGGTTTCGGCGGTTGTGCCTGCAACGGGTGCGGCGGGCAGTTTATCCGAAGCGGAAAACTTAACACCCATAGCCACTGCTATGCACACAATTGCAACAGCCACAACTGCAACTGCGGCAATGATTTTTTTATTCATTTTTATTTTCCTCCGTTTATATCAGACTATATTCTCTCACAAATGCGTTGATGAAAATTGCACCCATATCCATTGCAACAATAACGGGTTCGCCGTTTTTGATGAGTATGGTCATGCCCTCACCCTCGCTTGTGCCTACCAGATTTCTGTCAAAAAGCTTTTCGGCGTTGCCGTTGGCAGGGTCAATTTTATATACGGACTGTGTTTCGTCATTTGTTGCGGCATAGAGGATACCGTTATGAAATTCTGCACCCTGAATTGAGGGCACGGACACTGAAAGCTCAACCTTATTTACAAGCTTCATGCCGTCTGCAATATCATATGCGAGCAGATATGTCGGCTTTTTTGAATGGTCTGTGCAGTAAAGCAGACCGCTTTCGGGGTCAACGCTTACCCACGGCAAACCTCTTGTTACAAGCTCTGCATCAAGAATATAATATTCGGAAAGTTCAAGCGTTTCAGCGTCAAAAACGCCTACAATCGGATAATCCCATACCTTGCTGTCCTCAAGACCTGCATAGATTTTGCCGTTATAATAACTCAATCCGCCGATATGGGCAATGCCGTAGTTTTCCGAAAGCTCATCGGGAATTGCGGAATAGTTTGCGTTAACAAGGGTTCTGTAGTCATCTTTGGTGCGTATCAGGGTTGTTTTTGATGAAAAATAAAAGGTTTCGCCGTCTGTTGCAATTCCCTGCGAGCGGAAATATGCACCGATACCGACAACATTTGTTTTGCTCTCTTCAAGCCGTTCGCCAACGGGAATAAGGTCAAGTCCGTGGGTCAGAACAGAGAGTGGAATAAGGATAATTGAAAAAAATACGGATAAAATTTTGTTGATTAAAAGAATAAAGGGACTCATAAAATTTCCTCCCGAAAGAATATGATTCAGTATAGCACTTTTTACTGCAGCAGTCAATTGAACTTTATTTTCAAATTGTTGACATGAACAAAAAAACAGGTTAATATATAATAGGTATAATTTATAATAATAAGAAAAGGGGACGCATTATGAACGATGTAAAAAAGCTTTATCAGCTCTGGGTTGAAAACACCTCGGATAATGAAGATATTCATGCTGAGCTGGTTGCTGTAGAAGGCAATGACGAGGAAATTCTTGACCGTTTTTATAAGAACCTTGAGTTCGGCACTGCGGGTCTTCGCGGTGTTCTCGGTGCAGGCACAAACAGAATGAACACATATACCGTGTGCCAGGCTACACAGGGTCTTGCTGATTATCTTAACAGCAAGGGCAAGCAGGCAAGCGTTGCAATCGGTTACGATTCAAGAATCAATTCCGATGTTTTTTCAAAGCAGTGTGCTCAGGTGCTTGCAGCAAACGGAATAAAAACCTATATTTTCCCCAGACTTATGCCTACTCCGTTGCTTTCATATGCCGTTATGCGTCTTAAGTGTGACAGCGGAATAGTTGTAACAGCAAGCCATAACCCCTCAAAATATAACGGTTATAAATGCTATGACCCCGCAGGCTATCAGATGACCGAAGAAGCTGCACTTGAAACTTATTCATATATTCAGAAGGTTGATTTGTTCAATGATGTAAAGAAAATCGGATTCGAAGAGGCTGTTAAAAAAGGCTTGATTGAATATATTTCCGATGAGCTTGTTGAAGAGTTTTATGCGCTTGTTATGCAAAGACCCATCAATCCCGAAATCATCAGAGAAAGCGATCTTAAAATAATTTATACTCCTCTTAACGGAACAGGAAATATCCCTGTAAGAACCGTTCTGGACAGAGCAGGCTTTAAAAACGTAAAGATAGTTAAAGAGCAGGAAATGCCTGACGGTAAATTCCCCACCTGCCCCTATCCCAACCCCGAAATCCGTCAGGTTTTTGAATGCGGACTTGAAATGACAAAAGAGGAAAAGGCAGACCTTCTGCTTGCAACCGACCCCGATTGCGACAGAGTCGGAATCGCTGTGCTTACAGGTGAAGAATATGTTCTTCTTTCGGGTAACGATGTTGGTGTTCTTCTTGCCGAATATATGCTTTCGCAGAGAAAAGCAAAGGGAACATTACCCGAAAATTCTCTGATGACGAAATCTTTTGTATCAACCCTGCTTATTAATCTTGTTGCCGCAAAATACGGCTGTAAGGTTGTTGATGTGCTTACAGGCTTCAAGTATGTTGGCGAATTTATTGCAAACCTTGAAAAAACAGGTGATGAGCACCGCTTTATTATGGGCTTTGAAGAGAGCTACGGCTATCTTATAGGCACTCATGCAAGGGATAAGGATGCGGTTGCCGCTTCACTTATGATTTGCGAAATGGCGGCTTATTACAAGAGTATCGGCAAAACTCTTGTTGATGTGCTCAATGATATTTATGCCGAATTCGGAATTTATGTAAACAGCCTTTATAACTTTGCATTTGAAGGTGCAAGCGGAATGGTTAAGATGGCTGAAATCATGAGTGAAACCCGTAAGAATCCGCCCAAAGAGCTTGCAGGTCTTAAGGTGCTCAAGGTTCATGATTTTGAAGCAAGCACAATAACCGATACCGAAAGCGGAGAAATTTCGGAAATCGAACTTCCGAAATCCAATGTTCTTGCTTATTCTCTGCCTGACGGCAATTTTGCAATTGTCCGTCCTTCGGGCACAGAGCCTAAAATCAAGGTTTATATCACAGGTTGCGGAAAAACCAAGGAGTCAGCGCAGAAAACAGCGTCCGACCTTGGCGAAGCAATGAAAAAGCTTCTTAAAATTATATAAAGGACTTGAAAAAATGAAAAGACATAATCTTTTTGTGAGAATAGTTGCAATTATCCTTTGTGCAATTATGGTGCTCGGCGTTGCATCGGCGGCAATTTCCGCCTTTGCGGCTGATGCTTCGGTTCCCGATACGGGCAGCAGCGATATGACATGGGTTATAATTGCGGCGGTGCTTGCAGTTGCTGTTATTGTTGGCTGCATAGTGCTTCCGAAATTTCTCAAGAAAAAATAAAAGCTGAAAAACGGTGGATAAAATGAAAAGGATATTAAGCTTAATAATTATTTCGGTTATGCTTCTGGGTCTTTGCGCGTGTAACAGCACTGAAGAAATCGAACAGGATGCGACGGCATTGCTTCATATGGAGATAATAGACGGTCTGGGTATATCGCTCGAAAACAGAACCATTGTAGGCTGTCGCGGAGAAAACAACCATCTGACTTATATTGTTGTTGAGTATGACGAAAAGGTTCAGAAATCAAGCGAAACAACATATTATTTCTGTTTCAATGAGAGCGTATATGATAACATGAGTGAAGAGTTTAAAAACGAACCTGAATTTACAGGATTAAAAGACAAGTGTTATTTTACCTTCAAATCCGACATGGCAATAACAGGAAGCTACGCAAAAGATGTTGAAAGAATAAAAAAAGAATATACAATTAAATAAAATAACCCGCTGAAGAAAATCTTCAGCGGGTTATTTCTATGTTTTAGTTTTTCTTTGACTTTTCAGGTTTGGGCTCTTTTTCATCATCCAAATCAACGATAATGAATGCGAGAGTCCAGAGAATGATAACAACAAAAAGAATAATGAAAGCGTTTTTGAATCCGCCAAGCATAAAGGTATCAACCGAAACAAATCCGCTTATAAGCGAAGCAACAAATCCGCCGCCTGCAAGGGCATCAACAATGTTGACGGTGCCGGAAATGAAGAAATCTGCGCCCTTTGCAAAAAATACCGACATCAGAATGCTGAAAACAATTCCTGCGGCACTTGCGATAATTACGGGGATACGCTTGTTGCTGCATATTGACCAGATAAAAATGAAGAGAGCAGCAATGATTGCAAGAGCAAAGAAAACAATGAAAGCAATCAGATAAGGCTTGATGGGGTTGAGAGAATCAGGCCAGTAAAACACGGTATCCTCTTTAATCATATAAGAAAACGGGTCTTTGCCGGAAACGAAAATATCATAAAAGCGTTTGAGGCTGAATGATTCTTCAAGACCTACATCGAGTAGGGAGGTTGACATCTGGACAAATAAGAATTCAAGAAAAATCGCTGCGGGAATAATTGCAATTGAAAGAATTGCATTAACCGCTTTGTATAAATATTTCATATTTTAACCTGCCTTTGTTTTATTTCCATGAGGTATTAAGAGCAACAGTGCGGTTGAAAACAAGTTTGCCGGGCTTGCTTGTTTTGTCAACGCAGAAGTAACCCTGTCGCATAAACTGGAAGGTATCTCCGCATGAAGCGTCCTTAAGTCCGCCCTCAACAAGGCATCCGTTAAGGATTTCAAGTGAATTGGGGTTAAGATTGTTAAGATAATTTTCTTTGCCGTCCGCCATGGGGTCTTCCACATTGAAAAGGCGGTCATAAAGACGGATTTCGCAGGGTACGCTGTCGGATGCGCTTACCCAATGAATTGTGCCCTTGACCTTTCTGCCGTCGGGAGCATCTCCGCCCTTGGTTTCGGGGTCATAAGTGCAGTGAAGGCAGGTAACGTTGCCGTCATCATCGGTTTCCCAGCTGTTGCAGGTTACAAGATATGCGCTCTTGAGGCGAACCTCGTTACCGGGGAAAAGTCTGAAATACTTCTTGGGAGGCTCAATCATGAAGTCGTCACGCTCAACGAAAATTTCTCTTGAGAAATGAACAGTTCTTGTGCCAAGTTCGGGTTTAAGAGGATTGATTTCAACCTCGATATCCTCGCTCTTTCCTTCGGGATAGTTATCAATAACAACCTTGAGAGGCTTGAGCACAGCCATTGCTCTGGATGCATTTGCGTTAAGATCGTCTCTTACGCAGGCTTCAAGCAGACCGTAGTCAACAACGCTGTCTGCCTTTGAAACGCCGATGCGGTTGATGAATTCACGGACAGCGGCTGCGGGATATCCTCTTCTTCTCATACCGCTGAGAGTAATCATTCTGGGGTCATCCCAACCGTCAACGGTGCCGTTCTGAACCATTGCAAGGTTGTATCGCTTGCTTGTTACGCAGTAGTTGAGGTTAAGACGTGCAAATTCAATCTGTCTGGGAGGCTCTTCAAAG
>JAEIGA010012980.1_pt1 | contig 12676 bp, 11 predicted proteins | sample 9270691 | NCBI WGS metagenome assembly JAEIGA01 (sample SAMN17057246, study PRJNA624740) | gut metagenome | biome: biome; isolation source: fecal sample | host: Bos grunniens | place: China: Xizang | collected 2019 | reverse complement strand
AGGGTTACTGCTTTCTCAGTCTGAGAGTGATTCAGAAGCGTTTGTTATGGAAGAATATTTAAAAACATGCCGGGAAACGGATGTTTTGCCTGGGTGTTCGAAACAAGAACGCAGAATGAAGGAAATGATGAATCTCAATTTCCGATGGTTTATGCAGACACTTCTGGAACGCAAAGACCGTATGAGCATGTACCATGGTCTGGAGGTCAGAGTGCCTTTCTGTGATTACAGAATCGCGGAATACTTGTATGGTGTACCTTGGGAGTATAAGGATTATAATAACAAGGAAAAAGGCTTACTTAGGTATGCTATGGAAGGTGTTCTTCCCGATGAGGTTTTGTGGAGAAAAAAGAGTCCTTACCCCAAAACATACGATCCTAAATATCTGGAATGTGTTAGCGATATGTTGAAACATATTTTGGAAAGAAATGATGCTCCGATTTACGGATTGGTTCAAAAAAAGGCGCTTCGAAAGCTACTGAATACGGATTTTACATGGCCGTGGTATGGTCAGCTCATGAAGTTGCCACAGACCATTGCCTATATGTTGCAGATCAATTTCTGGTTAGAATACTATAAAATCAGCATTGTATAGCATATATTTATTCGTTAAAAACCCTTAGCAAGAAATTATTTGCTAAGGGTTTTGCTTATTTGAACAAAAATTTATAAAACAGGAAATGGTTTTTGGAATATATAATAATTTTTGACTTTGCTATTGTATTTTTAGGGTAAAGGTGATATTATTAGAAATACATTTGTATTTGGTGCAAAGACACAAGGAGGCGGATTGTTAGTGAAGTATGTAATTGTACTTGCTGATGGTATGGCAGATTTACCTATTGATGAATTGGGCGGTAAAACACCGCTTGAATACGCAAAGTCACCTTGTATGGATGCTTTGGCTTGCGGCGGTTCTATGGGTATGGTTAAGACTGTTCCTTCATCCATGAAGCCAGGTAGTGACGTAGCCAATCTATCTGTAATAGGTTATAATCCGATGGAGTGTTATTCCGGCCGATCACCGCTGGAGGCCCTCAGCGTCGGTGTTGATATGAAGGAATCCGATATTGTATTCCGTTGTAATTTAGTAACGCTTTCCGAAGAAGAACCTTATGAGTGTAAAACAATTTTGGACCACAGTTCCGGAGAGATTTCTACAGAGGATGCGGACATTTTAATGGATGCAGTCCGGGATGCGTTCCAAAATGAAACATTTAAATTTTACACCGGTACCAGCTATCGTCATATTACGATTTGGGACAAGGGCGAGATTCTGGAGTTGGAGCCTCCTCACGATCATCTGGGACAGGTTATCGGGCAGTACTTGCCGGAGAATCCTTTGTTCCGGGATATGATGAAGAAAAGCTTTGATGTACTTAACAACCACCCGCTGAATTTGAAGCGGGCTGCCGAGGGCAAAAATAAGGCCAATTCTATGTGGTTCTGGGGCGCCGGCACGAAACCCTCACTTCAAAACTTTACAGAGAAAACCGGCCTAAAGGGTACGATGATTTCTGCTGTTGATTTGCTCAAGGGTATCGCAGTTGGCGCCGGAATGGAAGTTGCCAATGTGGAGGGTGCTACCGGCTCATTGGATACCAACTATCTCGGGAAGGCACAGGCTGCAATTGATGCGCTTTTGAAGGATAATCAGGATCTGGTATATATTCACGTTGAAGCACCGGATGAAATGGGCCATCAGGGTAATTTGGGCCACAAGATACAGTCGATTGAGGAAATTGATAAAAATGTTTTATCAGTGTTAAAAAAGGCATTAGACGATGCAGGTGAGGAGTATCGCATTCTGGTTTTGCCGGATCATCCCACACCCATCTGTATTCGTACCCATACATCCGATCCTGTTCCCTATGTTTTTTATGACAGTACAAAGGTGGAAAACCAGAACACCGTATTTTCGGAGAAAACAGCGGAAGCAACCGGTGTATATGAGCCTGATGGCTATCGGTTAATGGATTTACTGATTAAATAGGAGGATAAGAAAATGAAAAGAGTTTGTAATTTCTCTGCCGGCCCTGCTGTTCTGCCGGAGGAAGTTTTGATGGAAGCTGCAGCAGAAATGCTGGACTATAAGGGAACCGGTATGTCTGTTATGGAGATGAGCCACCGATCCAAGGCTTATCAGCAGATTATCGATGAGGCAGAGGCTGACCTGCGTGAGCTGATGAACATTCCCGATAATTATAAAGTGCTGTTCTTGCAGGGCGGCGCATCTCAGCAGTTTGCTATGATTCCCATGAATCTGATGAAGAACGGTGTGGCTGACTACATTGTTACCGGTCAGTGGGCAAAGAAGGCTTATCAGGAAGCCCAGAAGTATGGTAAGGCAAATGCAGTTGCCTCTTCTGCTGACAAGACTTTCTCTTATATTCCCGATTGCTCCGATCTGCCCATCAGCGAGGACGCAGACTATGTTTACATTTGCGAAAACAACACCATTTACGGTACTAAGTTCCACACCCTTCCCAATACTAAGGGCAAGATTCTGGTTTCTGACGTTTCTTCTTGCTTCCTGTCTGAGCCCATCGACGTTACTAAGTACGGTATGGTTTACGGCGGTGTTCAGAAGAATATCGGTCCTGCCGGCGTTGTGATTGCCATTATCCGTGAAGATCTGATTACCGAGGATGTCTATCCCGGTACTCCCACAATGCTTCAGTACAAGATTCACGCTGACAATGGCTCTATGTACAATACACCTCCCGCATACGGCATTTACATCTGCGGTAAGGTATTTAAGTGGCTGAAGAAAATGGGCGGCCTGGAGGCTATGAAGGCCTATAACGAGAAGAAGGCAAAGGTTCTGTATGATTTCCTGGACAGCAGCAAGTTGTTTAAGGGTACTGTACGGAAAGAGGACCGTTCTTTGATGAATGTTCCTTTTGTTACCGGCAACGAGGAACTGGATGCTGAATTTGTAAAGGCTGCATCTGCTGCAGGCTTTGAAAACCTGAAGGGTCACCGTACTGTAGGCGGTATGCGTGCAAGTATTTACAATGCAATGCCTATTGAGAATGTGGAAAAGCTTGTTGCCTTTATGAAGGAATTTGAGGCAAGCCATACCTAAGAAAGAAAAGAGGAGTAGTATGATTCCCTATTATTATTTGAATAATATTTCCCCCAAAGGCACAGCTGTATGGACAGATGAATTCCGAAAGACTGATGAAGTTGATGAAGCACAGGCAATCTTGGTTCGTAGCGCAGCTATGCATGATATGAAGTTTTCTCCTGAACTGCTTGCCATTGCCAGAGCGGGTGCCGGTGTAAATAACATTCCTCTGGAACGTTGCGCGCAGGAGGGTATCGTGGTATTTAACACCCCCGGCGCTAATGCCAACGGTGTTGTGGAAATGGCGCTGTGCGGTATGTTCCTTGGCAGCCGTGATGTGATCGGCGGCATCAACTGGGTGCAGACTATTAAAGATACTCCCGATGTTAGCAAGCAGGTAGAGAAGGGTAAGTCCCAGTTTGCCGGTAATGAAATCAAAGGCAAGAGCCTTGGTGTAATCGGCTTGGGTGCCATCGGTGGTCCTTTGGCTAACGCAGCTTGCAAGCTTGGTATGGAAGTATATGGTTGTGATCCCTTTATTTCCATTGATGCTGCATGGCGTTTGGACAGTAATATTGTTCACGTTAAGACCCGTGATGAAATTTATGAGAACAGCGACATCATTACTCTCCATGTACCTCTGCTGGATGATACTAAGAAGATGATCAACCGGGAAGCCATCGCAAAGATGAAGGACGGTGTCATTATTCTGAACTTCGCTCGTGACCTGCTGGTTGACGATGATGCTATGGAGGAGGCGCTGAAGTCCGGTAAGGTAAAGCGGTATATTACCGACTTCCCCAATGATAAGACCGCAGGTATGGAAGGTGTTGTAGCAATTCCTCACCTTGGCGCTTCCACGGAGGAGTCCGAGGATAACTGTGCAAAGATGGCAGTTAAGCAGGTTATGAACTATCTGCTCAATGGTAACATTGTAAACTCCGTAAATTTCCCCAACTGTGATATGGGGGTATGTACCAAGGCTTCCCGTATTACTATCTTGCACAAGAACATTCCCAATATGCTGAGTCAGCTGACAAATGTTCTGGCAGGAGAGAATATCAACATTTCCGATTTGATTAACCGAAGCAAAGGCGAATATGCCTATACAATGTTTGACTTGGATAGCATTCCTTCTGCCTCTGCAATTGAGAAACTAAAAACAATTGACGGCGTTATCCGCGTCAGAGAGATTGATAAGTAATAGAAAAACCACCGATTTAAAATCGGTGGTTTTTTGTTATTTACCTAACTCTTGGTTTCTCTTATAAGCAGCTTTTACGCAATCAGCAACAATTTTATCGAAGTTGTTATCATCGAAAACTTTAACACCGGCCAGGGTGCTTCCACCGGGGGAACAGACTGCGTTCTTAAGTTCAATGGGCGTTCTGCCGTCCTGCTGGACCATTTTTGCAGCGCCAATCATTGTTGCTGCGGCATAAGCCAAAGCCTTTTCTTTGGGCACACCGCAGGTCACAGCACCTTCAGCCAATGCGTCCATAAACATATACATATAGGCAGGTCCGCAACCGGAAACAACACCGGCGGCATCGATCAGCTCCTCGTCAAGCAAATCCCACTGTCCGCAAGGCGCAGCGTCTTTCAGAAAAGCAGATAGGATTGTTTCGTCAACAAGGGAGTTGTGACAGTACAGAATCATGCCAGAGCCAACCGCCACAGGGGTGTTGGGCATAATGCGAATGACAGGCAGGGAAGTGCCGATCAGATTTTCGATTTTTTCAACAGTGATACCGGCAGCCATTGAAACAACAAGAGGCTTATATTTTTCAAAGTAGGGCTGCAGGGGAGCGAGAACATCTGCCATAACCTGGGGCTTGACTGCCAGAAATACGCAATCACAGGTGCTGATAACGGTTTCGTTATCGCCACAGGTGCAGCCCAATTGCGCAGCAAGTTGTGCGGCTTTTTCTGTGGGGTCGGATAAAATAATATCTTTTGTGCTCTTAGACAATGCCTTGGCAATGGAGCCGCCCATATTGCCGCAGCCGATAAATCCGTATTTCATAAGATGCTCCTATCTGATGTGGCCGTTGCCATCAATGATGTATTTGTAGCTTGTCAGCTCACGCAGACCCATAGGACCGCGTGCGTGGAGTTTCTGGGTGGAAATACCCATCTCGCAACCCAGGCCAAATTCTCCGCCATCGGTAAAGCGGGTAGATGCGTTCACATATACAGCTGCGCTATCTACACAGGCAGTAAACAGTGTCTTTGCTTCCTCGTTTTGGGTAATAATTGCTTCGCTGTGACCGGTAGAATGGGCAGCAATATGCCGGATGGCTTCATTTACATCTTCAACACACTTCACGGCCAGAATGTAGTCCAAAAACTCTGTATCAAAATCTGCAGGACCGGCAGGATTACCGGGGATAATCATTGCAGCATAATCATCCAAACGCAGTTCAACGGGATTGGCTCTGTCTGTTACTAACCGCTTGTGAACAAGAGGGAGAAATTTGTCCGCAATGGCTTTGTCTACAAGAAGAACTTCTTCTGCGTTGCAGACGCTGGGACGGCTGGTCTTTGCGTTTTCGATAATGTTCAGCGCAATCTCCAAATCTGCAGTTTTTTCCACATATACATGGCATATACCGGTACCTGTTGCAATACAGGGTACGGTTGCATTTTGGACACAGGCGTTGATCAAGCCTGCACCGCCACGGGGGATTAACAAATCTACATAACCTTGGGCTTTCATAAGTGCGGTTGCGCTTTCCCGGGAGGTGTCTGTAACAAGGTTAATTGCATTTTCGTTGATATCAACTTTCCGTAATCCGGAACGAAGGGCCTGTACAATGGCACTGGCGGAACGGAAGGCCTCTTTGCCGCCACGGAGGATACAGACGTTTCCGCTCTTTAACGCAAGGGCGGCAGCATCACTAGTTACGTTGGGACGGCTTTCATAAATAATTGCCACAACACCGATGGGGCAGGATACTTTGCTGATTTTCAAGCCGTCTTGACGGACGTATTCATCCAATTTAATACCTACAGGGTCGGGCAATTCTACAACTTCACGAAGGCCCTTTGCCATGCCGGCAATTCTTTCTTCGGTAAGGCGCAGACGGTCAAGCATGACGGGGGAAATCGTATTGGCGGCATCGTCCATATCTTTTTCATTGGCTGCCAGAATAGCGGCCTGATTGGCAATCAGCGCATCAGCCATCGCCAGCAAAGCTGCGTTCTTTTGTTTGGTTGTAAGCTGAGAAACTTCATATTTTGCTGCCTTTGCAGCTTGTAACATATCAAGCATAGACTTTCCTCGTAAAGGTAGTGCCAACGTTTTTACCGTCAACAATGTCATACAGATTTGCAGGATTGTTGCCATTGGCGATAATCATATCGCAGCCACACGCAAGACAGATCTTGGCTGCTTCCAGTTTGGTGACCATACCGCCGGTACCTAAATTGCTTCCGCTACCGCCGGCAAGAGATAGGATTTTGTCATCAATCTCGTGGGCAACTTGAATCAACTTAGCATTGGGGTCTTTATGGGGATCTGCGGTATACAGACCATCAATGTCGGACAGAAGAATCAGCTTATCAGCCTTAACACTTTGTGCAACAATTGCCGCAAGAGTGTCGTTATCACCGATAACGATTTCCTTGGTAGCCACAGTATCGTTTTCGTTAATGATGGGAATAGCACCCAATTCCATCAGCCGACAAAGGGTGTTGCTGAAATTGTTGTGCCGGGTTTCGTTTTCCACATCTTCACCGGTGATCAGAAGCTGGGCAACAGTATGATTGAACTCGCCAAACAGCTTGTCGTATATGTACATCAGTTCACATTGACCCACGGCCGCGGCAGCCTGCTTAGTAGGAATGTCCTTGGGGCGTTCCTGTAAACCCAGTTTGCCTACACCCATAGCGATAGCACCGGAAGAAACAACGATAACCTGATTACCGGCATTCTTAATGTCACTAATGATTTTGCAAAGCTCCTCAACCCGACGAATGTTAAGATGTCCGGCGGGATATGCAAGGGTGCTTGTTCCAATTTTAATTACAATTTTCATGGAATACCTCCCAATGATTGTTGCATACCATTATATACCTAAAGTGTTCGTAAATAAAGAGTTTTTTTGCAATATTTTGAAATAAAATGGCTCTGTCGTAATGACAGAGCCATTGAAATTTATAAGCGGATCGTTGCAGTTTGGTCTTCGTTATAGGAAATACGATCTCCGCTGGAATATAGAGAGTCGATATAGGCAAAATATTCTTCTTTGCTGTTAAAGAGGGGTTCGAATTCGGAAATAATTTTCCTTGCTCGTTCCGCGTTGTCTTTAAGCAGAAGATAAAGCATACAAAGTTGCAATTTTGCAGACTTAATACAGGCTTTTTCCGGATCATCAATACCATAATCAGCACCATGGGCAGATCCTCTTGTTCCGGATGAATAAGGATGAATGACAGGCATCAAACCACAAAGTTCACCCATATCCGTACTGCCGGAGGAGGGATTGGGACTTACAAAGAAACCTTCTTCCGGAATGACAAGTTCGGCAGCTTCTTTTGTAAGTTGGATCATATTTTCGTCGTTTCTTAATGGTGCATAGCCGGGCATATCTATGATTTCAACATTGGCACCAATAGAAAGGGCACCGCCACATAAGGCCCGATTGATTTTCTTATTTGCTTTCTGAATGGCTTCAAAGCTGACACCGCGTACATAACTTTCGATAGTCACCAGTTCTGGTATAGCGTTTACAGCCTCACCACCGTGGGTAACAATGGGATGAAAACGTATAATGTCTTTTTCAACGAAGGTTTCCCGAATTGCGTTAGCCGCAGAGAGACCCTGAGAAGCTGCGTAAAGAGCATTAATACCGCCGCTGGGATTACCACCGGCATGGGCGGAAACACCCTTATAATGGATAGTCTTGGCAATACAACCAACGGAACCGGATTGTGTGCCAAATTTGCCGGAAGTATGAACCATAAATGCGATATCTACGCCGTCAAAATAACCGCGGTAAAGGAATTCACCTTTGCCTCCAAAATATTTTATAATACCTTGTTTCTTTAATTCGCTGCGATATCCAATTTCAATCAATTCCTCTGCAGGAACTGCACACAGTCGAATTCGTCCGCATAGATGATCGCAGGCACCTGGCTCTTTTAATGCGGCGGCAATACCCAGCAGGGCAGCGCACTGGGCGTGATGTCCGCAGGCGTGAACGTAGCCGGTCTCAGGATCGGATTCGGGGTGATTGGGGCAAATTAAGGAGTCTAGTTCACCCATGATCAAAACTTCGGGTCCGGGACGACCGGTGTCCAGAACGGTATAGAATCCTGGTATATTTCCGGCACGGGTTAATTCGTAACCCATTTCTTCAAATTTTTCTTCCATATATTTGGAAGTATTTACTTCTCGGTAGCCGGTTTCGGGATGCGCCCAGATATGGCGTTCTGCTTGGAAAATGAGTTCTCTGTGTTTATCTACAGCATTAATCAGTTTTTCCATGCCATTTCCTCCAATTGTTATATAGATTAGATTATATGACTGCGGATATTTTATGTCAATATCAGAAATTCTATATAATAATCCTTAAAAATTTCCCCAATTACGACGGAATATATTAGATGAAAATAGTATATTAACGTTGATTATACCAAGGAGGGATTCTATGCATTTAACCAGTTATTTGCAGGATGGAACATTAACGATTGTTTTGACAGGAGAGATTGATCATCACTGCGCAAAACAATATATGCAATCTATTACTGCCAAAATTGAAGCCTATTCACCACAAATTTGTATTTTGGATTTCCAGGAGGTTACTTTTATGGATTCTTCCGGGATCGCCGTTGTTATCAATGCATTGCGAAATATGACCAAAATAGAGGGAAAACTCGTTTTATCAGGGTTGAATCCGCAACCTATGAAGGTTTTTCGGGCGTCCGGAATCGATAAATTGGTAAAAATGAAGGAGGAAGTGAAATGAAATTTGAAAACCATATGACACTGGAGTTTCCTAGCAGGTCATCTAATGAGGGGTTCGCCCGTTCAGCAGTTGCCTGTTTTGCTGCGCAAATGGATCCTACCCTTGAGGAATTGGGGGATATTCGTACTGCAGTTTCCGAGGCAGTCACCAATTGTATTGTCCATGCCTATCCCAGCGGCCTTGGAATGATCTATGTCCGATGCCGGATTTTAAAAGATAATACGCTGGATGTTGTGATTAAAGATAAAGGAATTGGCATTGAAGACTTGGAAAAAGCACGCAAACCGATGTATACAACAGGTGGATCTGACAGAAGCGGTATGGGCTTCACAATTATTGAAAGTTTTATGACAGATTTTACTGTAAGTTCAAAGCCGGGAAAGGGAACGACAGTACATATGCGCAGAAAGCTGCAGCGTCGTAAATGAGCAGAGTAGATGAACTGATTGCCCGATGTCAGGCAGGAGATGAAGAGGCAAAGGAAACATTGATCCTGGAAAACAGCGGTCTAATCTGGTCTGTAACCCGTCGGTTTCTTGGAAGAGGTGCTGAGGCAGATGATATGTATCAACTTGCCTGTCTTGGATTTTTAAAAGCAATTGAAGGGTTTGATTTAAATTTCGGCACGCAGTTTTCTACTTATGCTGTTCCCAAAATAGCCGGGGAGATTCGTAGGTTTTTGAGGGATGATGGGGCAGTGAAGGTGTCCAGAGGAATAAAAGAACGGGCGGCGACAATTAAAACGGCAAGAAACAACCTAACAAATGCGTTGGGACGGGAGCCGACAGTCAGTGAGATTTCTGAGTATACGGGATTATCGCCCGAAGATATAGCGATAGCGGAAAGTGCAACGTCCTGCGTAGAATCTATCCACCAATCAACAGGTGAGGACGGGTTTACATTAGAGAACATTCTCACAGACACCCAATCCGAAGAATCGTTTTTAGAAAAGATGGCATTGCGACAGGCTGTGGAAAAACTGCCGGAAAGAGAAGCTATGGTTATTAAGCTTCGTTATTTTCATGGCTTGACGCAGCAGAGAGTATCTAAAGTGTTAAATGTGAGTCAAGTGCAGGTTTCCCGTATTGAAAAAAGGGCATTAGAAAAATTACGACTTCTGATGACATAAACTGTTTTGGGTCTTTACCTTTGGAAGAAAATAAGATAAAATAAGTATATCTTTTTTGGAACAGGTGTACTTATGACTGATACTTTTCTTAGTCGTTTCGTAACAGCCAGACGACATTATATTTTATCACAATATAAGAACTTAAATGATATGCAAAAAGAAGCGGTTGCTACAACCGAGGGCCCTTTGCTGCTCCTTGCCGGTGCAGGCAGTGGCAAAACAACTGTCCTTATTAACCGGATTGCTAATCTGATTCGGTTTGGACGAGGTTGTGATTCCAATGAGGTGCCCGATACCGTAACAGAAGAGGATGTTCTATTTCTGGAATCTCTGCAAGAACCTGTTTCTGACTTTGACAGGCATAGAGCGGATTACCTTTGCGCATTGGATGCGGTTTCTCCGTGGAATATTATTGCCATTACTTTTACCAATAAAGCAGCTAACGAACTGAAAGAACGACTGACCGGTATGTTGGGGCCTGAAGGACAGGATGTGTGGGCGATGACTTTTCACTCCGCCTGTTGCCGGATTCTGCGCCGGGATATTGAACGGCTTGGTTATTCCCGCAGTTTTACCATCTATGATGCATCTGACTCAGAACGGGTAATGAAGGATATTATCAAGGATATGGGCCTTGATGATAAGACTTTTCCAGCCCGTTATGTCCTTTCTGTCATAAGCCGGTACAAGGATCAAATGGTTTCTGCGTCGGAATTGATGGAACAGGTTGAAGCAGACAATGATATTCGCATGCTCCATATTGCCCGGGCTTATCAGAAGTATCAAACCCAGTTAAAAGAAAACGATGCGCTGGATTTTGACGATATTATCTTCCAGACTGTTCTTCTTTTGCAAGAAAATGAAGACGTACGTACCTATTATCAGCGGAAGTTCCGTTATGTGCTGGTAGATGAGTATCAGGATACGAATCATATGCAGTATCTGCTCACATCTTTGCTTGCGGGCGGTTATGAGAATATCTGTGTTGTGGGCGACGATGATCAGAGTATTTATCGATTCCGTGGTGCTACTATTGAGAACATTTTGAATTTTGAAAAACAGTATCGTGGCTCCAGAATTATCCGATTGGAACAAAACTACCGTTCTACCCAGGCTATTCTTAATGCTGCCAATGCGGTTATTGCCCATAACATCGGCAGAAAGGGCAAGCGGCTTTGGACTGCAAACGGGGAGGGCAAACCTATTACTGTCTATGAGGCAAATGATGAGGGCGCAGAGGCTAATTATGTTGCCGGACAAATCATCAATTCCTCTAAGGGTAAGAACTTTAAGAATTATGCAGTTCTGTACCGCACCAATGCACAGTCAAATGCATTGGAATTTGCTTTTAAACGTAACGGCATTCCTTACCGTGTGTTTGGTGGTATGCGATTCTTTGATCGTGCAGAGGTGAAGGATATGCTTGCATACCTTTGTGTGATCAATAACAGAGCTGACGATCTTCGCTTGCATCGAATTATTAACAATCCTCCCAGAGGATTAGGTCCTAAAACTATTGAAACTGCTGACAGATTGGCGCAAGCAGAGGGATGTGGCTTATATAAGGTTGTTTCCGATCCCTATTCCTATGCCCCGTTGGAAAAATCTGCCGGTAAGCTGCTGCAATTCACAGTTTTGATTGAAGAGCTGGCGCAGATGCTGGAGGATGGCATGTCACTTCCGGAGTTTTACGAAGCAGTGATGGATAAGACCGGTTATATTGCAATGCTGGAATCTAAGCCAACTGAGGAGAATAAAACCCGTCTTGAAAATATTCGGGAATTAAAGTCCAGTATCAATGCTTATGTACAAAATGCAGAAGCGCCCTCTCTTGCCGGTTTTCTGGAAGAGATTGCCTTATATACGGATTTGGAAACCTATCAAGAGGGCGACGATGCGGCTGTAATGATGACGATTCATTCGGCAAAAGGCCTGGAATTTCCACATGTATTTCTTGTGGGCTTTGAGGACGGTCTGTTTCCAGGTATGCGTGCCATTGGCGATAGGGAAGAGATGGAGGAAGAACGGCGGCTTTGCTATGTAGCGATTACAAGAGCTAAGGAAAACCTGACGATTACCCATGCAAGACAGCGCATGTTGTACGGTCGCACCAATGCAGCGCTTTCCTCACGTTTTCTGAAGGAAATCCCGGAGGATATTATAGTTAAAAAAGGTGGCTATCAATCAGCGCCTGCATATTATAGTGCGCCGGTTTCCAGACCGCAGCAGACCTTTAAAAGCGCCTACTCCTATGATAGCAACAATGCGAAAACTACCTATTTGGAACTTAATAAAGGTGATATGGTGCAACACACCGCATTTGGCAGAGGCATGGTGTTGAGTGTTGTGAAAATGGGTGGAGATGCTTTGCTTGAGATTGCTTTCGACCAACTTGGTACGAAGAAGCTCATGGCCAAAACTGCATCTGCGCACCTGAAAAAGTTGTAACATCATCATATTCCTGCCATATACTCCATAGAGGGGGTGTATGGTTTGGGAAAGCTT
>JAEIGA010012979.1_pt1 | contig 12677 bp, 15 predicted proteins | sample 9270691 | NCBI WGS metagenome assembly JAEIGA01 (sample SAMN17057246, study PRJNA624740) | gut metagenome | biome: biome; isolation source: fecal sample | host: Bos grunniens | place: China: Xizang | collected 2019 | reverse complement strand
ACCGACCGTTTTTTGCCCGATAAAGCCATTGACTTAATCGACGAAGCGGCGGCGCGCGCGCGTATCGTTTCAAGCGGTTCAAACGAGCTTGCGAGCGCGGGCGAAACCAAAGAACTCGAATACGAAATTAAGCGTAAGCGAGCGGAAAACGCGCGGTTTGAAAGCGCGGGGGATTACGTCAACGCTAAGCGGGTTTTTGAAGAAGTGAAAGAAGCGGAAGAACGCTTGGAAACGCTTACGCGCGCGCAGGCGTTAAAACGTTTGTCTGACGGCAGATACGAGCTTGGCAAAGAACAGGTTGCGGCAATCGTAAGCGCGAGAATGAAAATTCCCCTTATGAAAATCACGCAAGAAGAAGGCGAAAAGCTGATGCGCTTAGAAGACGATTTGCATAAGCGTATCGTCGGGCAAAACGAAGCGGTCAGCGCGGTGGCAAAAGCTATTCGTCGGGCGAGAGCAGGGCTGAAAGACCCGTCAAGACCTATCGGCTCGTTTATTTTCGTAGGACCTACGGGGGTGGGGAAAACCGACCTTTGCAAAGCGCTTGCGCAAGCGTTGTTCGGCTCGGAAGAACAAATGATTCGCTTGGATATGAGCGAATATATGGAAAAACAGTCGGTTTCCAAGCTTATCGGCGCGCCTCCCGGATACGCGGGCTACGACGATTCGCAAACGGGTCAACTGACCGATAAAGTCCGCACTAAGCCTTATTGCGTAATTTTATTCGACGAGATTGAAAAAGCGCATCCCGACGTGTTTAATTTGTTGTTGCAAATCTTAGACGACGGTCGGTTGACGGACAGCAAAGGGAGAACGACGAGCTTTAAAAACGCCGTGATTATCTTAACGTCGAATATCGGCGCGGCGGAAACGTCGAGCGAAAAAACGGGCGTATACGGCTTTGGTGGCAGTATCGGGCAGGAAAGCCCTGCGCAAACGCAAAGGGAATACGAAGGCATGAAAGAGCGGATTACCAAATCGCTTAAAGAACGTTTCCGCCCTGAGTTTTTAAACCGTATGGACGACGTAATCGTCTTCCACAGTCTTTCGGAAGAAGATTGCGCGAAAATCGGCGGAAAAATCGTGGAAAGCCTTGCCAAACGCTTGCAAGAACAGCGGGGGATTTATCTTTGCTTAACTTCTTTAGCGCTCAACGCGCTCGTCAAAGAAGGATACGACCCGCAATACGGCGCGCGCCCCTTAAAACGGGTGGTGCAAAAGCGTATTGAAGATAAGCTTTCCGAAGAAATTTTACTCGGCAAAATTCAAAACGGTCAAAAGGTCGTGGTGGATTGTATTGCTGGGGAATTAATGTTTAGAATTGATTAAAAGAGAGAAAAGATTATGAAACTTACGACGGCGGGAGAATCGCACGGAAAGGCGCTCGTGGCGATTATAGAAGGTTTACCCGCACACTTAGCTATCAGCACGGAAAAAATCAATCACGAGCTTTCACTCAGACAAAGTGGCTACGGTCGTGGCGGTCGGCAAAAAATCGAGCGCGACCAAGTGGAAATTTTAACAGGGGTACGCAATGGCGAAACGCTGGGTGGCCCCGTTGCGCTTTGTATTTTTAATAAGGATTTTCAAAACTGGGAACGGGCAATGTCGGCGGGTGAATGTGACGAGCAAGTCATGGCGCAAAAATCGCTTACAAAAGTCCGTCCCGGACACGCAGACCTTACGGGAATGATGAAATTCGACCAAACGGATGCGAGAAATATTTTAGAACGCGCTTCCGCAAGAGAAACGGCAATTCGCGTGGCGGCGGGTAGCGTGTTTAAGCAATATTTGTCTGAGCTCGGTATTCAAATCGGCGGATACGTGAAAGAAGTTTGCGGAGTAAAAGACGAAGGCAGGTATTCGTTCGACGAGTTAAAGCGCGCGAAAACGACGGGTGTGGGTATGCTCGACGAAAAGGCGGAACGGCTTGCCGAAGAAAAGATTGCCGAGCTTAAAAAAGCGGGCGATACGGCAGGCGGAATAGCCGAAATTCGCGTGAAAGGAATTAAAAGCGGGTTTGGCAGTATGATGACCTACGGCGAGAAATTAGACGCGCGCCTTGCCCGCGCTTTGATGAGTATACAAGCCGTCAAGGGCGTGGAAATCGGTATGGGCTTTGAAGTTGCGAGCGTGAGCGGAAAAGACGTACACGACGAAATTTATTATAAAGACGAGCGGTTTTGCCGTGAAACCAACCGCGCGGGCGGTTTGGAAGGGGGGATGACCAACGGCGAAGAACTTGTTTTGCGCGTGGCAATGAAACCTATTCCTACCTTAATGAAAGGTTTGCAAACGGTAGACTTTTCAACGAAAGAAATCGCGGTGGCGGCTTCCGAACGTAGCGACGTTTGCGCGATTTTTGCGCTAGAAGTGATTGCGGAAGCGGCGGTTGCGGAAGCGCTTGCTGTGGCGGTTTCCGAAAGATTAGGCGGGGACACGATAGCCCAAGTGAAAGCCCGTTATCAGGCTTTGCCGTAAAGAAAGGAGCTGTTATGAACGGACAAACGCAAGTGGTGGAGCTGAACGCTCCGTCTATGAAAGCAAGAATTACGATAGGCGCAAACGCGACGAAAGAACGCTTGCCTTTGCTGACGGCAGGACAAGTCAATTTCGTGTTGACTGATTGCAACGTTTACGCTCTGCATCAGGATTTTTTTGAAGAATATTTTAAAAATACGGAAATTTACGTTTTACCTGCGGGCGAAGAATATAAAACTTTTCAGTCTTTGGAAAACATTTTATTAGCAATGACGAAAGCGGGACTGCTTAGAACGTCCAAGCTCTTTGCTGTCGGCGGTGGCGTCGTTGGGGATATCGGCGGGTTAGCGGCTTCGCTGTATATGCGCGGTATTGCTTGCGTGCAAGTCCCTACCACGCTGTTAGCGCAGGTAGATAGCGGTGTCGGCGGGAAAACGGCGGTGGACTTGGGCGGTGTCAAAAATATCGTCGGGGCGTTTTATCAACCGCAAGAAGTAATCGTCGACAGTCGGTTTTTGTCTACGTTGCCCGCGCGGGAGATTAAATGTGGTATGGGCGAAATCGTTAAATACGCCGCGCTTGACGGAGCGTTTTTTGATGAACTTTCCGCAAATACCGAGCGTTTAGGCTCTTTGGAGTTTTTAAGCGGTTTAATTGCCGAGAGTATACGCTTAAAAGCAGGGGTTGTAGAGCGCGACGAAAAGGAAACGGGCGAGCGTAAATGCTTGAACGTGGGGCATACGACGGGGCACGCTATTGAGCTTTCGCACGGCTTTTCGCACGGCGAAGGAGTGCTGTACGGTATGCTGTTGGAAACGCAAATCGCCCTTTTATTAGGGGTATGCGAAAAGGAATACGGTGAAAAATTGATAAAAATCGTGCAGTCGGCGATTGCCGTTGCGCCGTATCAAAAACCTGACTTTTCGTCGATTGCAGTAGATGCCGAAAAGGCGAAAGCGGATAAAAAGAACACGCAAAGCGGACTGATAACGTTAGCCGTTGCCAAAGCGAAGAACGAATGGACGACGGTGAGCTTATCTTTTGAACGCTACGTGCGTATGCTTTTAGAAGGGATAAAAGCGTTGGGATTATAAAGGAAAAAAGGTATGCAAGTAATAAAGCCTAAAAAATATTTCGAAGGGGAGTTTTCTCTGCCCGGCGATAAATCGATTACCCACCGCGCCGTGATGCTAAACGCTTGCGCAAACGGCGAAGCGGTCATTGAAAACGCGTTGACGGGGGAAGACTGTTTATCCACCGCCGCGTGTATGCGGGAACTTGGCGCAACCGTACGCGTTGACGGAAATAAGATTTACGTGAAAGGAGTTAGCCGTTTTGAAAGCGGAAAACGATTAAACTGCGGAAACTCCGGCACGACCATTCGCCTGTTGACGGGGTTGGTAGCGGGAAAAGGAATACGAGCGGAATTATACGGCGACGACTCTTTATCCACTCGTCCTATGAAACGGGTATCCGAGCCCCTTGCTTTGCTCGGCGCAAACGTTTGCACGACGGACGGGAAAGCCCCGTTGTTCGTTTCCCCTGCAACGCTTGTTGGGCGTGAAATTTCCTTGCAAATTTCGTCTGCGCAGGTCAAAAGCGCGATTTTGCTCGCAGGGCTTGGCGCAGACGGGATTACGCGTGTGATAGAGCCGATTAAATCCCGCGATCATACCGAAAGAATGTTGCAGGCTATGGGCGCAAAACTTCGAGTGGACGGCAACGCGGTGGAAATAGAGCGTAGTGAGCTTCACGCGATTGACGTTAGCGTGCCTTCGGATATTTCTTCGGCGGCGTATTTTATGGCGCTCGGCGCACTCAAAGGCAAAACGCTTTGTAAAAACGTCGGCGTAAATCCCACGCGTACGGGAATTTTAACGGCGTTTGATAAGTTAGGCGTAAACTATTCGTTGTTAAACCGCCACGTTTCGGGCGGGGAAGAAATTGCGGATATACTCGTGGAACAATCGAAGTTGCAAGCGATAGAGCTCGGCGGGGAAATTATTCCTGCTCTGATTGACGAATTGCCGTTGATTGCGTTGCTTTGCGCGTTTGCAAACGGGGAAAGCCGTATTTACGGCGCGAAAGAATTGCGCGTGAAAGAAAGCGACCGCATTAAAACGACGGCGGAGCTTATCAACCGCATAGGCGGGGATTGCCTTGAAACGGACGACGGGTTTATTATCGTCGGAAAACCTTCCTTGAAAGGGGGGCGGGTAAACAGTTATCTCGACCATAGAATTGCTATGACGGCGGCAGTCGGTTTGATTGCTTCAAAAGACGGCGGAGAAATTGAAAACGCGGAATGTTGCGCGATTTCCTTTCCCGACTTTTTTGAAAAATTAGCGTTATAAGCAGGGGCAGGTATGGAATGAACGAAAAAATATTACGCTTAGGCTTACTCGGAAAAGACGTGTCAAAATCTCCAAGTCCTGCCGTACATACCTTTATTTTAAAGGAGCTTGGCTACGGTTGCGAATACGAGAAGGTGTCCGTTGGCGTAGATGATTTCGATTGTATCGTTCGTCGCTTTTTAGGGGATTTCGACGGGTTTAATATCACCATTCCCTATAAGCGGGATATTATGGAATATCTCGACGGAATAGAAAAAGAAGCGGGCGAAATCGGCGCGGTGAACACCGTCGTTTGCGCCACGCGCACGGGATATAATACCGACGCGCGCGGGTTTATGCAAATGCTCACTTGCGCAGGAATTCACGTAAAAGGCAAAAAAACGCTCGTGCTTGGCGGTGGCGGGTCGGGCAGAAGCTCGGCAGTCGCCTTGAAAAATGCAGGCGCGGACGTCTATTTGTATCAAAGAAATCAAGAAAAATTAGCCGAAACGGCGCGGGAAATAGCGGTAAAAACAGCAACGGCAGACGAGAGCGAACAAGGAATTTACGGCGGGTCTTTTGAAATTTTAATTAACTGTACGGGTGTGGGAATGCACGATAAAGAAGGGCAATCTCCCGTTTTAGCGGAAGCGTTCAAAGGCGCGGAAGCGGCGGTGGATTTAATTTATACTCCCCCCGAATCGGAGTTCCTACGGCTTGCGAAAACGCAAGGCGTAAAGAAATGCGTGAACGGCGCTTCTATGCTCTTTTATCAAGCGTATTATGCGGATTGCTTGTTTTTAAACCGCGAGCCAAAACCGCAGGAAGCCGAACGGTTATATGAAAAATACGAAAACGAGGTGATGTTATGAAAATTTTAGTGATAAACGGAGTCAATCTCAACTTGACGGGCAAGCGCGAACGGAGCGTTTACGGCTCTCAAACGCTGGAAGAAATCAACGAAAAAATTTCCGCATACGCAAAGGCGCGCGGAATTGAAACGGCTTTTTATCAAAGCAATATCGAAGGCGAGCTTGTCAATAAACTCCACGAAGCCTTTTTAAATAAGTCGTTCGACGGCATTTTATTAAACGCCGGCGCGTTTACGCATTATAGCTACGCGCTTCGCGATGCGATTGCGGCGATTGATATTCCCGTTGTGGAAGTGCATATTTCGAACGTACACGCCCGTGAAGAATTTAGAAAAAACAGCGTGCTTTCGGAAGTGTGCGCAGGCACGGTCTTCGGGTTTGGCGTGGGAAGCTATATCGCCGCAATCGAAGGCTTGAAATTTCGGGCGGAACAATAAACCGTAAAGGGAGAGAATATGAACGTAATTTTATGCGGTATGATGGGCGCAGGCAAAACCACGATCGGAATTAAAATCGCCGAACGTACGGGCAGAAGATGGTATGATACCGACGGTATGATCGTGGATAGACACGGGAAGATTTCGGATATTTTCGAATATTACGGCGAAGAATATTTCCGCAAAATCGAAACGGAAATCGTGAAAGAATTAAGCGGTCAGGATAACTTGGTAATCTCGACGGGCGGCGGTTTGGTGTTGAAAAGCGAGAACGATAAAATCTTGCAAGAGAACGGAAAAATCGTGTTTTTGCGCGCTTCGTTAAACACGCTTGCCGAACGGTTGAAAGTGGACGGAACTCGTCCGCTATTGCAAACTTCCACCGAAACCATTCGCGATCGGCTTGCAAGACTTTTAGCGGAGCGTTCGCCCGTGTATGAAAGCGTAGCCGATTATATCGTCGACGTAGACGGAAAAATGCCTGAACAAATCGCGCAAGAGATTATCGGGCTTTTAAAAATCAACGGGGCTGGTGCTTAATGAAAACTATTTTAATCACAGGCGGGGTGCGCGGAATCGGCGCGGCAATCGCGCGCGCGTTTTTAAAAAAATACACCCGCAAAGAAGCGCGGGTATGCGTTTCGTATTCCAAAGACGAGGAAAGCGCGAAAGAGCTTCGGCTTTTAGGCGCGGAAACGTATTTGTCTAACGTCGCCAGCGAAGCGCAAGTGCAAGCGTTGTTTGAAAAAATCGGCGGGGTGGATATACTCGTCAACAACGCGGGCGTATCCCTTATAAAACAGTTGCAAGACACCACGCTGGACGATTTTAAAAAGGTGTTTTCGGTAAACGTCGAAGGTGCGTTTTTATGTTCTCGCGAAGCTTCGAAAAGTATGATTTCCAACCAAAGCGGATTGATTGTCAATATTTCTTCCGTGTGGGGGGAAGTCGGCGGGAGCTGTGAGAGCGTATATTCTGCCAGCAAAGCCGCTCTTATCGGGTTCACGAAAGCGCTTGCCAAAGAATTAGGCTATTCGGGCGTACGGGTAAACTGTATTTCACCCGGCGTTATCCAAACGAAAATGAACGCTTGTTTTTCCGAAACGGATTTACAAGCGTTAAAAGAAGAAATTCCGCTCGGTCGGCTTGGCGTAGGCGAAGACGTAGCCAAAGCCGTTTTATTCTTGGAAGAAAACGACTATATCACCGGCGCGGATATTCCCGTCAACGGCGGGTTTTGTTTATAAGATTTTGATTGAAAAACTTATGAGCGTTTTTTAAAATACGCGTCTAAACTTTGTTGGATAAATTCGTTCGCAATTCCCGAAATGGGGGATTGCGAATTTTCTTTTTTCGGCGGTGGTTCTTTTTTGGGTTCGTCTTTCAAGGGGGTGGTCGGTCGGTCGGACTTTTGCGGTTCACTCCCGTTTTTAAAAGCGTTGAACATTTCCGAAAAACGGTTTAAATCGTTTAAGAATTTCAGCATATTTTCCGAACTTTTGATATTGCCGAGCAAGGGTTTTATACTCTCGAAAAAATCGTCCTTTTGTGAAAGATAATATAAAAGCAACAAACTCAAAATATCCATACTATACTATACGCGCTGTGTCCAAATTTTGCAACGCGGAATAGGATATATAAAACGCTTCGGAGGTGGAGAAAATGAAAAGTTTCAAGGAGTATCGCTCGACGGCTACCCCACAAAGTAATCATTCGTCGAACGCAGAAAACAAACAAAACGGCGAAACGGCGGAAGAATTGACGAGAAAACTCGCGGCGGCGTGGGGCGGGAAATCCAGTGGCGCAATGATGAAAGAGATCTTAACGGAAGCCGAACGCAGTAAACGGGCGGGAAAACTTTCTAACGAAGAGATTGACGAGTTTTACAAACAGTTTTCGCCAATGGTCAACGGCGTGCAACGGGCAATGCTGAAAAAAGTCGTTGAAAAGTTAAAACAAATTTAAACGCCGTCATTGCATTTCTCGCAAGGCTCGGAGTAGCTCGTCGATTTCCGTTTTTGAATTAAAATGCGAAAAGGAAACGCGGACTAACCCGTTGTCTTGCGTGCCGAGCGCTTGGTGCATTAACGGCGCGCAATGCAAGCCCCCGCGTACGGCAATATCGTAGCGAGAAGAAAGTAGGGAAGCGATATATTCCGATTGCATACGCTCGTGCGAAAACGCAATAATTCCGCTTTCGTTGGGCTTGGAATAGCATTTGTAAGCGGGGAGTTTGCTCAGTTCCGCATAAAAATACGCGCTGAGTTCTTGAACTTTTTCGGAAAGCTGTCTGCCGTTTAAAGTGAGATACCGAATCCCTTCCAACAACGAATACACGGCGGGGAAAGACAGCGTCCCCGCTTCTAAGTTGTCGGGATAAAATTCAGGCATATCCAAAGAAAAGCTCATCGTACCCGTTCCGCCGTATAAAATCGGGGGTAATTCCACTCGTTCGGAAAATAACAGCGCACCGCTTCCTTGCATTGCGAACAGCCCTTTATGTCCCGCTAAGGCGAGCAAATCAATCCCCATGCTTTTCATTTTGATAGGGATATGCCCACCGCCTTGCGCTCCGTCTACGATAAGTAGCACCGATTTAGGCAAAATTTTCCGTATCGCGTAAAGGGACGGCGTTGCGCCGTTTACGTTAGAACACGAAGTAATCACCACCGCTTTCGTATGCGGTTTAATCATTTTTTTCAGCGCGACAAGGTCAAGACGGGTCGGCTCGTTTTCGTTAAACGGCGCAAGCGGGCATAACTCGTATTCGACTTTTCTTTCGTCGTGCAATTTTTTCAAAGGCCTAAGCACGGAATTGTGTTCCATTACGCTCGCAATCACATGGTCGCCCTTATTGATTGCCCCGAACAGCGCAAGATTAAGCGCTTCCGTGCAGTTTTTCGTGAACGCAACCCGTTCAAAACCGTAGCCGTCGAAGTAGTCGGAAAGCGCGTTTCGACATTCCTGCACAATTCCTAAGCAGGATAAAGAAAGCTTATGCCCGCTTCTGCCGGGATTTGCGCAAACTTTGAGAGCGGACGATACGGCGGTTAATACAGAATCGGGTTTTTTGCCACCCGTTGCGGCGTTATCAAAATAAATCATAATGCACCTCTTTTTTAGGATAAACATAAAATATAATATCGTTATTATAGTATTCAAAAGAGGGGGTGGCTATGACTGATGATGATTTTGGCTGTGTTCCGCTCTCGGGCGCAAAGCCTTGACTACGCCGAACGCTTGCAAACCTACGGCGTACCGTCGGAAACCGTGCCTACGCCAAAGGAAGCGAAAATAGGTTGCGGGCTTTGCGTTCGGTTTGATTCGCGTTTTTTCGTTCGAGCCGAAGCGGTGTTAAAACGGGGTGGCTACGCCTCGTTTAAAGGCTTTTATAAAATAGAATTTGCGGGCGGAAGAATGACCGTTAGCCCGTATCGAAAGTAAAAACCGCGTTAAGAACCTTTTGGTTTCGAGCGCGTAATACCTTTTTTCCCGCGCGGGCGTTTGCTCGCGCGGTTTCGTGGTTTTTATAGGGGCGGATAGTAAAACGGTTGCGTTTTTTGAAAAATTTTGTTATACTGAATACGCTATGAAAAAAGAAGAAAAAACGCTCGCTCTTGCCGAGCTTGAAAAATTATACCCCAACGCCCGCCCTGCGCTCGTTTATTCCACGCCTTACGAATTGTTGGTCGCAGTGATTTTGTCGGCGCAATGCACCGACGAACGGGTGAATAAAATTACTTCGGTTTTGTTTAAAAACTACAATACGCCTGAAAAAATGCTCTCGCTTAGCGTGGAAGAGCTTTCTCAATTGATTTTCTCGTGCGGACTGTATCGCTCCAAAGCCGAGCATATTTTGTCGGCAAGTCGGGATATTCTCGAACGCTTCGGCGGGGAAGTTCCGTCAACGATAAAGGACTTAAAAAGCCTTGCGGGGGTTGGGCAAAAAACGGCGAACGTGGTGTATTCGGTGGCGTTTGACGGCGCCGCGATTGCCGTAGATACGCACGTGTTCCGCGTAAGCAACCGTTTGGGGCTTGCAAAAGGCAAAACGCCCAAAGAAGTGGAAACGGGATTGAATAAAGCCATACCTAAAAAAGACTGGTCGAAAGCTCACCATTGGCTGATTTATCACGGCCGTAGGGTCTGCTCTGCCCGTAAGCCCGATTGTGAGAATTGTACGCTTGCGCGCGTATGCGATTACGCGAAAAAAAATAAAAAATAAAGAAACGAGTATAAAATCCGCTCCCGCTACGCAAGCTTTTTGCGTACGGGAGGTTTTTTATGGAAAAGAAAAGCGTTGCAGAGTGTGAAAACGAAGCGTTGAATTTCTTGATTGAAACGGAAGATTTGGCAGAGAAAAAGGCAAGAATTTATTCAAAGTTATTAACCGACCAAACGTTAGCGTCGGAAATGGAAAGCTTAACGAAACGGCACGTAGAGCGTCGGGAGAGTTTAGAACTTCTTCTTTACGGAAAAATTTCTAAGAAATCTAAAAAAGAAGAACAAGCGGAGGAAGAAAATGAAAATTGAAAAACGTGAAATCACGCTCAACGAAAGAGATACTCTCAAAGATATGTTATTTTTCGAAAAAGGCTTATTGCGCGAATACGCGTCTTCAATGGAAAAAGCCGAACGCAAAGAAACCCGAACTTTATTAGAAACCCGCATGAGCGAAACGGCGGAAGAAATTTTTCTACTTCGGGATCTTCTTTCCACGCTTTTGAAAATCTAACCGAAAATTTTATTAAGATTGCCACGCCTACGGCTCGCAATGACGGGCGGGCGAGATTGCCACGCTACGCCTTACGGCTACGCTCGCAATGACATATAGACGGTCATTGTGCTCAGCTTGCTATTTGCGATGTTCACATCGCAAAGGAGCGATAGCGACTGCGACAATCTCGCGGGAAAGGGCTTTGTCATTCGTAAAATAGAAAGCTAAGCCTTGCGTTCTCTTGACATTATCCGTTTTTTGTGATAAAATAAAAAAGACGATATATGCAGATATGCAAATAACTACATTCGTCAGGAGAAACTATGGAGAAAAAAATAGGAGCTATCAAGAAATTTTTCGGGGAATTTAAAAAGTTCATTACGCGCGGCAACGTGCTCGATATGGCTGTCGGCGTTATCGTTGGCGGGGCGTTTACTGCAATCGTCAACGGAATGAGTAATTTTATCTTGCGCCCCTTGATTAACTGGTTGCTTGCGTTGCTTTTAGGCGGGGATTCGCTGAGCGATATCTACACCATGTTAAAGCCCGCGTATTTAACGGAAACGCTTGCCGACGGCACGACGCAAGTGACGAACAAAATCGACCTTGCCAACTCTATCTATATCGACTGGGGCGCGTTTATTAACGCTATCATTAACTTTTTGATTATTGCGTTCGTGTTGTTCGTGATTGTGAAAATGCTTAATCAGATCTCGGAAGCAAGAGAAAAGATGGTAGCAGGTATGGAATTAACGGAAAAGAAAGCGGTGAAAAAGCTTCGCCGTGAAGAGAAGTTGACCAAAACCGAAGCCAAAGCGAAGTATCGAAAAATTTTCGAAGAAGCAAAGGCGAAAAAGGCGGAAGAAGAACGCCTTGCGGCGGAAAAAGCGGCGGAAGAAGCTCGTCTTGCCGAAGAAAAAGCAACGGCAAACACCCGTCTTTTGGAAGAAATACGCGATTTGTTAAAGAAAGCAAATTCTTAACGTTTTCGTCAAAAATCGTTTGACTTTTTTCAAAAAAGACTGTATAATATAGTAAATTGATAAAGGCTATGAAAAAGCAGGGGCTTTTCAACGCCGTTTCGAAAGAGAATGCGCTCGCGGGCTGAAAGGCGCTGAAACGGGGAATTGCTTCCATTTCACTTTGGAGCTACGGCGGGGAGCGTATTTTGCGGGTAGTCGTCGTCGCGATTCGCGCGTGATAGCGAATAATAAGGCGGAAAGTTTTCCGTAAAAACAGGTGGTACAGCGATTATTGTCGCCCTGTGCGTAAGGCACAGGGTGATATTTTTTTAAATAACAGGCACGGAGGAAACAAAATGCAAGAAAAAATTCAGTCGTTGCGCGAAGAAATTGTCAGCGCGCTTAACGAAACCCAAACGGGTAGAGCGGTCTACGAAGTTAAGCTTCGTTTTCAAAGCGAATTAAAAACGATTATGAGCGGTATGAAAGATTTGCCCAAAGAAGACCGCCCGACGTTCGGCAAAGTCGTCAACGAATTTAAACAGAGTATGGAAGCGTTGTTCGACGAACGCGCCGTAGTCGTTCGGCAAATGGAAATGGAAAAGAAATACGCGGCAGAACGCGTGGATATTTCTATGCCCGGCAGAAATTATCAAGCGGGGGCGTTGCACCCGATCACGCTCGTGAAAAACGAGCTTATCGATATTTTTGCGGGTATGGGCTTTAAGATTTTCGAAGGCCCGGAAATCGAAACGGATTATTATAACTTTACCGCGCTCAACACCCCCAAAGACCACCCCGCTCGGGATATGCAAGATACGTTCTATTTGGCGGATAATTTACTTTTGCGCACGCAAACGTCGGCGGGGCAAATT
>JAEIGA010012978.1_pt1 | contig 12677 bp, 8 predicted proteins | sample 9270691 | NCBI WGS metagenome assembly JAEIGA01 (sample SAMN17057246, study PRJNA624740) | gut metagenome | biome: biome; isolation source: fecal sample | host: Bos grunniens | place: China: Xizang | collected 2019 | reverse complement strand
TTGATGGTGTTCTTGTTTGCACCTACTGTACCATCTGAACCGAGTCCGAAGAACTTGCACTCTGTGGTTCCAGGCTTAACGATAGAGAACTCCTCTTTCTGAGGAAGTGACTTGAATGTCACGTCGTCGACGATACCGAGTGTAAAGCCGTCCTTTGGCTCTGCCATATCGAGGTTCTCGTAAACTGAAACGATCTGTGCAGGAGTTGTGTCCTTAGATGAAAGGCCATAGCGTCCTCCGATCACGAGCGGTGCGTTCTCCACGCCCTGGAAGAGAGCCTTGATGTCAAGGAAGAGAGGCTCACCGAGTGAACCAGGCTCCTTTGTCCTGTCGAGGACTGCGATTCTCTTGACGCCCTTAGGAAGAGCCTTCATGAAGTATTTAGCTGAGAATGGTCTGTAGAGACGTACGATCATCACACCGACCTTCTTGCCCTGAGCCGCGAGGTAGTCGATAGTCTCCTTTACGGTCTCGGTCACTGAACCCATAGCGACGATTACGTTCTCGGCATCTTCCGCTCCGTAATAGTCGAAAGGACGGTAGTTGCGACCTGTAAGCTCGCTGATCTCGCCCATATATCTTGCCACAACATCAGGAACAGCGTCGTAGTACTGGTTGCAGGCCTCGCGTGCCTGGAAATATACGTCGGCGTTCTGTGCGGTACCTCTTGTCACAGGAGAATCTGGTGAGAGGGCCTTTGCACGGAATTTTGCAAGTGACTTGGTGCTTACCATCTCCTTGAGAGCAGCCTCGTCGATAAGCTCGATCTTCTGAATCTCATGAGATGTACGGAAACCGTCGAAGAAGTGGAGGAATGGTACGCTTGCCTTGATCGCTGAAAGGTGGGCAACTGCTGCCATATCAAGAGCCTCCTGAACGGATGCTGAAGCCAGCATTGCAAATCCTGTCTGACGGCAGGCCATTACGTCCTGATGGTCACCGAAGATTGAGAGCGCATGCGAAGCGAGTGCGCGTGCAGATACGTGAAAAACTGTCGGAAGAAGCTCACCGGCAATCTTGTACATGTTCGGAATCATCAGAAGGAGACCCTGTGAAGCAGTAAATGTGGTTGTAAGGGCACCTGCCTGAAGTGAACCGTGAACGGCACCGGCTGCACCACCTTCACTCTGCATCTCAGTTACTCTTACAACCTCACCGAAGAGGTTCTTCTTTCCCTGAGCTGCCCACTCGTCAACATACTCTGCCATGGTTGACGATGGCGTGATAGGGTAGATCGCTGCATGCTCGCTGAAAAGGTAGGCGATATGCGCGGCTGCCCAGTTACCGTCACAAGTGACGAATTTTTTCTCGTTTGCCATAATTTTATGTTTTTAGTAGTTTATTTTCAATGATTTGTGCATCCTTTGGCTATTGAAGAGCACACAAACATACAAATTTAGTGATTTTTTGCGCAAGTAGCACGAAAAAATCACTAAATCTTTATCTGATATTTTAATGTTGTCTTACAGAACTTGCTGTAGACAGCCTCCTGGACGGCCTGCTGGCGTTCCTTTGTTTATCTTCTAAGTCTACTGGAGGCCGTCGATGGTCACGGGTGTTTCGCTGATCTTTGCCACAAGTCCCTGAAGAACTTTTCCTGGACCGAGTTCCGTGAAGTGTTCTGCGCCGTCACCGAGCATATTCCTGACGCTCTGTGTCCATCTTACCGGGGCAGTCAGCTGAGCGAGAAGGTTGGCCTTTATCACTGCTGGGTCTGTGGTAGGTTCGGCAGTTACATTCTGGTACACAGGGCATACCGGTTTATGGAAAACAGCCTTCTCGATTCCTTCGGCGAGTTCCGCTCTCGCGGGTTCCATAAGAGGGGAGTGGAAAGCACCTCCGACCGGGAGAGGGAGGGCTCTTTTGGCGCCGGCTTCCTTCATTTTCTCACAAGCGGCATTTACTGCCTCCTTTTCTCCGGAGATAACGACCTGGCCCTCGCAGTTGTAGTTTGCTGCAACTACAACTCCTTCACACTCAGCACAGATCTCTTCGATCTTTTCTGTCGGAAGGGCGATTATCGCCGCCATGGTTCCAGGGGTAACTTCGCAGGCTTTCTGCATTGCCTGGGCGCGGATGGAAACGAGTTTCAAGCCCTCTTCAAAGTCCATTGCGCCTGCCGCAACGAGTGCTGAGAATTCTCCGAGCGAATGTCCTGCCACCATATCCGGACAGAAGTCAGGAAGACATTTGGCAAGTACTGTGGAATGAAGGAAAATCGCAGGCTGGGTAACCTTGGTCTGCTTGAGATCCTCGGCTGTGCCTTCGAACATTATATCTGTAATCCTGAAACCCAGGATTTCGTTTGCCTTGTCAAGCATCTCGCGTGCTGTCGCGTTGCTTTCATAAAGGTCTTTGGCCATGCCCGGAAACTGCGAGCCTTGGCCAGGGAATAGGTAAGCATGTTTCATGGATGCAAAAATACTAATTATCCCGATATGGCCCCCCTACTATTTCACCACAATGAACAATAATGCCCTATTTTGTGGCGAAATAAGCAAAATAGTCTATCTTTGTGGAGATATTCGCCCCTATAGTTTAATGGATAGAATATCAGATTCCGGTTCTGACGGTTGCGGTTCGATTCCGCATGGGGGTACAAATCAAACCACATGATCATGAAAAAAGTCATTTCAATGGCAGCGGCTTTATTCGCTTCTGCTTCTGCCCTTTGGGCTCAGGTTCCCGGTGAGGATACCTTCATTCATACCAATATCGTTGGTGATTATGTAAGACAGGAAATCCGTATTCCAGATGTGGATGGATATAAGACTCTCAAGGGAGATTTCCATATCCATACTTGTTTTTCAGATGGTGATGTCTGGCCGAGTTTCCGTGTGTCAGAGGCCTGGCTTGACGGCTTGGATGTCATCGCCATTACCGACCACGTCGAGTATAGACCTAAGAAGGAGTATTTCAGCAAGAAGGTAGACCTTAATACTTCATATGAAATTGCGCTAGATGCAAAGGGAAATAGAGATCTTATCATCATTCCCGGAACTGAAATCACCAGAAGCAAGCCGTTCGGACATATGAATGCTCTCTTCGTAAAGGATGCAAATGCCGCAGAAACAAAGGAGCCTATCGATGCTCTTGAGGCTTTGTACAAGCAGGGCGCATATATTCTCTGGAACCACCCAGGCTGGCCAGATGACAAATGTACCATGTATCCGCTTCATGAGGAACTCATCGCCCAGGGAAAGATTCACGGCGTAGAGATCTTCAATGATATCGAGTCATATCCTATCTCATATGATTGGGTAGAGAAATATGGTCTTCATCCATTTGCTAACTCAGATATCCATGGCCCTATCAACACCCAGTACAAGACAGTTCGTCCTATGACTCTTGTTCTGGCAAAGGAGAAAACTCTCGAGAGCGTAAAGGAGGCTATGTTCGCTGGACGTACAGTCGCTTTGTATGATAACTATCTTATGGGTAAAGAGGAGTATGTGAAGGCTCTTGTTGCGGCTTGTGTAAAGTTTGAGGTAAGCAAGCAGAAAGAGGGTTATGCCCACTATACCATCACAAACAACTCAGATATCACATTCTCTCTTGAATTCAGCACTGGTTTCCATCCATTGACACTCGGACCACGCCAGACAGCCAACATCGAGATTGGAAACGAGGAGGTTGTGACATTCGCAAACTGTATTCTCGGCAAGACACTCCGCTACGCTGCTCCTGTGGGCGCACTCGTGAAGTAGTTATACATTGATTCTGCGAATATATCACATGAACCCCGAAAGTTATACAAGGAACTTTCGGGGTTTTGTTATGTCATCCCACATCCGAGTTTGTGGATTACGGAGCAGACAGACCGTCCATCCATGAACAGTCCATCCAAGAACCGTCCGGGCTATTTGCACCACTGGTCAAGCCAGCGGAAGTACTCTCTGTGCCACATCATTGCGTTCTGCGGCTTGAGGATCCAATGGTTCTCGTCAGGGAAGATGAGGAGTCTTGAAGGTACACCCATCATCTGGGCGGCGTTGTATGCAGCCATACCCTCGTCAACCGGTACGCGGTAGTCCATCGCACCGTGGATGACCATCAGAGGAGTGTGCCATCTGGTCACGAACTTATGTGGAGAAAGTGCGTAATGTCTCACTGCCTTAGGGTCGTTGCTCCAAGGGGAACCTCCCTGCTTGATGCCACCGAATGTCACTCCGTCGCCTGCAGGACCTACAGGAGCCTCTGGTGTTCCCACGCGTGGATCGATCACGGTCTCGTGGTTTCCTCCATTGTCGAAATTAGGGAACCACATCTCTTCTGTGGTCATGTACATGTGCTCCTCATTGAAGATTCCCGCGTGTGCGATGAAGGCATCGAAGGTGTTCTCGTGGATGCCGCAGAGGTTATACACTGAATAACCGCCGTAACTTGCACCGCAGGCTGCCATCTTGCCTACAAATTTCTCGGACTTGAGTTCGCGTGCGGCAGCAAGGTAATCCTGCATATTGAGACCCGGATAGTCTCCTGAGATCTGCTCTGTCCACTCCTGACCGAAGGCTGTCGTTCCTCTTCTGTTAGGGAGCACTACAACGTAACCCTGCGAGGCCATAAGGCGGTAGTTCCAACGGTATGACCAGCCCTGGCTGAGTGTGCCCTGAGGACCTCCGAGGCAGATAAGGATGGATGGATATTCCTTTGCAGGGTCAAACTGTGGCGGGTAGAGCACCCAAGTGAGCATGTCCTTTCCGTCAACAGTCCTCACATATCTTGCCTCAGTGTCGTGTCCGGCAAGCTGTGAGAGAATGTGCTCGTTCTCATTGGTGATCTGTGTGTATTCTACTCCTGCATTCATGAGAGGACATTCTGCCTTGAGAGCAGTAGAACCGCTTGCTGTTCTGCTTCCCTTAGGGTCAACCTTCACGGCCACAAACTCGTTAGGGAAGTCAAGGCTGCACCAGGTAGTATAGAAGGTGGTGCATCCGTCCTCCGACTGAGTAATATGGAATGGTGATCCGAAGTCGTTCCAGAGGTCGTCTCCTGTGATACGCTCAATCTTCCAAGGAGCCGGTTTCATCATGGCTCCCTCCGGTACGTTGCCCTGTGGGGCATCCGCTCTGAAGATGCCCTCTATGCCTTCTGCAAGAGCGGCGAAATATACTGACTTTGAATCCTCTGACCACTTAGGACCGGCAACGTTATATTTGAAATCGGCAGTGGCGTCGCAGATACCCCAGATGCGTGGCATAGAGCCTTCCTGCCAGTCCACATAAGCCGTCATAAGTCTCTGCTTGTCAGCTTCATATCCATCGCGCTCCATACTTACCCAGCAGATCTTCGAGCCGTCGGGGCTCCATACAGGGTCGGTGTCGTAACCGCCCTTCATATCTATTACTGAAGTTTCTCCGTCTGAAACTCTGTAGATATAGATCTCGGTGTTGGTCGAGAAAGCGTATTTCTTGCCTGTGAGCTTGCGGCATGAATATGCTATGTATTTTCCGTCAGGACTCCAGTCCAGCTGCTCGAGTCCGCTCCAAGGCTCTGTCGGAAGTTCATAGAGTTCCGGCTCGCCTTCAAGCATGTCCTTGGAGTTGTCTGGAGTAATCATTCCTTCGGGGTCGAAATCGGCTATGAAGGTATGAGGAATATCCATAACTGTGTGGTCCCAATGGCGGTACATAAGGTCGTCAGTCGTATAGGCGGTAGCCTTGTCAAGGTCCTCATAGCAGTCCTTAGGGGACTTTACGGAACTCTTTACGTAACTTATGTACATTATCTTGCTCTGGTCCGGTGAGAGTTTGAATTCGCCCACTCCTGCAGGCACATCGCTGATTTTCGCTATATCTCCAAGTTCCCATCCGTTCTTTCCGTTCTTGATTCCGGCAGTCCAGATCTGGCCTCCCATAGTGAACACGATGGACTTTCCGTCAGAACTCCAACGTGCGTTTCCGACGCTTTTGCCGGAGAATGTAAGCTGCTGGCTGTCAGTACCGTCCATATTGCAGATGAAGAGATTGCGAACGCTTCTGTTGTCTTCAATGGAGGTGTAGCTTACACCGTAGAGAATATGCTTTCCGTCAGGAGAAACCTGAGGGTCGGAGAGTCTTCCGAATGCCAGAAGGGCCTCCGGGCTCATGTGACCGTCCTTGATGACGATCTCGCTCCTGCCGATATATCCTTCGGCAGGGAATTCAACTTTTTCCTTTTTCATCATAGTCAAAATTCCTGCTGCGACCGCCACAAGGACCGCAGTTCCTGCTAAAACTTTGCTTGTCTTTTTCATTATTGCTATGTGTTACTTGTTTATTGCTCATTGTATCTTGATGCCGCCAACCGGAGTTCCTTTGCCATTGCCTCGCGTAGAGAAGCGGGGGACAGCACTTCCAGTCTGCTGCCGTACTTGCACAGTTCCATGATCAGCGCAGTGTTAGGGCTGACGAAGATTTCAAAGTTCACATATCCGTTCTCCGGTTTTCCTATCTCTCTCTGACTGTGATGGATAGGTAGGTCCCTAAGGTAGTGGGCCTCCTGCTCGGAAGTGCGGAATATGATGGTCTCTCCTCTGTCCTGAGGAAGATAGATTCCGAAACTTGTAACGAAAAGTTCATCCACATCGAAACCCTTAGGCATCTTGAATGTCTTTCCGGTCACTTCAAGTTCCATCACACGGTCAAGTCCATATACTCGCACTGCCTTCCTCTCCGCGCAATATCCGATGAGGTACCATCTCCTGGCGACTTCCTTGACCGCATATGGGCGCACGGTGTATCGTGTTCCGCTTGAACTGGTGTATTTCCGATAACTGATGCTGATCTCAAGATTCTCTGTCATTGCCTCCATTATTCCGGTAAGGTATTTATGTCCCGATGGTATGTCTTCTACCGAGACTCTACCGGAAAGACGCTCCTTGCCTAGCGAGAGCATATTGTTGACAGTGAAGGTGTTGATAAGCCATGCAGATTCGGAGCTGCTGTCAGAAATGTCGTCGGAATATCTGACGAAATACCTGTTGCTGCTGCGGTTGCATTCGATACGTATGCCGAAGACGTCCTCGACAGCTTCCCTGTGGTTGTTGAAGGTCCTGCGCGAATAGTCGGATCCGAATCTGTCCTCCCATTTGTCGCATACCTCACCTAGGCTCAGTCCACGTTCTCCGGCACGGACGAAGGTGTTGACAAGCCAGATGTATTTTTCTAATAATTCGGTAATCATCAGCTGATTTTGCTATAGTCCTTAATCTGGTATTTTTCTTTTCTCAATTCTTTGAGGAGCAAGGCGTTGCGGGCCTGTCCTAAAGTAGGGTCCGCTTCAAGTACCGCCTCGGCCGCCGCTCTTGCCGCACTGAGGATCATGCCGTCCTTGGCCAAGGAGGCGATGTTGAGGCTGATAGGAAGACCGCTCTGCTGGGTTCCCTCAAGGTCTCCGGGACCTCTCATCTTCATATCCTCTTCGGCAAGTTCAAAACCGTTCTCCGTCGAGCACATGAGCTCTATCCTGTGCTTGGATTCCTTGCTCATCTTATGTCCGGTCATCAGGATGCAGTACGACTTTTCGCTACCTCTTCCGACGCGTCCTCGCAACTGGTGCAGCTGGCTCAATCCGAACCTTTCTGCGCTCTCGATGATCATTACCGAGGCGTTCGGGACATCCACTCCTACCTCGATCACCGATGTGGCCACAAGTATGTCGGCGCGTCCGGCCGAGAAGGCGTCCATATTGAATTTCTTGACGTCGTTCTGTTGTTTTCCGTGTACTACGGCGGTCTTGTACTGAGGGAAAGGGAACTTGTTCATTATCTCTTCTGCTCCCGCTTCAAGACTTTGATAATCAAGTTTCTCCGTTTCATTGATAAGCGGATATACGATGAAGATCTGGCGTCCCAATGCAATCTGATCCTTCATGAAATTGTACATCGCCGGTCTCTTTCCTTCAGTCGCATGAATTGTCTGGACTGGCTTTCTTCCCGGTGGAAGCTCATCTATGACCGACACGTCAAGGTCGCCGTAAAGTGTCATTGCGAGTGTCCTCGGGATAGGGGTTGCGGTCATCACCAGCACGTGAGGAGGGGCTCCGCATGAAGTCTTTCTCCATAGTTTGGACCTCTGTTCCACACCGAAGCGATGCTGCTCGTCAATGATGGCCAGTCCGAGGTTTCTGAAGACCACATTATCCTCGATGAGGGCATGTGTGCCCACGATTATTCCTATGCTTCCGTCTTCCAGCCCGGAGTGTACTTCCCTTCGCTCGGCAGTCTTGCTGCTGCCTGTCAGAAGGGCGGCCTTCACGCCGGTAGGGGCCAGGAATTTCTGTATGTTCCTGAAGTGCTGCTGGGCCAGTACCTCGGTAGGTGCCATTATGCAGGCCTGATATCCGTTTCCTATGGCTATCAATGCAGTAAGTACTGCCACCATAGTCTTTCCGCTGCCCACATCTCCCTGAAGAAGGCGGTTCATCTGGCGGCCGCTCTTCATGTCTTCGCGTATCTCTTTGATCACCCTTTTCTGGGCTCCTGTCAGAGGGAAGGGAAGAGCGTTGTAGCAGAGATTGAAGGCCTCTCCGACCCTAGGCATGGTGATGCCGTGCTCGGCTCTGCTCCTGATGTATTTCTGTTTGAGCAATGACAGCTGCAGGTAGAAAAGTTCCTCGAATTTCAGTCTGTATTTCGCCTTTTCCAGTGCTGTCAGATCCTTTGGGAAGTGTATGTTCCGTATGGCGTAATGCAGGGGTACAAGTCCATATTCCTTCATCACGTGTTCCGGGAGCGACTCCTCGATAGAGGGCAGCCCCTTGTTCAGGGCCGCCTCCATAAGACGGTTCATTGTCTTGCCCGTGATCCCTCCTGTCTTGAGTTTCTCAGTACTCTGATATACTCCTGTAAGCGAACTTCCGCTGCCCATATCCGACGCAGATGAATCCCCTGGTGAGTCTATTTCCGGGTGCACGATGTTGATTCTTGTATTGAAGGCTGTAGGCTTGCCGAAGAATATGAATTCACGGCCGACAGTCAGTTTCTCTGCGATCCATTTCATGCCCTTGAAATAGACTGTCTCGACCTCTCCCGTTTCGTCTCCGATCCATACGCTAAGTCTTTTCTTGTCAATGACTTCAGAGCGCAGGACCTTTGCCTTTATCTGCACATATGCCATATCGGCCCTGAGGTCACGGATCTTGGTGAAGCTGGTCCTGTCGATGTATCGGAAAGGGTAGAGGCGCAGGAGGTCGCCCACCGTCTCGACGGCGAGTTCCTTCTTCAGCAGGGCCGCCCTTTTAGGGCCGACTCCCGGAAGAAACTGTATGTCCATATCGTTTCTGCTCTGTGCCATAGTTTGGCAAAACTAATAAAAAAATCGCATACTTGTCCTTTCAGGACAGCTTATTCGCTAAAATTTATTATATTTGTAAGTTATTTAAGGAAATTAACATACGTTATGGCAAAGAAACTAGTTGTAGGTATCACGCAGGGTGACGGTAATGGTATTGGTTATGAAGTGATAATCAAGGCCTTGGCTGACGAAAGGATGCTGGATATGTGCACTCCGGTGATCTACGGTTCATCAAAGATATTCGGTTTTTACAAGAAACAGATACACGACATCGAGCAGGTAAACACCAATGTGGTGAATTCTGCCAAGGATGTACATCAGAAGAGGATCAATATCGTGAATTGCCTTCCTGAGAACGTTTTCGTCGAGCCGGGTCAGTCGACTCCGGAGTCTGCAAAGGCAGCGATGATGTCTCTTGAGAGAGCGGTGGAGGATATCAAGAACGGATACATCGACGTTCTTGTGACCGGACCGATCAACAAGAGGGCGATGGACGCGGAGGGCTTCGGTTATACCGGACATACAGAGTACCTCGAGAAGCAGTTCGGCGTTGACGAGGTCGCTATGATCATGGTCTGCGACCGTCTCAAGGTTGCTGTGGTGACAGGACATATTCCGTTGAAGGATGTGTGCTCAAGCCTTACATCGGAAAAGATTCTCAAGAAACTCAGACTTCTCAAGTCTTCACTTCAGCAGGATTTTGGAGTTGATGCTCCGAAGATAGCTGTTCTTGGTCTCAATCCTCATTGCGGTGACGGTGGACTTCTCGGTGACGAGGAGCAGCAGATCATTCTTCCTGCGGTACAGGCTGCAAACGAGGAGGGAATCCTCGCATTCGGTCCATATTCACCTGACGGCTTCTTCGGTCTTGGCAACTACAGCAAGTTCGATGCTGTGCTTGCAATGTACCACGACCAGGGCCTCACTCCGTTCAAGGCGATCGCCTTCGAGGAGGGTGTGAACTATACTGCCGGTCTCCCTATCGTGAGGACATCCCCTGACCATGGAACTGCATATGAGATGGCAGGACGTGACAAGGCGGACCCTCGTTCGATGAAGGAGGCTATCTATGCGGCTATGGACATCTGGCACAAGAGGGCGGAGTATGCTGATCTTGTAGATAACTGCATGACCATCAAGTTGCCTGATTCGGAGGTCAAGCCTAAGGGTGGAAGAATAATCGAGTAAGGGAAGAATCCGGGCAAGGAATGGCACAGGAAAATCAGTCGAATACCATTCAGACTCAGGCTGAGGAGAAGAAGCAGTATCCTCCGATCTGTCTCTATACAGACGGAGCGTCCAGCGGAAATCCTGGCCCGGGCGGCTATGGCATAGTGTTGAAATGTGCAGGCCTGACCAAGGAAATGTCAGGTGGCTTCAGCTTGACCACCAACAACAGGATGGAACTTCTCGCCGTCATTAAGGGGCTGGAAGCCATCAAGTGGGATAATGCTGAGGTCCATGTGTGGAGTGACTCGTCATATGTTGTCAAGGCCATCAATGAACGTTGGCTAGAGAATTGGCAGCGCAGAGGCTTCGCCAGGGTGAAGAATCCTGACTTATGGATGAGGCTCCTTCCTTTGCTGAGAAAACACAGAGTGGCCTTCCATTGGATCAGAGGCCATGCGGGACATCCGGAAAATGAAAGATGTGATGCCTTGGCTGTCGCTGCCGGAGCAGGTGCGGTTGCTGCAGGTGTGAGACTTGAACCGGATCCCGGTTATGAACCAGAATAAATTTAAAACTAAAGATATGAAGAAGAGTATTGTTACAGCAATCGCTGCTCTCTGTTTGCTTGGAGCGGTTGATTCGCACGCTCAGGGATATTACGGACATGGTCGTCATGATCGTCCAGGCCGCACATATTTCGGACACAATGGTATAGAGCTTTCGGCGGGATATCTTCATTCCAACTATAAGCATGAGGACTATACTTCAGAAACGACAGAAAAAGATAAGGGCCTTAACGGACTTTATCTCGGACTTACAAAAGACTTCACTTTGATCAGAAGAGCCCTGTATTTCCAGACAGGTGCGACCTATGCATACCAGAATGCATCCAATCGTTTTGATTATGGTGCTCTTCAGGTGGTAAGTGACCGTAGCGAACACTACGTGGACATTCCGGCAAGACTTAAGCTTGCTTTGGATGTCGCTCCAAGACTCAGGGCATTTTTCAGCGCCGGTCCTACGATGAACTTCGGTATATCATCAAAGCTTCAGTATCGTGCGAAGGTAGCTGACAACAGTGTGGCGAAGACTACCTACAACTACTACAGCGGAAAGGTAAAGGCTGATCTGAAGGGACATGAACTCCCTATGGAAAATCCTTCGTCAGCATACAGACGATTTGATGTGGGCATGGGCTTTGAGGCAGGAGTCCTGATCCATGAAGTGGCTGTCCTCAAGCTCGGACTTGACTGGGGACTCATAAATAAGAACAAGAACAGGACTGTTGCCGATTATCTTGTTACACATCGTAACACATTCCACCTTGGAATCGGCATACGTTTCTAATAACATAAAAGCATAAGATATGTCATTTACAGACGTTTTTAAGAAACTTTTCGGAACAAAAGCGGAGCGCGACCTCAAGGCATTGAAGCCTATGCTCAACAAGGTGCTTGCAGCCTATGATGTCATTGACAGACTCTCTGACGATGAACTTAGAGAGAAGTGTCAGGGACTCAAGGATAAGATTCAGGCAGCGATTGCAGCGGATGAGGCTCGTATCGCTCAGATCAAGTCGGAACTTGAACTTGATATAGAACTTTCAAAGAAGGAAGCCCTTGCTTCCGAGCAGGATAAACTCAGAAAGAAGGTAGACGAGACAATCGAGACTGTACTCGATGAGATTCTTCCGGATGCATTCGCGATCATGAAGTCGACAGCACGTCGTTTCAAGGAGAATCCGGTGATTAAGGTAAAGGCTACGGATTTCGACCGCAACCTCAGCACGACTAAGGAGTTCGTCACAATCGAAGGCGACTATGCGGTATGGCAGAACCATTGGATGGCCGGCGGTAACGAGATGACCTGGGATATGGTTCATTACGACGTTCAGCTCATCGGTGGTATCGTTCTTCATCAGGGAAAGATCGCCGAGATGGCGACTGGTGAGGGTAAGACTCTCGTAGCGACTCTCCCGGTATTCCTCAATGCATTGGCAGGCAAGGGAGTGCACGTTGTGACAGTCAACGACTACCTCTCTAAGCGAGACTCTGAGTGGATGGGACCTCTCTATATGTTCCACGGTCTTTCAGTTGACTGCATTGACAAGCATCAGCCTAACAGTGAGGCACGTAAGAAGGCATACGCATGTAACATTACCTTCGGTACAAACAATGAGTTCGGTTTCGACTATCTTCGCGATAACATGGCAAATTCGTCGAACGACCTCGT
>JAEIGA010012977.1_pt1 | contig 12678 bp, 3 predicted proteins | sample 9270691 | NCBI WGS metagenome assembly JAEIGA01 (sample SAMN17057246, study PRJNA624740) | gut metagenome | biome: biome; isolation source: fecal sample | host: Bos grunniens | place: China: Xizang | collected 2019 | reverse complement strand
GGCTAGACGCCTGCAAGGGAGCTGTATTTTTCATACTGCCCCTTGCAGGGAACGACGCATTTCCCTTAAAAAATCGCACGAGGCTAGACGCCTGCAAGGGAGCTGTATTTTTCATACTGCCCCTTGCAGGGAACGACGCATCGTGCGATTTTCGCTTTACTCCTCGGGGAAGAGGAATTGGAGCGTGAGGTTGCGGCTGTTAGGCCACAGCTGTACGCTTCTGTCAAGCAGCTTGTTTGCCTGCTTGTTCTTGCCTTCCTTGGCAATCAGCGCACGCGCCTTTTCCTTGACGGTGTGAATACCGCCGTCCGTCCAAAGGTATCTGACGACCATGTCGTACACGTTCTTATCCGCGCAGCGGAAGACCGCGCAGGGCGCCGCCTTCTCAAAGGGACGCTCGCTGACCGCCTTGGCAAATACCTTTGCGATCTGCTCCTCGTTGTACGAGGTCAGGTATCCGCCGTGGAAGCGGCAATACTCGTGCTTGGTCGCGCGGAATTCCTCAAGATCGCCGAAGAGCTCGGGATCGGGCTCACGCACCGCCTTGTCTTCGCCAAGCAGGTTCTCCTTGGCGGTAACGCAGAAGTAGCCGTAGCCAACCACGTTTTGATCGGCATCGCCCCTCTTGGTATTGGAGGGGTCGCCCCAGGTCACGTCAAGATAGTAGCAATACTTGCCAAGCTTCACGACGTTCCATGCGTGGGTCTTGCTGACGACCTGACCGCAGCAAATACCAACCGATTGGAGAAGATACTGCGCCGCTACCGCGTAGCCGACGCAGACCACCTTGTGGTCGACGAGGGCGCTGTGGAGCGAGCGGAGCGTATCCTCCTCGCGCACGTTCTGTCCCGCACCGCTGTCAAGTCCGACACCGTCGTAATCGAGGTTGAGGATCAAGCGGCGGTAGATGGTGAGCATCGCTTCGTAGGGATCGGTCTTTCTCGTGATGCCCTTGGTAAAGAACTTCACGTGAGCGCGGAGCTCCTTTCTGTGCTTCTGCACGCGGGCAACGTCCACCTTGCCGTCACCGCCGAGGCAACGGAAGCAGAGCATCATGCTCTTGACCTTATCACCCACGTGGCTGTAACGGAAGCTTTCCACCCAGAAAAATTCGGGATAATCGTAAAGGACGAAATAGAAGATCCGGCGCACCATAGCAAGAGGCATATCAAAGCAGGGGATTGCCTCATCGCTGAAGTCGGAGATGTGACGCGCGATCTCATTGTAAAGACGGATATGAGGATTCTTATCCTCCTCGGGCTCGTAAGGAATGAGCTCATTTCCCGTCTTGAGCTTCGAAAGCTTGCCGTTCTTCTCGCCCTCGGGTGCCGTTCTCGGCATACCGTCGGAGGCGGAGGAGGTATCGCCCTCGCCCGCAGCATTATCGGCGTCTGTCGTATCGGCGGCGCTTCTGCCGTCGTCACTGTCGTCGTCGCTTGCGCGCTTGCCGCGCAGATAACGCTTCCAGAAGCGAGGCACACGGTCGGGGTCGTAAAGGGCGTCAAGCCCCTCGTTTCCGCCGCCCTCCTCATCGTCGTCACCGGGGGTGGGCAGAATATCGTCGTCATCGGGACGTGTCGCGTTCTCTACCACGTAGTCGAAAGAGGTCCTTCCCACGTTTTCCGCGATATAACGCTTGATATCATCCACCAAGGACATCCAGCTGTCCTCGATAGCGGCGCGCGTAAACTCTGCGCGCTCGGCAGCGCCGATACCGTCAAGATAGCATAGCTCCTCATAATAAAGCTGTGCCACGGCGGCGGTGGTCACGCAATTTTCGTCTCTGTGCCATACGGAAAGAAGTCCGCGCAATACCGCCACGAAGGCGCAGTCGTGCGGCAGGTCGCACTCGATCTCGACACGGCGATCCTCGTACGCCAAGCGATAGAAGTATTCGCTGAGCTCCTGTCCCTCCTCCAGCGAGAAGGGATCGGCGAGCGTGAAGCTCACGTTCCTCGGAAGCTCTCTGTCGGCAAAATGCTCTGCCCAATAGCTCTTGACCTCCTCAACAACGCGGGAAAGATCCTTGTCCTCGCTGACCGCCTCGACCTGACAGTCAAAGCAGATATATCTGTGGTCGTCGTAAATCGCGTAGCGACCCGTCACGAGAGGACGCTTACAGAAGGAGCAGTGGGTAGGCTTCTGCGTGGCATCCTCTTCCCTATCCTCGCCGATCTTGCGCTCACAGTTCGCGAGCAGAGCAAGGCTTCCCTCAAGATCATAGACCGAGGGGAGGGTGTCCGCGCCGAAATAGATATAGTGCGCGTCGCCCGCGGGAAGGGTCGGATGACCCGCAAGCCATTTCAAGTAGTCGTAGATATAGGAGAAGAGCTCCTCTATGATACGGGCGCCGCCGTCATACAGGCGGTCAAGAATACCGACGTCTACCTCCGCATCGTTGATGATGAGGAATTCCAGCGTCTTCTCGTCCTTTGCCCCTTCGCTGTTCACGATATAGGGGTACAGCGTCTCCACGCAGCCCTCGTAGCTCTCGTTGACCGATGCCTTTTCAACGGGCGCAAGGAGCACGGGACATACCGCAACGCAGCGATAGGTCTCGGGGAACATGGTACGTAAAAACTCGTTCAAGACGGCGGCAAGAAGCTTTCTCGTGCCGTCCGAGCACTTTTCGCGCGAAACGAGGCGAACGGTGAGAATTTTTCCGTCCTTTAGGCATCTTGCCTGCTCGTTTACCGTGCGCTCGTCAAGATTCGGGTTGCCGCCGACACCCTCCTTAAAGTTGAGTGTCTGGCTGTTCGCCATCAAGCGATAGAAGCCGTAGGTCTCACCGAGGATCTCCGCGCTCTCGTACCCGACGTCGATCTCCGCAAGCGTACCCATGCTGTAATGATGCACGCCGTGGAGCATGCCCGCGTCGGCGCGTCCCGAAACGGTATAGCGGCGTAAGAAGGCAGTGTCAAGACAGGAGTTGTTGGTGATATTCTCTTGGCGCAGGTAAATGGTGCGTCGGTCTGCCGAGATCTTCTCAATTTCATACTCGTGGTTGTCATAAATGATATACTGACCCGGCAAATACTGCTGATAAACGCGATCGGGGAAGGTATCCAGCGCTCCGATCACCGTGCCGTGCATGGAAAGCTCCACGCGCGTATTGTTGGTCAAGAGCTTCTCGAAGACCTCTTCAATGCGAAGGAAGGAGATATGCAGCTCGCTGTGAAGCTCGTAGCCGTCCTTCTTTTCGGGCTGAATGATGCTGTAATAGTTGTAGACAGGCTTCTTGGCAACGGTGTATTCGACCACCTTGCCGCCGCTCTTGCTCTCCTTCTTCTGCGCGATCATCTTGGGATCGGACATCAGCTCGGAAAGCAGGAATGCCACGCGCGCGTTGAGGTCGTAGGCGGGCTTGACGCCCTTTTCCTTCATCGCGGCATCAATGCGCTCGGAGAAGCGGGAAATGGGCATACCCGAAATGTCTGCCGTTGCCTCGCAAAGCAGGCGCAAAAGCAGGATCTTATCGGTATCCGCGTGCTCGGTCGCACGGGGCTTGATAAGGTCGGACTGGTTGACGTACATCTCGACGCGGTCGCCGAAATACTCGCGGAGCAGGTAGGGGCGGCTGAGAATATGGAGAATGGACGCCTCTCTGCCGTGGAATCGGGTATACGCATAGATGGCGGCGGCAAGGTTGCAGCGGTCATCCGTACAGATCATGTAATTGACGCGCGGCACTTCCTTGTGGAAATGATTGATCTCTACGTCGTGCGCCTTGAAGTTCTGCTTTTCCGCAGGGGTGAGCGGTACGCTCGTCAAAATGCGAATGCCGTCCACGTGAGCGTCGTACGCCGCCTCGGCGATCAAGGACTCAATGGTGGTCTCGCTTTGACCGTCCTTGTTATAAAGGACGTTGCTCTCACGATTCCAAAGCATGTAGGAAACGTGCTCGTTTTCCTCGGCGCTGTTGCAGTCGACGATCTCCTCGTCAATGCAGAAGAACTTGCGAAGGCTTGCCGAAAAGCCCTGAAGCACGTCACGGGAGAGGAACATGAAGCGGATCTTTCCGTCCGTCGCTTCCTTCAAGCGGCACGCCATGATAGCGCAAAGATAGCTGTTAAGATTGAGGATCTTATCGGCGTCGACGAAGACGGCGTTGCACGCCTCCTCAAAGAAACCGGGATAGTTTTCGACGAGGTTATCGGTCGCAAAATCCTCAGGCACACCCACGAGGACGTCCGCCTCGTTGAGGTGATGGGAGTCGGCGCTGTAAACGCGCCACGTCTCCTCACGAGTGACACCCGTGATCTCGGTCAGTCTGTTACCGATATATTGCTGAAGACCTACCACCTTGCTTCTGTCCGAAACGATAAAGACGATCCTCTGTCCCGAAAGCAAGCGCATATAGGTGTAGGAAATGATGTACTCGCCAAGCTGAGAATAGAAGGAGGAGCCGAAATATACGTGTCTGTCGTTGAACACCGCGTCAAGACCGCTCATGTAGCTCTGAATGACCTTGCCGTAATTGTTCTTCATATAGACGCTGATATAACCCAGCGCGTCCTTATAGATCTCGTTGGTGCATCGGTATTCCGCAACCTCCTTCGACTCGGCGGCGGGGAAATAGCGAATGCTGTGATACTTGGCAAAGCGGCGCAGAATGTCGCAGCGCAGCTTGTCAAGACCGATCTTCTTCTGCTCCTTCTCCTCCTTTTCCTGAATTTCAATAACCCTTTTGGTCTCAACGGGAGGCTTACAGGGGGCGCGGAAGGTGTTGCAAAGCTCTTGCAGCAGGATAAGAGAAATGAAGGGGTAAACGTACATTTTTGCCGTGAGCCAGTTGAGCACGGTGTACACGAAATCGGGCATGGGGAAGAAAACGCCGAGCAGCAAAAGGAAGAAGAGAATGGCGTAGAGCGCCTCCACCACGTAGATAAAGAACTGCACGACCGAGGTCGCGGCGTGCACGAAGCGGCGCGCGTGCTTTAAATCGGGCGTCTCGAAGAAGATGCCCCAAAAGCCCATATAAACGCGGTAGAGGAAGGGATGATTCTTCTTGAACTTCTCGTCCTCTGCGTGCGTCTTACGGGCGGCAAGTGCCTTTTCCTCCTCGTTTTGTGCGTTGGCGGCATCCTCGGTGTCCTCCGCCTTTTTGCGTCTTGCACGGAAGAAAACGGAAATGCGGCGCGGCTTTTTCGCCGTGTCGTCCCCTGTCGCGGGCTGGTCCTCGCCCTCGTTCTTTTTCTTCTTTTTCGACTTTTTCTTCGTCTTACGGAAGCCAAAGCAAACGCCGAGCGCTCCCTTCACGAACGCCTTTAAGAACAAAAGCAAATAAAGCGTTACAAGATTCAAAAGGAGAACCTTGAAGACGACCGCGCTGCCAAAGGTAAGCGCGGAGGACGCCCTAGAAAGAAGCTTTGCGATAAAGGGAACGGAGGCCACCGTGTTGGCGATGTTAAAAATAGCACCGTAAACGACGGCGAGCGCCACGAATTCAAGCACCGTTAAAACGACGAAGAAGGCGTTTAAACGGTTGTTGGGGGCGTCGTAGCGCAATCCGTAAAAGGTCGAAAAGCGCCTTAATCTTTTAGGAAGGGGAAGAAGGGGGAGAAAAAGGAGCAATACTGCCGCAATGATAATGAGAACCTTTACTGCTGTCATCGTCCTTATATTCTCCTTTCTTCAAAAATATCTTCGATCACGTCGATGGTGAACACCTTGTAAATGCGGTTCATGCGGAAGGATTCGTTGATCTTAAACTCATCGTCGTCCAAGGCAACGTCACCCTCTGCCTTATGGGCTACCTGCATACTGGTCAGCATACCGAGAAGAACGTCGCGCACCCGCTCAAGCATCTCTCTGTGCTCCTCAATGTGGCGGTTGATCTCACGGTTTGCCTCATACAGCATAGCAAGTTCGGCAAGCTCGTAGTGAATGCTCTCCACGGCGGGCAGATAGATGATATAACGGTTTCTTAAGCGGAAAATGCTTTGTCTTTGCTTGACAAGACAACGCTCGTAAAGGTCGGTCATCTCCAGCTTTGCCGAACGGATATCCCGCAAAATGGGGATCACGTGTAAGAGCGCCGAAAGCAGGAATACGCCGCCGAACACCGCCATCGCGATCGAAAGCAGGATCATCGCGCCAAGCTTCGAATCCTTGATCTGGAAAACGAAATAGGGCACGAGCATGGCTAACATCACAAGGAAGAAGCACACGATATTGGTTCGCAGGTATTTCTCAATGCGTGCCTTGCCCGACAGGTATTTGTCGCGCGCGTCGTTTGCCTTGGCAAACTCCTCGGTATAATCGGCGCCGTCGTAATCGGCGTCGATCGCCGCCTTCAAAATGCGGCGCATGGTAGCCTTTTTCTTCTCAACGGCGTTTTCGTACTCAAGTCCCGAGGGATATTTGCTCTGCATTCTCGCCACGCGCAAAACGGCGCGTGCATCCTGCTCGGTGGCGTGATTACGCATTTCATCGCGCGTTTGCTTGTAGGTACTCATGTAGGTCGCAAGCTCGCGCTTTTCGTCGGCGCTCTTGGTTCCGGGAGGCACGGAGGCAAGCTCGCGGATCTTCTCGTAGCGCGCTTCAAAGCTCGTCCCCTTCGCGGAGGCGATGACCTCCATCTTTTCCTCATCGCTCATGGTATCGACGCAAATGCTGTCCGAAACCGTTTTGCGCGTTTCAAGCACGTAGAAGCCGTTGGCGTTACCGCTTTGACGGACGTATTCCAGTGCGCTCTGCACCTTGCCGTAGGCGTGGCGGAGGGTATCAAAGAAGCGCTCCTTATTCATTTTGGGGACGTCTACCACGTCGTCTCTCGCGTCAACGTTGATCTCCACCTCCTGCTCGTAGGAGCGGATAAGCGCCAAGGAGAGGTTGAGGTTATCAAAGGCGGCACGGCTTTCGCTTCTTGCCGATGCCGTACCCGCAACGTAGGTACGCGAGCGCGAGCCGAAGGCACGGTAAGCGATATCGTATTTCTCGGAAAGGTTGCGGTAGAAGGTATCAAAGGTCGCGTCCTTCTCCTTGCCGATATCCTTGCAAAATTCATCGGCGCGGAAGGTGAGCTTTCCGCCGCGGTACTCGACGGAAAACGTCTCGTAGCGAGGAAGCGCTGCCGTCTCCTCCGACATCTCGGCATCCGCCTTTTTCGCGCTCTTCTTCTCCGCTTTGACAGATGCTTCGGGTAAGCGGACCGTCTTCTTTCCTTCTACGATGCGGTCATACTCATCGTCAAGACCGAGGAGCTTCGCAAGCTGCTCCTTCTCGGCAGCGTTTTCGCGGATGGTATTCTTCTCCGTATATTGAATATAAAACACCTCAAGACCGTCAAAGCCGAGCTGGGCGCGGCGAAGCGGCGTATAGAGATGGTCATGGAGATATATTTCTATCAGCGATTTATAAATAGCCAGATACTCGCTGACGGGATTTTCCTCGGGATACAGCGTCTTATCAAACGCCAAAAAGTCAACGAGCACCACCACACGGTATTCCCCTGCGGTCATAGGCTGTTGACGCTTGACGATCTCCTCGGCACAGTCCTCGATGGCACTTAAGGGACTGCGCATCCATGAGATCTTATTGTATCCGACCAATTCAAACAAAAGGTCGGTTTTGAGAACCTTATTCTCCGATGTGTTGATAACGTATGTTAACATTCATTTAGGTCCTTTCTTCGGGAAGGGCTCCTTCCCTGCTCATAGCCGACGGCGCGCCCCGCCCCAAGGCGAAAGCCTTGGGGGTGTCCAAAACGGACGCGGGGAGCGCTGTCGTTTGACGGCATACGCCGCCGGGAAAATTATTCTTCGGGGTTTGCGGGAGCCGTTTCTGCCGCAGGCGCTGCCTCGGCAGGGGTCTCCTTCTTGGGCGCTACGTCGATGCCGCGGCTCTTGCGAACGTTAGCCACGCATCTTGCCATACGCTCCTCTTGGAAGGCGTTGAAGTTGAAGGCTCTCTTCGCCCACTTGCCACGGCCGGGCTCGGCGGAGGGAACGATCTCCATGAAGCAGCCCGCGCGGTTGGCAAACTGAAGCATCATCTTTGCCGTATCAAGGGCGGTAGCCTCGGGAATATCCTCGTCGCAGAACATCTCGGCGATGAAGTAGTCAAGCTCCCACATATAGACCTCGGCAAAGAGATCGTCCGAGCTGCTGACGACGCGCTCGCAGAGATCCCAAAGGAGATCGCTGACGACGGCGAGGATCTTCTCGGCATCGTTGCAGTCGTAGCCGCCGCGGCTCTCTTCCTCAACCTTAACGGCATAAGCGAACTCAAAGAGGCTCTTGTTAAGCTTCTTCTGGAGCACCGTGCGGGCAGAGGAGCCTGCGGGTGCGTTGTTTAAGAGGTTCTCAAAGATGTTTCTGCGGAGCATGGAGAGATACTTGGTGGTGGTGAGCTTCGCCTTGGCGGCGGGAATCTCGTGTGCAAAGCCCGTCTTGGGAAGCACGGAGAGCTGATCCTCGACGTTGCGGTCAAACTCGGTGCACCACTTTTCGATCTTGTCGTCCTGAGGACGGAGCCATGCGATAAGACCGATGAGGTTGTTTTCATCGACGAATCTGCCGTCGCCGACGATCTTCTCGCCCGCAAAGCGGAAGGCTCTGTCGGAATACTCGGCGCTGTAGGAGATCTCGCCGTTCATGATGGCGTAAAGCAATGCCTTGAAGAGCTTCTTATCCGCTTCCGCCTCAAGATCGGGATTGATGTAGGGCAGGTAGCCGCGCTTGTGCCAGTTGAAGCCAAGGTGCGGGAACATACTGTCGTTCTTCTGCTCCTCGCCGACACGGACAGCCTCAAGGTAGCGCTTGTAGTAGCCGTCCTCGCCGCTCTTCTCGTTCACCTTTACGATGTCCACCGAGTTGACGCTCATGAGCGCGCGGCAGATAAAGACGGTGTTCTCGGGAACGGTGTCCTCAATACGGACGAAGGACTCGGGGCAGAATCTGGTTACGAGGTCGTCGGTGCAAGCGGCGCTGGGCGCGATGCCAAAGCGATCGGTGTTCTTCTGCAGATACTCCTCCACCTTCTTAGGAGCGAGGACGACGCCCTGCGTCTTGTGCATACCGCCCGACTTGACCTGGAGGGCAGGCTTTGCCATCTCGAAGGCAGTGAGGATAGCCGTCTTTGCCGCATCGTATTCCTTGCCGCGGTTTTCCTCGGCAAGCACCTCAAAGACGTTTCTCGCCTTGAGGGCTACGCAATAATCGCCCTTTGCGATCTGCTTGAGGTTGGAAGCCTTCATGGTATCGAAGACGGCGGTAGCGTCTACGCGCTCGTCCTCGGCAACGGTACCCTTCTTCGCGCAGGACATCTTGTAGGCGATGGCGAACACGCCCTCACCTGCCGTGCTGATGCCCTCACGCTCGTCAGCCATGCTGTCCTCCATCATCAGCTCGTAATGACGGCGGCGCTGCTCGACGGAAGCACCCACGTATACGCAAGAGGTATCGGCACCCTTTGCCTTATCCTCCTCTGCTCTCTTGACCTTTTCCTTAAGGCGATCCTTCTGCTCGGCAAAGCGGCCGAAGAAGGAGCGGTAGCTCTCGATCATGGCGTCAATGCGTCCCTTGAGCGTCTCAATAGTGCGGCGCAGAACCATCTCGCCGGCATCGTTTTTGAGCGCGGTGAGCAGCATATCGCCGTCCTTGATCAGAGCCTCGCTGTCGACGGAATAGTCGGTCTTCTGTGCCTTGTACGCCTCTGCGGCAGAGGGATCAAGGAAGGTGCTGAAGCGGGAGGTCTCGCCCTTTAAGTAAGCGCTCTTTGCCGCACGGCTGCCGAGCTGGAGCGTATCCACGTCGCCGCACTCAAGGAAGTCGTGAGGAAGATCGCCGATCTCGTAAGCACCGACGTCGCGCCACTCCTTGCCGCGCAGAGCCGCACCCTCTCTCTCAAGAAGGAGACGGAAGGAGCAAAGCTGAAGCATAGCGGCAACGGGATGAATGTAGAAGCCGTCCTTTGCGAGCACGTTCTCGGTGAAGGAAAGCTTTTGGTTTGCGAGAGGATCCTTCTTGGGGTCCATGGGAAGGATAGCGTCGGCAACGACGTTCAGCTGGCTGTTGACCTCGTCGACCGCCGTCTTGTAGTAAGAGTTAAGGCTCTCGTAGATCTCGTTCGCGATCTCTACGACCTGGTTTGCCTTAGCCTCCTTCTCGCTCTTGCCCGCGAAGAGACCCGCGGCATCGACCTTGGTGATGTCGCTGATGGCGTCAAGCTGATCCTTGTTGTCGGGCGCGAGGGCAACGAGCGCCTTCTTGAGCTCCTTCCAATACTCCTCAAGAATATCGTAGGGAACGAACTTGCCGTCCTTTTCGACGGTGGGCATCACGGCGTCCTTCAACATTTCGGTGACGTTGCAGGTAGGCGTGCGCTCCTCGGCGTCCTTAGCGTCGGTAAAGAGCTTTGCGTAATCCTTAACGGTGAGGTGATACTCCTTACGCATCTCCTTTGCCTTTTGACGCTTCTCGGCAATCTGCGCCTCGGTGGCGTTATGAAGCACGAGCCATGCGCCCTCGGCGTCGTCCTGGGTCTTACGCCAAGCAAAGTATTCTAACATCTCGTCGATGGGGTAATGGATCTCGGAGGAGCCGATGCCCGCGAACATGCAGTTGTGACCCGTCTCGTTGGCGCGCTTCTTTTCCTCGTTGGACCAAATGGAATCAAGCTCGCCGCCTGCCTTGGTGCAGATGAGGGAGTAAAGGGTGTTGGCAAGCGCCTCGTCGTGCGCGATGATGGAGGAAACGTTAACGATCTTCTCCATCATGCAGACGCGCTCAAAGGGAGCGGCCTCAGGCGTCCAGAAGGCGGGGTCCTGCGAATCAAACAGCACGCCGACAGGGCTATCCTTGGTGCCGAGACGGAAGCGGACGGGCGTACGACCCGCGCTTGCGGTCTCGTTCTTACCGTCGTCGTAATCGCTTCTGTTCAAGCCGTAAACGACCTGGTTGATGGCGTTCAGCTCGCGCAGAATAGCGTATGCGTTTGCGTAAATGCTGGTGATGTTGGTGCGGTCGCCGCTCTGCTTGCCCTCGTAAATGTCGGGGCAGGCAAGAAGCGCGCGCGCGTGAATGGTGGTCTTTTCACCGAACTTCTCACGAATGACCTTCTTCACGTACAGCGTGAGGGGAATGAAGGAGCCGGAGCCCGTACCGCCCGCAAGGGAGGCAACGGTATAAATGTCGATGTCGATAGAGGGGGTGGTCTTATCCGCCAGCTTCTCGATCGCCTGCTCAAGAATGGTTCTCTGTCTTCCGTTCATGGCGTTGAGGAAGGCGAGATAGGACTGCTTTCTCCACTGACCGGCGCCAATGGAGATGTTATTGCTGTCAAAGATGGAATCCGAGGGGAAGAAATCGCCCCATACGGCTTCGCCAAGGCGCTCCTTTACCGTCTTTACGGTCACGTTGTCCGAAAGGGAAACGATGGTTGCGGCGTCGATATTCTTCTCGTCAGCCATGTTGGTATCAAGCACGATGGAAACGATATTGACGTCGTTTTGCTTGCCCATCTTGTTGATCTTCTTTTGCAGCATATTTGCCGCACGGCTGCCGGTACCACCGACGCCAAGGATGAGGACACTCTTCATTTTTGTTCTCCTTGTTTCTTTGTTTGTTTATATATAATTTAAATAATGAAAGCTTTGGCTGTCAAACGTCATGCGTTTGCTTGTTCCTCACCCATAGAAGCAGGGGCAGAGGTCCCGGGCTCATTCTCGCTCTTCGCGCGATTTTTCGCTACGCGGTCAAGAGAGGACATACGCTCTTCAAGGAACTCGGCGAGATTGAAGTCTCGCTTCTCCCATTTTTTGCTCGGGTCGCGGCTGGGAACGATCTCCATAAAGCTGCCCGCGCGGTTGGCGAAGTGCAGAAGCGTCTTGACCACGGCAATACGGTCGCCCTCGTCCTCGGGCATATCGTCGTCAAGATACATTTCGGCAACGAAGTAGTCGAGCTCCCACGCGTAGATCTCCTTGAACTGATCCTTGTCGCTGCTGACCACACGCTCGCAAAGCTCCCAAAGAAGGTCGCTGACGACCGAGAGGATCTTTTCGCCGTCGTTACAGTCGTAGCCGTAATGCCCCTCCTCCTCGGTCTTGATGCGATACGCGAATTCAAAGATGTTCATATCGAGCTTCTTCTTGATCTTGGCGTACTTCTTCTCGTCCTCGGCGCTTGCCTTTTCCTTACCCGTGGTCTTAAAGAGATTTTCAAAGACGTTGCGGCGAAGCATCTTCAGATACTTTGTGAGGGTAAGTGCCGTCTTTGCCTTTCCGATCTGGTGAACGAAGCCGGTAGAGGGAAGCGAGGAGAGCTGCTCCTCTACCTCGCGGTCAAACGCATCGCTCCACTGCGCGATCTTATCGTCCTGCGGACGGAGCCACGCGATCAGCCCGACGAGGTTGTTGTCGTCCACGAACTTGCCGTCTCCCACGATCTTCTCTCCGTCGTAGCGGAAGGCAAGGTCGCCGTATTCCTTCTTGAAGGAAAGCTCACCGTTCATGATGGCGTAAAGCAGAGCCTTGACCATTCTCTTGTCCGCGGCAACCTCAAGCTGGGCGTTAATATAAGGAAGATATCCGCGCTTGTGCCAGTTGAAGCCAAGGTGGGGAAGCTTGCTGTCGTCGGCATAGCCCGAGCCGTCACCGCACTTGGAATAGTCGGAGCCTGCCATCTTGACCGTTTCAAGATAGTATTTGTAGTAGCCGTCCTCAAGGTTGTTTTC
>JAEIGA010012976.1_pt1 | contig 12678 bp, 11 predicted proteins | sample 9270691 | NCBI WGS metagenome assembly JAEIGA01 (sample SAMN17057246, study PRJNA624740) | gut metagenome | biome: biome; isolation source: fecal sample | host: Bos grunniens | place: China: Xizang | collected 2019 | reverse complement strand
TTGTTCTACATCAGCTACTGGTAGCGCTTTTTTGGTTTTAACGCCCATCTCGCTGAGGCGTTTACCTGTATTTAATACGCTTTGCGAACTGACCATCAGTTGGTTGTTGGCTTCGTCATAAGCCTTAGACGCTTGTTGAAGTCCTTTCTCAATCTTACCAAATTTCTCGATAAATCCATTCAGACGGTCTAACAATAATCCTACTGTTTGAAACACTTTGGCGTAACTTTTGTTTTGCTCTATTTGTCGCCAAGTAACATTCACAATGCGCAATGCAGCATATAGATTCATTTCGCTGACGATAAAAATGCGGTCTTTGACAAAAGTGTCACGCCATAGATTCTTCTCGTGTGCCAATGCTACTTGCATAGCACCCTCATTAGGGATAAACATAAACACGAAGTCTGCGGAGTGTCTGCCATTCTCAATGTATGCGGAGTAGTTAGCACGTTTGAGCTCGGCAATATGACCATGAATACTCATTAGAATTTCCTTGGCATATATTTCGCGTTCCTCGTCTGTCTTGGCGTGTACGTAATTATCGTAAGAGGTGATGGTCATCTTGGAGTCAATGATCACGTCTTCCTTATCATCCAGGTGGAGGATAAAGTCTGGTCGCATTATCTTGTTGGTCTCTTCATTGCGGAGAGTTTGTCCTTTTTCGTCACGCAGGGTAGGTTGATATACATAGTGTATACCTTCTTTGAGTCCTTGACTATCCAGCATTTCTTTGACGATCATTTCGCCCCAATCACCCTGTGATTTAGGTTGGTAGAGTAGAGTCTCTACGAGGCGGTCAGCACGTGTGCCGATGGATTCGGTTTTCTCAACGAGATTTTTGATACTCTGTTCTAAACGAGTTGTGGTGTTGCCATGCTGGGTCTGTGTCTCCTTCATTTCCCGTTCTAGTTTAGTAATGGTCTCCTTGAGTGGATCAATGATGGATGACATTTGTGTTTTATTGGATTGTTCCAATTTTTCGCTTCGAATATCCAATAGTTTTTGTGTGGTATTCGTGAGTTCCGTTTGGAGATACTTGATCTGTTCAGCTAGTTTCTCATCAGTGAGTTTGCGGGCTTCTTCGTTAGCCTTGCGCTCAAATTCTAGTTCGGCCTCTTTGCGTGATAATAGAATTTCTGTACTTCTAGATTTGTCTTGTTCCAATGCAAGAGCTTTTTCTGTATTACATAATTGCTCCTGTGTACGGGTTATTTGTTGACGCATAACATAATATATAGATACAGCAATTGCAATACCTACTACCAAACCTATGATGCCAATAATGATTTCCATATGCTAAAAATTTTGTGCAAAAGTAAGAAAAAATATTGATATGTGCAAATTTCGTTTTAAATTAAATGTGAGAATTACAAAACAAAACAGGGATGATAGTCGACTATCATCCCTGTCATTTGAAGATTCTAATGATTTACTTTTTTTGAGGTGCAGGTACATATGTAGGATAGAATACTTGTTGTAGACTATCTACTAGGTTCCAATGATTCTTTAATAATACATTAGAAGGGAAATAGCATTCGCCTGTGATACCATCAATGGTGCGGTTCAAACGCAGTTGACGGCAAATCTCATTGCCTTCGTTCCATGCCGCTGCCTTGTGGTTACCCATGTGGTAAGGTGCCATACCAATATATACTCGGCACTGATCGGTTGCATATTGTGCCCACCAATGTGCAAGGATTTGGTAGTCTGCCACTTTCTTACCGATTTCCCAATATAGTTGTGGTACTACATAGTCAATCCAACCTTCTTGCATCCACAATAAAATGTCTGCATATAGTTGGTCGTAATTTTGCAAACCATTTGTTTCGCTACCGCGTGGATCATTATTTTTATTGCGCCAGATACCAAATGGAGAAATACCAAATTGAACCTCAGGTTTGATGCTGATGATTGTTTTGTGAACTTGCTCAATAGCTAAATTTACATTGTCACGACGCCAATCTCCTAAATCTGTGAAACCGCGTGGGTCTGCTGCGAAGTTGGTTGTATCAGGGAATTCTTCACCTGCGATAGGATAAGGATAGAAATAGTCATCCATGTGAATAGCTTGGATATCATAGCGGGTTACAAGATCAGCTACAACTTGGCATAAGAAATCTCGTGTTTCTTGTAAAGCAGGATTATAGTACCATTGCTTTCCGTATTTAACAAACCATTCTGGATGTTTATGATACATGTGATTAGGAGCTAAATCTTCGATATTCATCGCAGGGATGGTTACGCGGTATGGGTTAATCCATACGTGTACATCAATGCCGCGTTTGTGTGCTTCAGCGCATACAAATTCTAATGGATCATATGTAGCAGGCTCACCTTGTTTACCAGTCAACCAATGGCTCCATGGTTCCAAATCAGACTTGTAGAGTGCATCAGCTGTAGGACGAACTTGGAAGACAATAGCATTGAGGTTCATAGCCTGAAATTCGTCTAACATGGCTATTAGATCCTGTTTCTGTTGCTCATAGTTACCAATAGATCCTTTCTTAGGAAAATCAATGTTAGCTACTGTACTAACCCATGTTGCACGAAAATAAGGTTCTGCAGCAAATGTAGCAATTGCACAGACTGCAAAAAGAATAGTTAAAAAAGTCTTTTTCATTGTATTTTTATTTAAATAAATAATTATTTACTGATTCAGCGACAAAGGTACAAAAAAAATAGTAGATATACAAATAAATCTGTTATTTTATATTGTATAACATATATTCTTAGCCTAAATAAGATCTTCAATAATTCGGTTCAAGATGTGATATCCTTTTGTTGTTGCAATAATGTTTTGTCCTTTGAGTTGTAATAGACCTCGTTTTAAATAAATATTTGCTTTACTTCGATTGATAAGTTGAATAGCTACACCTTTGTTAGTGCGTAATCCTAACATTATCTGCTCCAAACGGCGTTCTTCCTTAGTAAGTGTTTCTTTGTTTGGTTGTAGCGAGTGGTTTTTGGCTTGTAATATATATTGGTTTAGATCGTTGATGTTCCACCATCTAGCATCTCCATCATAGCTATGAGCTCCAGCTCCAAGTCCTAGGTATGGAGTATCGTTCCAATAACTCGAATTGTGCTTGGATTGTAGACCGACTCGAGCAAAATTACTAACTTCATAATGTTCGTATCCGTTTTTAGTAAGTTGCTCAACAAGGTAATCGTACATTAGTATCTCCTCGTCTTCGTCAATGCAATCAATTTTACCTTCTTCTAACATGAAGGAGAGTGGGGTTCCGTCTTCATAGATAAGACCATAACTAGATATATGTGGTACATCTAATTTTAATGCTAGGTCTATATCAGCCCTCCATTCGTCCATGGTTTGAGTAGGGAGGGCGTACATTAAGTCAATAGAAATATTTGTGATTCCTTCTGCATGTGCTATTGCTACTGCTTGTTGTGCTTGTGTTGCATCATGTCGGCGACCGATTAGTTGGAGTAGACGATTGTTGAAACTTTGTATGCCAATGCTTAAACGATTAATACCTAAATGATGCCATGCACGTACTTTTTCTATGGTGAAATCGCCTGGATTAGCTTCTAAAGTAATCTCTTCAATCGTAGATCTATCAACAGATGATAGGATTGTCCAGAGTAATTTTTGCAAACTATCTATTGACAACAAACTAGGAGTCCCACCACCAATGTATATGGTTCGAATATTTTTTTTGTTTGTGTCCTTGAACCATTGTTCTTTTCGTTGTTCCCATTCCTGTAAAACAGCATCTATATACTCCTCTTGCTTCTCTATGTGTGTCGTAGAAAAGAAGTCGCAGTACTTACAACGACTTTTGCAAAAAGGTATGTGAATGTATAATCCTGACATCGAGTGCAAAGGTACTATAAAAAATGCAAATACGCAAGAATGGAGATGATAAACGTGCAACTTTCAATCAAAAAATTTGCATATATTAATTTTTTATAGTACCTTTGCGCATTGAAGTGCATTTGCATAACCTTATATAAATATACAGACCATGTTTACACCATCTGACCTTGCCCAATTAGAGGCACGTGGCATTTCTGTTGAGAAAGCCGAAAAACAACTCCAATCATTTGCAACTGGTTTCCCAGAACTTGATATTGTTTCTGCAGCTTCGGTAGGAAATGGAGTCTTAAATCCTACAGAGGAAGAGATCAATATGTATGTTAAGACTTGGCAAGACTATCTTGATGAGGGACATACTATTCTCAAATTTGTGCCAGCAAGTGGTGCTGCTAGTCGTATGTTCAAAGATCTGTTTGAATATCTAGAAACTGGTGAAAAGACCAAGTTTATTGAGAAGTTCCTAGGGGAAAAGGATCGTTTTGCTTTTGCTCCGGAATTATCGGATAAAGATGAGCAAGTCGCTGTCGCACACTTGCTGCATGATATGAACTATGGCAATTTGCCTAAGGGTTTATTATTATTCCATTCTTATGAGGATGGCCCTCGTTCTCCTGCTCTTGAACATCTTGTAGAGGGTGCTATGTATGCGTCGTCTAAAGGTGAAGTTAATATTCACTTTACTGTTAGTCATGAACATTTACCTCTATTTCAAGCTCATTTAGCTGAGAATCAATCTGCTTACGAAGAGAAGTTAGGAGTTAAGTTCCATATCTCTTATTCTGAGCAAAAACCTTCTACTGATACTCTAGCAGCTAATCCTGATGGTACTCCATTCCGTACAGCTGATGGTAAGTTGCTTTTTCGCCCAGGTGGACACGGAGCGCTTATTGAAAATCTCAATGAGCAAGACGCTGACATAATCTTTATCAAGAATATAGATAATGTGGTACCTGATCGTCTTAAAGGTGACACTGTACGTTATAAACAACTTTTAGCGGGTGTCTTGGTGACGGAACAAAAGAAAGTCTTTGCTAAGCTCCAAGATCCTTCTCTTACGGAGGAGGAGAAGGCTCAACTCCAACGCCCATTGCGTGTCTGTGGTGTGGTGAAGAACACAGGTGAGCCAGGTGGTGGTCCTTTCCTTGTCCGTGAAGACGATGGCTCTATCTCTTGTCAGATCCTTGAGTCCAGCCAAATATCTAATCCTGCTCTTATGCAACAAGCTACTCACTTTAATCCTGTAGATCTTGTATGTGCCACCCGTGATGCAGAAGGTAAACCATACTATTTACCAGATTTTGTAGATGAGAAGACTGGTTTTATTTCGCATAAGTCAAAAGATGGTAAAGAGTTGTTGGCTTTGGAATTACCTGGATTGTGGAATGGTGCGATGAGCCGTTGGAATACTATTTTTGTAGAAGTTCCAGTTAGTACTTTTAATCCAGTAAAAACAGTTAATGATCTTCTACGTGTAGAGCATCAGTAAGAATATTTATAGATTGTTTTGAGGGTGTGTCGTTGATACACCCTCTTTTTATGTAAATTATTTAATAAAATTAGATTTTATTCTAATTCTTTTGCGTATATCCTATTTTTGTCGTATCTTTGCATAAAATTATATTTCAATGAATAAAGCCTATTTTTTTGATATGGATGGGGTATTGTTTGACTCAATGCCGAATCATGCCATTGCATGGGATGAGGTGATGAAAAAACATGACCTACCTTTCACGGCATATGACTGCTACATCAACGAAGGTAGAACTGGTGAATCCGTCATTCGTGAAGCGATGATGAAAGCACGAAACAGAGAGGCTACTCCTCAAGAGATTCAGACGATTTACACGGAGAAATCGGAGTATTTTACCATGTTGGAGGGTCAAAGTGGTGGTACGCCTACTATACCTGGGGTGGCTGAAGTACTCAACTATATCCAACAAATGGGTGACCAGATATGGGTAGTCACGGGTAGTGGTATGCGTTCGCTATTGGATAACCTCAATACAGTCCTACCACCTGTGTTTCATCCTCAGCGAATGATTACCGCTTTTGATGTAGTACATGGCAAACCGGATCCAGAACCATACCTCAAAGCTTGGGAACGGTCAGGGTTGAGTAAAGAACAATGTATTGTCATTGAGAATGCTCCATTAGGAGTACGTTCTGGAAAAGCGGCAGGACTAACCGTGTATGCAGTAAATACTGGCATTCTAACGCGAGAAGACCTTTTACAGGCAGGAGCTGATAAAGTGTTTGACTCAATGTATGAGTTGTTAGACGTATTGAAAGGTGAAATCTAAAATAAAAGATATTTTTGTTTGCGTAATTCAAAAAAAATGTGTAACTTTGCAGGGTCAAAATTTAAGCAACTATAATAAGAGATGGAAAATCGTAGATTTGAAGGAAAGAGCGAACCAGAGATTGTGTATTCTCGTTCGGTTAAAGCGGGTAAGCGTATCTATTATTTAGATGTTAAGAAAGCTCGCAATGAGGATTTGTATTTGTGCATCACTGAGAGCAAACGCAAACAGACAGGTGAATCAGAGCCACCACAATTTGAAAAACACAAAGTGTTCTTGTACAAAGAAGATTTTGCACATTTCACAGAAGGACTCAATGATGTTATTGCTTTTGTGCAAAATCAATTGGGTACAATTGAAGAGCGTCAAGAGTGGAATCCAGAAGCATCTGTTGAAGAAGTAAAAGTTGAAGAAGTAGAAGCAAAGACAGAAGAGAAGTCTCTGCTAGGAAGTATATTGGATAAATTTAAATAATCTGGTTGATTATTTCATCTGCAACCTCCTGCTTCATGAGAAGTGGGAGGTCTTTTTTTGTCCCATCTGCATATAGCAGTGTTACTTTATTTGTATCGGTACCAAAACCTGCTCCTGCATCTTGTAGCGAATTAAGCACAATCATATCCAAATTTTTGGATTGAAGTTTACGTTGTGCATTATGCATTTCGTCGTGGGTTTCAAGGGCAAAACCTATGAGTTTTTGGTGGGGTTGTTTGCGTTGACCTAGAGTAGCTGCAATATCTGTTGTTGTAGCCATTTCTATGGTCATAGTGGTTTGTTCAGGCTGTTTCTTGATCTTTTGCTGAGCCTTGTTGGCAGGAGAAAAATCAGCTACGGCAGCACACAAAATACTGATATCTGCTTTTTCGAATGAGTGAACTGTTGCTTGGCACATATCTGCTGCCGATATTACATGTACTATCGTTAGAGGGGTAAATGTCTCCCACGCTTTTAGTGATATTTGACACGGTCCAGTGACTAACGTTACGTTTGCTCCTCTATTGACACAGGCGCGTGCTAGAGAATAGCCCATTTTGCCTGTGGAAGCATTGGTTATATATCGCACTGGATCAATGGCTTCATGAGTAGGTCCAGCTGTAATAAGCACATTTTTTCCTTGTAGTATCTTGGGGGTAAGCGCATATTCAGCAGCAGCTATTAGTACATCTATCTCCTGCATTCTTCCTTTACCGCTAGTTCCACATGCTAACTCACCGCTGGCAGCGTCAAGCATGGTTATATTGTCCCATTGTGATAGTTGTTGGATGGCGTGTTGGGTAGCAGGAGATTCATACATGTTTGTATTCATCGCAGGAGCAATAACTACAGGCTTACGCATCGCGGCAAAGGTAGTTGTAAGTGCATCGTCTGCTATCCCATGAGCCATCTTGCACAAAACATTGGCAGTGGCAGGGGCAATAATCATCAAATCTGCCCAATCTGGTAGAGAGATATGCTCTGTACTATGTTCATTGATGGCAGCAAACACATTTGAATAGACTTTATGACCACTAACAGTTTGCAGAGTAAGAGAAGTGACAAACTCCAAGGCATTCTTGGTAGTTGTCACTTGCACCTCTGCGCCTGCTTTGCGTAACTGGCGAATCAATTCAGGAATCTTATAAGCAGCAATACCTCCGCTGATTCCTACGAGAATATGTTTGCCTTGAAGTATCACTTCAGAGCTTCGTCTTTGTTACCTCCACGGTAAATGAGTTGACCATCAATAAATTCTTGAGTAGCAATCAAAGATGGTTTAGGTAAAGCTTCATAATTCTTAGAGATTTCAATTTGCTCTAAGTTCTCATAAGTGTCATCTGCTGAGTCTTGTGGAACAGAGAAGTCTTGCAATTTAGCGTCCAACTCCTTTTTGAGTGCAGAACTAATTTGGTTGCTACGCTTACCAATAATAGCCACAGTCTCGTATACATTACCTACAGACTCGGTAAGTTCGTTCATGTCCCTTGTAATAGTGTTGTTAGGGGCAGTAGTTTTTTTGTAATCAATCATATTTTTTTGTAGTTTAATTATTCTATTTTTGATATGATGCTAATATCTTTTTAAGATCTTTCCCTATTCTGTCGGCAGCTGCTCGATGCTTAGAATCAGGATATTGCGTGATGAAGCTGTAGTATTCGTCATCTGTTTCGCGAGCACGTTCTTCTCGTTTGCTATCCAACGAATTAACCACTTGCTGATATTTTGCTTGTAGAATTAACCAGTTAAGTTCTTCTTGATACTTGTTGGTAGGATAGTCTTTAATTGCGTTTTTAGCAACAAGTTCTGCACTAAGATAGTTATTACCCAAATAGGTTCCAATATTATAATACATCTTTGCATTGAGATACTCTTTGTATGCTAATTTATCGTATAGCTCATTCATCTCTTGATATGCTTGTTCTGCATATGGACTTTCTGGATATAACTCAACGAACTGGGTAAAGAACTCAATAGCTTTTTTTGTTTCTGCTTGATCTAATCTGGCATCTGGAGCATTTAAGTAATAACAATGTCCAACTTGGAAACGCGCTTCTATGATATATCTTCCTTTAGGGTAATTACGAATATATGCTTGAAAGTATTCTGCAGCACTGATATAATCCTTCTGTCCCATATAACTGCGAGATAGATAAATAAGTACGTCTTGTGAGCGATCTGTACCTCGATAGTATGAAGTAATCTCATCTAAGAGAGTTTGTGCTTTTACATACTGCTTATCATTGAAGTAGGTTAGCGCTTTCTGATACTTTAAATCAGGTTCCTTAGATTTTAAAACCTGTTGGTATTCTGTACAAGATGTAAAACCGAATAGCAAAACGGTTATACATACTAAAAATGATATTTTACAAAAGTTTGAGTTCATCTAATAATAGGTATTTATGTTAAAAACATAATCAGCCCGCAAAGGTACTATTTTTTTTTGATACCTGCAAGAAAAAATGATTAAATTGCTAAAAATTTGTATATGTATGGGAATTTTATTATCTTTGCAGAGCGGTTTGTGTAGAAAGATGACAAATCGGCATGTCATAAGAGTAAAATTTTAATATCATGAATAGTGCATTAGCGGCCTTGATCGGCCTATTATTATCCATTGTTTTAATCATTCGTAAGTTGTCTCCTGTATATAGTTTAATTCTTGGAGCATTGGTTGGAGGTCTACTCGCAGGGTGGGGACTTGAGACAACGGTGTCAGAAATGATCTCTGGTGTTAAAGACATCACTCCTGCTATCGTTCGTATTATTACGGCAGGTGTCTTGACCGGCATGTTAGTTAAATCAGGTGCTGCATCAACGATTGCAAGGAGTATTATAAAGGCACTTGGACAGAAATATATCTATTTAGCCCTTGCTTTGTCTGCGATGTTGTTAACTGCTATGGGCGTTTTTATTGATGTAGCGGTAATAACTATTGCTCCGATTGCTATAATCATGGGAAATCGTTTGAACCTATCCAAGGTGAAATTATTACTGGCTATGATAGGTGGAGGAAAGTGTGGCAATATAATTTCGCCGAACCCAAATACTATTATAGCAGCAGAGAATTTTGATACGCCATTGTCATCCGTAATGGCAGCAGGTATATTGCCCGCTATTATTGGGTTGGTAGTGACAGTCTTTGTTATTATACCTTTGATGCCAAAAGGCGAAATGATGGGTAATGATACACAAAGTGAAGATACGACAAGCAACGAGCATTTGCCAAGTTTATGGCGTAGTTTGATAGGCCCATTTGTGACAATTGTACTATTAGCATTACGACCTATTGTAGGAGTTGTTGTAGATCCTATGATAGCATTGCCTGTAGGCGGACTTGTTGGTATCATTGCTACGGGAAATTGGAAGAACATGTCTACATGTTTATCATATGGTTTAGAAAAAATGTCAACAATAGCTATTTTGTTGGTAGGTACAGGTACACTAGCAGGTGTGATAAAAGCATCTGCGATAAAAGATGTGTTAGTTGGTCTATTGGCCGGTTGGAGCAATGGTGGTACATTGATGTCACCGATAGCAGGCGCTCTAATGTCTGCTGCAACTGCCTCTACTACAGCAGGTTCAACAATTGCTTCTGCGTCTTTTGCTGATGCTATTGTTGCTGCTGGCGTTGCGGCAGTCTGGGGCGCAGCAATGGTGAATGCAGGTGCAACGGTTTTAGACCATTTACCACATGGATCATTTTTCCATGCAACAGGAGGATCAATGGGTATGAGTGTAAAAGAGAGACTCAAAATAATACCATACGAATCTATGGTTGGTCTAGTGCTGACTATTTGTAGCGTGGTTGCATATATGCTAATAAATTAGACGAGTGATATATGAAAATAGTTATAGCTTCGGATTCGTTTAAGGGATCATTAAGTTCCTCAGATGTGGCAACCAGTGCACATGCTGGTATCATTGATGTACTTCCTGATTGTGAGGTGATTGCTGTGAATGTGGCAGATGGAGGTGAAGGAACGGTTGATGCGATTGTAGAGGCATTGCATGGCGAAGTAATCAGGTGTGAGGTAACTGATCCTTTGAGACGAAAAATCAAAGCAGAATATGGAATTGCAGGAGATTTGGCAGTGCTCGAAATGGCTGCTGCAAGTGGTTTACCCTTATTAAATAAAGAAGAACGTAATCCTTGGGTAACTACAACATTTGGTACAGGGGAGATGATAAAGGATGCTCTTTCTCGTGGATGTAGAAGGTTTTTAATTGGGATTGGTGGCAGCGCAACTAATGATGCTGGTATGGGGATGCTTCAAGCATTGGGTTTTAGATTCTATAATGCTAATAACGAACTAATTAAAGAAGGTTGTGGAGGTTCATTGTCTGACATAGTTCGTATAGACAATTCGCAGGTTTCTAATGATGTAAAGGAGTCTATATTTACTGTTGCATGTGACGTGGATACACCATTCTGTGGTCCTGATGGTGCAGCTCCTGTTTTTGCTCCTCAAAAAGGTGCTGATGCTGATATGGTGAAGCGTTTGGATGCAGGTATGGCTTCTTTTGCCAAAGTTATACAGCAACAATATGGTATGGATGTTGTTGCTGTTGAAGGAGCTGGAGCAGCAGGAGGTATGGGGGGGGGCTTTTGGGCTTTTTTAGGTGCCACTCTTAAAAAAGGGATTGACATGGTATTAGATGCGATTGATTTTGATGAAACAATAATTGGAGCTGATTTGGTTATAACAGGAGAAGGTAAGGTTGATTTTCAAACGGCAAAAGGCAAAACTGCTGCTGGAGTTCTTAAGCGTGCGCAACGACAAGGTGTACCAGTGATTGTGATAGGTGGTTGTGTGGAATTATGCGATAGTCTATTGCAGATAGGATTTGATGGAATTTATCCTATTTTAGAACATAAGGTTCCTTTGGAAATAGCTATGCAACGTGATTTTGCAATGATAAATGTGCGAAAGACAGTTGCTAAAATTTTGAGAGATTATATTAAAAAGGATTAAAAAAAAGAGTCGCTTGACTCTTTTTTATTGTTACCACCTTGAAGAAGTTACTACTCGTAATGAGTCTATATCTGCTATTATCAAATAGCAAGCTGCATCATTCGTATTTTCTATCATTTTGAGTGCATCTTCTTCTCCTAAAACCATGCATGCCGTAGCTAATGCATCTGCCCGCATACAACTACTTGCTGTGACTGTAGCGCTTAGTAGTGAGTGCTCAACAGGATGGCCGGTTCGTGGATCAATTGTGTGGCTGCGACGTTTCCCGTCGACGAAATAATACTGCATATAATTACCAGATGTAGCCATACATAGGTCCTCACTAGATATGATTTCTTGTAGTGTATCTTCTGTACCTATGGCATCTTTTTGTGGTCTGCTGATGCCTACACGCCATGGATTCCCTTTTTCGTTAATCCCTTGAAGGACAACCTCCCCTCCTATTTCTACTAATAGATTCTTACATCCATTTTCTCGCAGTGCATTAGCTACAATATCGCATCCATATCCTTTTGCAATAGCGCTCGCATCTAGCATTATGCGTGGATCCTTTTTTACAATATTAGAATTTTCTAAATATATTTTATGATAACCAATAAACTCTTTGATGCTATCAATATTTATATCTTGTATCTTATCTTTTGACTTATGGATGTTTTTTCCAAATCCCCACGCGTTGACAAGAGGAGCTATAGTAATGTCAAATGCTCCATTAGATAATTGGCTTATTGATAAAGCTTCATGATACATGGATATGAAGAGCGAATCTAATGCAGCACTCTCGTTATGATTAATTTTGCTAATTACAGAATTGGGGTTGAACATACTTAATGAGTTATCCACACTTTGTAGACTAGATGTAATTACATTATGCAGATCTTCTGTTGCTTCATAACGAATATTGTAGTATGTTCCAAATGTATTACCTTGATGGTGAAAATATTTAGGTTTAGTGGCATCAGGTAGCAGTAATAGCATAAGCGCTGCTATTACTGCAAATCCTAATGCAATCCATTTCTTCATATTGTTATTAGTGGCTAGGGATTACCATTCGTTAGAGAGATAAAAGCTGCCACCTACACACCAGTTA
>JAEIGA010012975.1_pt1 | contig 12679 bp, 11 predicted proteins | sample 9270691 | NCBI WGS metagenome assembly JAEIGA01 (sample SAMN17057246, study PRJNA624740) | gut metagenome | biome: biome; isolation source: fecal sample | host: Bos grunniens | place: China: Xizang | collected 2019 | reverse complement strand
CAGAAGGCATCGCCGGCACCCACCGACGACACAATATCCCTTGGCTCTACGCGGAACGAAGGCTCGTAACACTCCTCGCCACCCTTTCTTAAACCATAGCCACCCTCGGGGAAATGAATGGCAACAGCCTCCTTAACGCCCTTTTCCATAAGGAAGCGAGCCGCCGCCCGAACCTCGTCGAGCAGGATATTCCCTTCGGCATCACGCAGGTTGCGACCAAAGCAGGCTCCCGCCTCAACCTCATTGACGATGAAGTAGTCCATATATTTAAGGCAAGGCAGAATAACCTCACGGAAGCGGTTACCCTCCTCCGACACCACATCTACCGAGGTCTTGTAGCCACGCTTCTGCAAGCCGTCAAGCACTCTTGCCGCAACAACGCCATACTCCTCATCCTTTGCGTCCATTCTGTCGAGCAAGAGCAGATAGCCAAGATGGAAAATCTTCGCCTCAGCGGTAATTTTCTCTACATGCTCGGGGCCGAACTCGGCATTTGCTCCGCGATGGTGGAAGAAGGTGCGTGTACCGTTGCTCATATCGGCCATAACATCAGTATATGATGTTGCAGCATCCACGCGACACATACCATCGGCATTGATACCCAACTTCTCGCAAGTCGAGAAAATCTCGTCGCCCAAAGCATCCTTACCCACGCAACCGCCCGCATACAACGGAATTCCCGTCTGCATACGCGCCAAGTCGGCCAATACATTATGAGCACAACCGCCAAAGCCCTGGTCTATCTTCTCGATTGTAACCAGATTACCCACCGCAGGATAGTGACTGATAAATTTTATGGTATCCGACAACCAGTTGCCGGCAGAAATGATTCCTCTTCTCATACTCACAACCTTTATACTCGGTTATTACTCTCGAACAGCAGGATATGCTCCTTCACAACCTCTTTCGAGGCCTCACGAATCACACCCTTCATAGTGATATAGTCGGGCTTGTCGCACTCGCGCAGATAGGCCTCAACACGCTCGGTAATGCCCACCTGAATGGCCGTAGCGACATTGATTTTGCAAATTCCGTTATGGATGCAAGCCTTGAAATCCTCAATACTTGTACCGCTTCCGCCATGCAACACCAAAGGCATATGATTGCGCTCATGGAGTTCAATCAGTCGGTCGATATTCAGCTTCGGCGTAGCGACATAACGGCCGTGCTGATTACCAATAGCCACAGCCAGCGCATCTACGCCCGTTAGTTCGATAAAGCGTGCCGACTCCTCGACATCGGTAAAGACATCGACCTTATCGTCATCTTTGCCCACATCGCCAACCTTGCCCAACTCGGCCTCGACATCGACACCCATAGCCTTTGCCATGCGTGTAACCTCGCGTGTGATGCGGACATTCTCCTCGAAGGGCAGCGATGCACCATCGAACATCACCGAGCCAAAGCCCAAACGGATAGCCTCGGCACAGGTCTCGAAGCTCTGACCGTGGTCGAGATGCACCACAACAGGCACCGAAGCGTTTCGAGCTGCCTCCAAATAGAGCGGAGCCATAAGATTCATCGGGGCGCAAGGAAACTGCACCTCGGCAAGCTGGATAATAATAGGCGAGCGCAACTCCTCGGCGGCAGCAATAGCGCCCTCGACATTTTCCAGACTCAAACAGTTAAACGCACCGACAGCATAGCGACCCTTGTCGGCCGCCTGCAACATCTCCTTTAGTGAAATTATCATGACTATCTATATTTTAAAGATTCATTTTAAGTGTGTCTAACAAAGTTATCGAAAATATTTTATTTTCGTAAAAAAAGAGCCTGAATTTTATGTTTCGCGCAAGAAAAATATCATTTCAAACATTCACAATATCATAATAATAACTACCTTTGTCATAAAGTAAAGCACTATGAAATTTTTATTTACAACAATAATAGCTATGGCAATCATGGGGACAAGTTGCACGGCAATATTTACCGCCACAGAGCGGGCAACAATCGGTACGGGAGGTGAGATTATGCCACTTACCACTATCGACAACGAGGCCGACTCACTATTTTTAAGACAGATATCCAAGCCTTTGAGCCGCCGAGAGGTTGCCTCCGAGGAGTTCGCCACACTCTGCCGCCGAATGCTCGCAACGGTGACGAATCCCGAAAACGCGGGTGTTGGCATAGCCGCTCCGCAGGTGGGAATCCTGCGACGCCTGGTAGCTGTACAACGCTTCGACAAAGAGGGCGAGCCTTTTGAATTTTACATCAATCCCAAGATTGTTGAATATGAAGACAATTGGATTTTAAGCGAAGAGGGATGTCTTTCGGTGCCCGATTTCCGAGGCGATTTATTGCGCGCCAAAAGTATAAAAATATCGTATCGCGACACACAATACCGCCTACACCGCGAGGAGGTGGAGGGTTTCACGGCTATAATTTTTCAACACGAAATAGACCACCTCGACGGCATACTCTATATCGACCACCTCGACGAGGAGGATTTTGACGACATCATCGAGGAGGCTGCAGAGGAAACGACAGCACAGTAGCATCTTGATGTGCTCCGGCCGGATATAGCGCATATGGGGATATCTGGCCCGTCGAAAAGGTTATGCCCCACACCGTCACCGAGCGGCGATAAACGCTCCAGTATGGCAACGAGTAGCTGAATTCGATGCGTGGCAGCGCTTTCGGCGAAGGCGAAAACTCGACCTGCAACTCTCGCCGCTGATGGGTTGGCAACAATAGCAGATATTGAAGAGAGTCGGCCAGATAACCTTTATACGATGGCAACATGGGGATGGAATCCAACTCAAACCACAGCGTATCGCCATGCATCCATCGATTAGGTTCCTGCGCCACGGCACGCAACGAACTATAGTAGAACAGATGCCCCACGCAAACTACGACACTCGCAATAAAAGCACTTAACAACAGTCTGAACTTCACCTTAATACAATTAAAACACCTCTTGCAAAATCCTTATCGACTGCACGGAGTTCATTGTATCGAGATGATAACCATAATATCGTAACAAAGCATTCAGAAAATCGACTCTTTGCATGCGGTTAAGGCCTATTTCACCCAAATATCGCACATCGCACTCCAGCATATCGCGGAGAATAAGAGCATTTTCCTGCGTCATTCTATACTCCTGTGGTGGCTCAATCGGAGTAAAACACCCTTCAGCGATATTAAACCACGCATCGGGGACATATTCATTTCCGGGCGAGAATCCCAAAAATCGACATAGGTGCGAGAGAAACCATAAATGGAAATTGGCAACACCCTCTTCGGCCGCATCCAACGCCTCCACCGAGCCCCATACGAAATCGAACAACATCTCATTCGCCTCACTCTCCTTCACCAGACGATGCAAAACCTCTGCCATAAATAGGGCCATTGTCGATTTTCTCACATCAAACGGAATCGAGCGCAGCACTATACCGCTATGCACCTCACCAAAGCGATGCATCTGCATCTTGGGCGATTCCAACCCCTCATATTCCACAGCGAACATCGGCTGAAAAAGCGCATGACGAGAGCCACCACCACGCTTTGAGCCAAGCCCCTGCACCATATAGCTCTGACGGCCGTGTGACGATGTAAGCATCTGCACAACAAGCCCTTTATCGCCATATTTGACGGTATTTAAGACTATGCCGCGAGCTGTATATCTGCGCATCGAAACACCTGCCATATATCAACTATTTTGCGTCAGGTTCAACCCAATCGCCATTCGACTTTATCAACTCCACAAGATGCTCGATTGCCTCCTCCTGAGGAATATTGCGCTCGACAACCTCACGACCTTTATAGAGCGTAATTCGACCAGCCGCAGCGCCCACATATCCATAGTCGGCATCAGCCATCTCGCCCGGGCCGTTTACAATACAGCCCATAATGCCGATTTTCAGGTTTTTAAGGTGCGAAGTACGGCTCTTTATGTCAGCCAGAGTCTTTTCGATATCGTAGAGCGTGCGACCGCAGCTCGGGCAGGCGATATATTCGGTGTGCGAGAAACGCACGCGTGCCGCCTGCAAAATCATAAGTTCAATTTCGCGCACCTCTTCATCGGATAGTGCCAGAGCATCTACCCACACGCCCTCGGCCAAGCCGTCGAGCAGCAAAACGCCCAAATCGGCCGCAGCCTTTACGGCAACCACCTCGGCAGCAGTATCTTCATAGCGACGCTTCACAACCACAGGTTTCTGCTCCTCCATATCGAGAATTGCAGCACGCAGCTCGGCCGAAGGGTTTTTGCTTACCGCCTCGACAATAGCAAACTCATCGGTCAGCTCGCTATGCACCACAGGCTGTGCAACGGGACAACGCCTAACAAATTCAGTGGGATGATATCGCTCGGGATGCTCGACCACGAACTCGCCCTCTCGCTCCGAGAAATAATCGACCAGCATATCGGCTACGGGAACCTCATTTTCGGGAGCCTCGGTCAAAGATACTCGGATTGTATCGCCAATACCATCTGCAAGCAGTGCTCCAATACCCACAGCACTCTTTATTCTTCCTTCGATACCATTACCCGCCTCGGTTACGCCCAAATGCACGGGATAGGTCATAGCCTCACGCTCCATAGCCTCGACCAAAAGGCGATAGGCATGCACCATGACACGCGTATTACTCGATTTCATCGACACCACGACCTGATCGAAGTCCTCACGGCGGCAAACCCTCAAAAACTCCATTGCCGAGGCGACCATACCCTGCGGAGTATCGCCCCACTCATCGAACACGCGCTTGGCCAGCGAGCCATGATTCACGCCAATACGCAGAGCCACACCTCGCTCCTTGCATTGTGCTATGAGAGCCTCCAGCTTTCCACCCTCGATGGGATAGTTTCCGGGATTTATACGCACCTTATCGACATATCGGGCAGCGATAGAGGCTATCTCGGGTACAAAATGGATATCAGCAACGATAGCCGTTGGATAGCCTGCCGCACGCACTTCGCGAACAATATTTTCGAGGTTTTCACCCTCCTTGCGGCCCTGTGCCGTCAGGCGCACAATACCAGCTCCGGCATCGGCAATACGCCTTATCTGCGCCACACTCGCCTCGCTATCGGCGGTCGGAGTGTTTGTCATCGACTGCACCGCGATGGGATGCTCAGAGCCTATTTTTATTTCGCCAATGCGCACCTCATGTGCCCGGCGTCGAGAAAATTTCGAAATATTCATCTATCTACAAATCTTAAATATCATAATCCTTTATGGCGTGACACCTCATCCAGAGCCGCGCGTGCCTCGGCAATGGTTGTACGCCAAGGTAGTGTATGGTCGTGAGCGTTGTTCGACAAAATCTGCTCCAATGCCTGCTCAACAGGTCTGATATCAACGCCCAAGTTTCGCAAGTGGCGTATCTTCTCGACTACCTCCACACCATCGCGCAAGCGCTCGAAGCGCACCGAGGAGCAAGCACCGGGATAGACCAAAAATGTATCGCCCGACTTCCAGGTACCGAATCGCGAATCTATATGCGGATGCTCGGGCCACGAATTATATGCCCAACGCAACATCCCGTCATAACCCGCTGCAGCACAATGCCATCCCAGCATTTCGGCCTCGAAAGGCTCCGAACAGGTGAAAGTATTGGGATAAGAGGGCACGCAACAGACATAGAAAGTGGTATTATCGCCCTGCTCGCGACGCTTTTCGATATCATTCTTGTCTGCCTTTTGATACATCGCCACGCATACATCGCGCATCATCGTATAGCGCTTATACGACTTATGATTATCCGCCAGCGCAAAGTTTAGTTCAGGCGCATATCGATTGAGAACTGCCACCGCAGCATCCATATCCTCTGCAGAGCGTTCATCCATGGCGATATTTGTAATCCCGAGCCATCCTTTCGCCTCGAGGTGCTGCTTGAAATCGGCAAGGAAGGGGCCCCACATCTCGTCAAAGAGCGGAGTGGAGGGCTTCGCCTCGACAGTCACAACCTCGGACTGAGCCTCGTCGAAATACTCCAGCTCGCAGTTCCAGGGCACCATCGAGTAGCAGTTTATCATCTTATCGATGCCCAAGCCAAGCATAAACTCCACCCAGCGGTCAAATACCCGATAGTCGTACGACCAACTGCCGTCTGTATGCTTTATCCAACGAATCATCGCCTCATAGCCGTCATAGCACTGATGATTCCAGGGGTCTTTATTCAGCGTAGCCGTGATAACCTTCTGACCGGCATCTGCCAGCATCTGCATCAAGGGACGCATGGCCATAAAGTGCTCGTCACTCCACAACTCCACATCATAGGCGCGCGCTACAGCCGAAGGATGCTGCCACAAATCGAGATGATATGCCCACTCACTCGCTGGCGCAAGCGTATAATCGAAAACCTCCAATTCGTATGGCATTATAACCCTACGCGCATCACTACATCGCACAACAATCTCTCCACGATAAATTCCCGTCTTGGCATCCTGCGGAATATCTATTGTGAGCCATACGGGGCGTGTCGTATATCCCGCAATATCAAATCGCGGCAAAGTGTCAAGCATATCAGGAGCAAGATAGCGATTGCCGCTCTTCTCGAAACGGAAAGTCTGCTCATCGGCAAGCGTATAGCGCACAAAACGGGCTGAAACAGCCGAAGCCGGCAAGCTCGCACCCTTTGCTTTAAGCCTCCGGGCCCTACACTCCACACCTTTCAAATCGCTCTTCGTCCAGATGAGGATTTGTGCCGACACGCGCTCTCCGCGCCAACCCGAAATACGGCATTTATCCGATAGTTCGGCCCGAGGTGCCTCATCTCGCAAATATTGAATATCGATATTGCCCCATGCCACATTCATTCCCTCGGGCACAGACTCCCACGCAAGCAACGCCTCCTCAGACAAAGGCTCTGCGGCAAGCTCCGCAAAGTTCTCCACCACCTCATGCTCGCCACAACCGACAAGCACAGCTATCAAACACAATATCCAGAATCGATGCAACATCTGCTTATTAGGTTTTATTTTTTCAACCATCCAAAACACCTTACAAATATACGCATTATTTGGAAACTGTCGGAATTTGCTTGAGAATGTTTACAGGCACTCACCTGAAAATTCTAAATTTCTTATTCTCATTTTTGCTAAAACCATTACTTTTTATACCTTTGTGCTTGTGTTCGGTACTTTTTCAAAAGGCGCTCCCAAGTGTTGCTATTTTAATAGATTTCCGAGCATTGGTTTTATAATAGATAAATATTTTCTTATGTCCGGTTTTTTTGGTTGTGTCTCTCGCATAGAGTGCGTCAATGATGTATTTTACGGCACGGATTACCACTCGCACCTCGGTACAAAACGCGCAGGTATGGCTTTTGTCGATGGCGACACCTTCAAACGCTCTATCCACTCTCTTGAGGATGGATATTTCCGCAATAAATTCGAAAATGAGTTGCCCAAGTTTGGCGAAGCTAAAATGGGCGTCGGAGTAATTTCCGACAATGAATCCCAACCCATAACCATCACCTCACATGTGGGTCGCTATGCCGTTGTAACGGTAGCGCGTATAGACAATATCGACGAACTCACCAAAGAGTTACTCGACCAGAAGCACCACTTTGCCGAGCTATCAAGTTCAAAAATCAACGCCACCGAGCTGGTTGCGATACTCATTGGACAAGGAGAGTCAATAAAGGATGGCATAGAGTTGGTTTTCAAGAAGATTAAGGGCTCTTGCTCGATGCTTGTACTCACCGACCACGCAATTTATGCCGCACGCGACAAGTTTGGACGCACACCTATCTCTATAGGCAAGAACGAAAAGGGATATGTCTGCGCCAGCGAGAGTTCAAGTTTCGACAACCTCGGATATAATTTCGTTCGCGACCTGGGTCCCGGCGAGATTGTGCGCCTAACGGCCGACGGAATTCACCAGGTAACACCTCCGGGCAAGCGCAAACAGGTCTGCTCGTTCCTTTGGGTATACTACGGTTATCCTTCAGCATGGTATGAGGGTATAAATGTCGAGGACTGCCGTTATCGTTGCGGTGCTGCCATGGCTCGCCGTGACAACGACATCGACCCTGATTTTGCGGCCGGCATTCCCGACTCAGGCGTCGGACATGCTATAGGTTACGCCAACGAGAAGGGCATTCCTTATAAGCGTCCTTTTGTAAAGTATACACCAACATGGCCACGCAGCTTTATGCCTCAGAATCAGAAGATGCGCGACCTTGTGGCAAAGATGAAACTCCTGCCCAACAGCCGCTTCACCCACGACCAAAAAATCCTTTTCATGGATGATAGTATTGTGCGTGGCACGCAGCTCAAGGATAATGTCGTAAAGTTGTTGGATTCGGGCGTCAAAGAGGTCCACATGCGTATTGCATGTCCTCCGCTGATTTTCCCCTGTCGCTTCCTCAATTTCTCGACATCGCGTAGTACCTACGACCTATACGCCCGCCGCGTAATACGCGACATGGAGGGTACCGACAATATTCCGGACGAGGTTTTTGCAGAGTATGCCAACCCCGACAGCCCCAAGCATCAGGAGATGGTCGATATCATGTGTCGCCACCTGCAGCTCACCACGCTGAAGTTCCAGCGTCTGGATGATTTGGTAGAGGCGATAGGCCTGCCGAAAGAGGATTTGTGTACTCACTGCTGGGACAACAGCAGCTACGACGAATAAAATTCGCCTAATAATACAACAAGAGGGTGTACTCGCTAAGGAGAACACCCTCTTTTCTTATCTGGTTTTCGGGCGAGACAGATGCCGAAAGTGCCTTGTTATACGGGTTCTGCCGTTAGTCGTCGATGTCCATCAATCGACACTTTTTATCAAATTGCAGTTCCAGGCCATTCGAGAGCTTTACTTCTGTGGTTTTTCTATCTCGGTCAATACTCATTATATGCTCTCCGGCATAATTGCGACCCACATAATCAACTATCGCTGCGGGGACAATCATCAACGGCACCATTCCTTGCGTTACAGCAACCTCGGTCCAATTTCCTTTGTGGTCAAAATCTATGCGTGCACCATTCTTCAGCGACACCTCATAGCCTCTATGCAGCAAATCATCATCCTGCGTCACCAGCAAAATCTCCACATTCGAGAAATACTCTTTCAAGAAGGCCTGTGCCGCAACGGGCAACTCTCCCATAGCGACAGGTTTGCCATCGGCCGAAACAACGCCTATAGCTAAAAACATCGCAACAAAACTAAATAAAATTCTCTTCATACTAATATATTTTTACATAACAACTATTATTCTTTGCAAAGATTGTACTCAAAAAACGGGAAACTACGCAGCGAAGCTCATTTAGAACAATTTTCATGTATCAATAAACTTTTCATCGCAGCCATAATGGTCGTCATATCAAGGGTTGATAAGACAAAAAGGCATTAAGGACAAAAAAAAGATTTAATAATTTTGAGCATTAGGCAAAAACCAATACCTTTGTATATAAAGTGTATATAAAGGTACGCATATTGCATAAAGTCTGCGTCTGAGACAAAGCATAATGCAACAAAATTGAGTAGAGTATGAATATTGCTATAGTAGGTACGGGCTATGTGGGATTGGTTTCCGGAGCATGCTTTGCCGAAATGGGTATAGATGTAACCTGCATCGATATTAATGTCGAAAAGATAGGGCAGCTACAACAGGGTATAATTCCGATTTATGAGCCGGGGTTAGAGGATATGGTACGCCGCAATTTTTCGGCAGGGCGTCTGCACTTCACAACAGATTTACGCAGCTGCCTCAGCGATGTCGATGTTGTATTTTCTGCCGTAGGAACTCCTCCGAACGAGGATGGCAGTGCTGATTTGAGCCAGGTAATTGAGGTTGCACGAGAGTTTGGCCGAGGCATCAAGAAATACACCCTGCTGGTTACAAAATCTACCGTTCCCGTAGGCACGGCACACAAGGTCGCCGATGTTGTCCGCGAGGAGTTAGGCAAACGAGGCGAAGAGATACCTTTCGATGTGGCATCAAACCCCGAATTCCTGAAGGAGGGTGCCGCCATAAAGGATTTCATGACCCCCGACAGAGTAATTGTGGGTACCGACAGTGACCGCGCGCGCAAAATTATGGCTCGCCTCTACAAGCCCTTTATGCTCTCGGGTGAGCGCATGATTTTCACCGACATAGCTTCAGCCGAGATGATAAAATATGCCGCAAACTCGATGCTTGCCACGCGCATATCGTTTATGAACGACATCGCCAACCTCTGCGAGAGGGTGGGTGCCGATGTCAATATGGTCCGCAAGGGCATAGGTGCCGACACGCGCATAGGTCGCAAATTTCTCTATCCGGGTTGCGGATATGGAGGTTCGTGCTTCCCGAAGGATGTGCGAGCCCTGATAAAGACTGCCGAGCAAAACGGTTACCGCATGCGAGTTTTGGAGGCCGTGCAGCAGGTTAATGACGAGCAAAAAAGTATCTTATTCGAAAAACTCCTTCAGCACTATGGCGGCAAGCTACAAGGCTTGACCATCGCTATTTGGGGCTTGGCTTTCAAGCCCGAGACCGACGATGTGCGCGAGGCTCCTTCGTTGGTACTTATCGACCATCTTTTGGACGCAGGATGCCATGTCAAGGCCTATGACCCCATAGCGATGCCGAGTGCCGAGAGTGTGCTGGGTAATAAAATCACCTTCTGTCGCGATATGCATGAGGCTGTGATGGATAGCGACGCTCTGATGCTTGTGACCGAATGGAAGGAGTTCCGCATTCCGAGTCTTGCTGTTTTGCAACGCACTATGCGTCACAAGGTGATTCTCGACGGTCGCAACATCTACGACCGAGAGGAGATGGAGGAGCATGGCTTTACTTACTACAAAATAGGATAAGAGCAGATGAAAAAGATTCTCATCACAGGTGCCGCCGGATTTATCGGCTATCATCTCGTCGCACGACTGCTCGGTGACGGGCACTCGGTTGTGGGAATCGACAACATGAACGCCTACTACACTCCGGCGCTGAAACTTGCCCGCCTGAAAGAGTTGGGCATCGAGGCACAATCGGCAGTGGAGGGCGAAGAGTTGCAGAGTAAAAAATATGGCGATTTCCGCTTTATACGGGCCGACATTACCGACAGAGAGTTGCTGCCCGAGATATTCAAGCGTGAGAAGTTCGATATAGTGATAAATCTTGCGGCACAGGCAGGAGTGAGGTATTCGTTGGAGAATCCGTTTGCCTATGTCGAAAGTAATGTGGTGGGATTTTTGAATATATTGGAGTGCTGCCGCCACTATCCCGTCGAGCACCTGCTCTACGCCTCATCCTCTTCGGTATATGGCTCGAATAGCAAAGTGCCATTCTCCGAGCAGGACGAAGTAAGCAGCCCCGAGAGCCTCTATGCCGCTACAAAACGCAGCGACGAACTTATGGCGAGCGTATATGCAAAACTCTATGGCATCGCCTCGACGGGTTTGCGTTTCTTTACGGTCTATGGCCCTTGGGGACGCCCCGACATGGCACCTATGCTCTTTGCCGATGCCATTAGTAAAGGCGAGAGGATAAAGGTATTTAACAACGGCGACATGGAGCGCGACTTTACATATATTGACGACATTGTCGAGGGCATAGCAAGGGTTTTATTTGCACCGCCGACCAACAATGGCTCTGACCGCCCGCACGCCATCTACAATATTGGTTGCTCACAGCCCGTTATGCTCGCAGAGTTCATCACCGAGCTTGAGCAGGCGTTGGGCCGAAAAGCTGAGCGCGAACTTATGCCTATGCAGGCGGGGGATGTCGTGCGTACCTATGCCGACACCTCGTTTTTGGAGCAGAGGTTTGGTTATCGCCCCACAACCTCGTTGCACGAGGGTATAGGAAAATTTATTGATTGGTATAAGAGTTATTACAAAAAATAGTCTTCTATGACAAAAGGAATTGTTCTGGCCGGAGGTAGCGGCACACGCCTCTACCCCATCACAAAGGGCGTGAGTAAGCAACTCCTGCCCATCTACGATAAGCCGATGATATACTACCCCATCTCGGCTTTGATGAGTGCCGGCATACGCGACATACTCATAATCTCGACCCCACAGGATTTGCCCAACTTTCAGCGCTTGCTGGGCAGTGGCGAGGATTTTGGTGTGAGGTTTTCTTATGCCGAGCAACCCTCACCCGATGGTTTGGCGCAGGCTTTCCTGATTGGCGAGGAGTTTATCGGCGAAGATAATGTATGCCTCGTCTTGGGCGACAACATCTTCCATGGCGCAGGCCTCGAGGAGATGCTTTGCGAGGCGGTGCGCTCGGCCGACGAGGAGCAGAAGGCGACAGTCTTTGGCTATTGGGTAGATGACCCCGAGCGTTATGGCGTGGCGGAGTTCGACAGCGAAGGCAACTGTCTATCGATTGAGGAGAAACCAAAGAATCCCAAATCGAACTACGCCGTGGTGGGAATATATTTCTATCCCAACAAGGTCGTCGAGGTGGCCAAAGGAATAAAGCCCTCGGCGCGTGGCGAGTTGGAAATTACTTCGGTAAATCAACATTTCCTTGCAGAGGGAAGTTTGAAGGTAAAACGCTTTGAGCGTGGTTTTGCATGGCTCGACACAGGTACGCACGACTCATTGGCCGAAGCATCAATCTTCGTCGAGGTTATAGAGAAGCGTCAGGGCCTGAAGATTGCCTGTCTGGAGGGTATAGCCTATCGCAACGGCTGGATTACGGAGGAGAAGATGCGCCAGATGGCCGAGGCTATGGGCAACAACCAATATGGTCGCTACCTGCTGAAAGTTGTCGAAGAAAGGAGAGAGTAAAATTT
>JAEIGA010012974.1_pt1 | contig 12679 bp, 15 predicted proteins | sample 9270691 | NCBI WGS metagenome assembly JAEIGA01 (sample SAMN17057246, study PRJNA624740) | gut metagenome | biome: biome; isolation source: fecal sample | host: Bos grunniens | place: China: Xizang | collected 2019 | reverse complement strand
TAAACACCCCTAACAACAACGAGGTTGTAACCTTTGATTTTGCCGCTAACAAGGTTTGCGGTGAGAAACTTTCCAAGGATGACGCAATTCAGATTTGTAAGGTTGTCGGCGATATCGCTAACAAAGGTTCTGTAATCACCGGATTTTACTTGCTAGCATTAAAGGAAAAAGCCGACTTATCTGAACTAGGTTATGCTAACATTTATGATTTAGCACGTGAGCAGTTCGGACTTTCCAAGGGCGTAGTATCCGAACGTATTCAAGTTGCACAACGTTTCCGTTCTGACGATATGAGCGTATATGCACTTGACGAAAAATGGAAGGACTACAAGTACACGGCACTCCTCAACATGAGAAAAATGACGAACGAGGAGATTGAAGCCGCTCAAATCACCGCCACAACTCAGGCGATTGATATCAAGGCACTTGTAGACAACAAGACGAACGAGGAAAAGACCGAGGAAAAGAAGTCCGAGGAAAAGAAGTCCGAGGAGAAAAAGGAAAGTTCGGAATCCGAACCAACCGAAAATGTTTCACGTGAAACATCCGAGGAAGCAACCGAGAACGAGTTTGTTAACATTGTAGAACTCAACGCAAGCGAGTTGAACGCTTCACTCCGTGCCTCCCTTGATAAGTACATGAGAGCACACAACATTGACACCCATGCAATCCTTCAGATTAACATGGACAAGTAACAAGATACACTACAACACACTATCCCCTCAGTAATGCGCATAATGCAGAAAATAACACGTAAAGAAAGGCGGTCAAATATGGTATTACGTGAAAAATTTTGTAGCACATTAGGTTTATATTACATCAATAATCTAGGTATGCTCTATTTGCTTGATAATTGGTGGGGATGGGTTGAGGATTTTCAAAACAACACACCTAGATTATACTCTAACTTGGATGATATCATCAAGGATAATCTTTTGAAGTTAGGATATGCATTGGAGGATATTTGAATGGATTATATTACATTAGAGGTTTTCGTTCGTGCTATGCATGACTCGCAAAGAGTTTGCATTTTCGATATTACAGATAATACAGTCGGTTCAATAGAGGATATGTGCACCGGTATAGCAACTTGGGGTGCTGTCCTCTACACCGGAAAAATACAAGAAATTGAATACAAGAAGTCCAAGGATTTTGATAAATACAAAGTAACGGATTTCTTTTCAACAAACAATGATTCAATAACAGTTAAGGTTGTTCGGATTCCGAACTTAACAATGGACTTCAATTCAAAGACAGGATTTGAGGTGAAAGTTAAATGACATTACACACTTATTTAACCCATACACATCCCTATCAGATGATTATAGTCAAAGACCGGAACAAGAAATACTATGAAGGAAACGTAGGTCTCTGTGGCAAGAAGGAATTATGGGATAGGGAAATATTACATATCAAACATACGAAAACAAGACAAATAGTTACGTTAAGAATTAGAAAGAGTAGGTACACTTATGAATAAGAAGATTGCGGTAATAGAAGCGTTAAACAAAGCGGTAGACTTAATCGAAAAAGACGGTACAAGTATAATCATTTCCGTTGCAAATGAAGAATCGGAAGAAGCATTTGGAATGATTTACGGGAAAGGCGGAATACTCAACGCACAAATGCTCGCACTGTTGGATGATTTTACAGAGGATATGTCATTAGAAGTTTTCAATGTATTTTACCTGCATCTACTAGAGTGTCTTTTACAATGGAAACACAGAATTGAAGTTCGAGAAGGTGTATGTTCGGAATCCGAACGACCTAGTGCATATCCGAACGTAATGAAAAGAGGAATGAGATTCCCAATTGATGGACATGAGGAGTAACTATGGCTGCTAAAGACGTAATCTCCGCATCAGAATGGTATGATATGATGATGGGAGTTTCCAATAGACGTGAATATAAGACAGAAAAGGCTATGCGTATAGTAAATGCGCTCGCTCGTAAAACCAATTTTAATATGAGGCAACTTAAAGAAGCGGGGTACGACTTTTATGCATACGACCCAGCATATTCAACACTAGAGTCTCTATATGGAAAAGGGACAGAACGTAAATTTACAACAAATTGGACACGCGCTAAAATAGAAGAAAATTTTGATGAGTTTATGGAAGAAGCGAGAGCAGTTAGAAAATTCATACGTTCAGACGCTCACACATTAACCTCCATAAGAAAGAAGTCTATTGCGAGAACTAATTGGATGTTAGAGCACCTATATACAAACGAAGACAAGCGAAACAGATACCTTAATCCTGTAACAGAAGAGGATAAAAGAGTTAAACGCGGACTAGAACGCTTAATAGCATCCGGAAAAATATCAGAACTCATACAAGAAGCATATGGCAATACTGACGAAACAATAGATGCGACAGTGTATGCTTTAGAACAAGGCGATAGCACAGAAATTATAGAAGCAAGACTAGAGAATGCTCCTCAAGCGCTACAAGATTATGGAGCGGGAAAATTGCCCATAGAGGAATTGGCGGCAGTAATAGTCGGAAAGAGGTTAGTATAATGCCATACATTGATTTATTAGGACAAACAGAACACTACGAAACACCACTTACATTTAATTACTATAAAGCCGCAGAAGATATAGCAAAGAAGGGAATATGTTCCTCGAATGGCAGATATGGCGGTACATATTTCAACGTATTTCAAACGTTTGATATAGAGACAACATCTATAAACAAAGACCCTGAAGATGGAGAGTCTTTCGGATTTATGTATATATGGATGGTCTGTATCGACAGAAAAGTAGTGATGGGAAGAACATGGGACGAATTCTTAATGTTTGAATACTCACTAAAAGAAGCATTACAAGTTCGGATTCCGAACGCGAAACTTGTGACATATGTTCATTATCTTGCTTTTGAGTTTCAATTCGTCCGTAACTTTGTGGAAGTTAGCGAAGTATTTGCAACCGAAAAGAGAAAGATAATTAGAGCAGTTATAGATGATTTCTTTGAATATAGATGCTCATATAGATTATCAAATATGTCCCTTGAAAAGTTCATCGAGAACACACCTAATGCTCATTATAAGAAACAATCCGGTGATGATTACGACTATGAGAAAATTAGAACTCCCATAACAGTACTCACCAATGAAGAATTAGGCTACTGCTTCTGCGATGTACGAGGACTATATGAAGCAATTGAGCACTTGTTAGAAGAAGATAATTTAGCGACCATTCCAATGACTTCAACCGGTTACTTACGCAGAGAAGTTCGTGCAGCAATGAAGAAGAACGTCAAGAATTATTATCTGATTCAGCACACGCAACTTTCCGCTCCGCAATATATTTTATGCAAATTAGCATTACGCGGAGGTAACGCTCACGCTAACCCATCATGGGCAGGAGATATTTTAGGTGGCATAGAAGAACCATTTGAAGATGTGAAAGCGTACTATCCAAATAGTGAATTAACTTTAATTCCTAGAGATGTATTGCCTAAATCAAAGAAGGGAAAGAAATGAAATTAAAAAACTTAATTTTAATTATTTTCTCCCGTGATATGTCATCCGCGTATCCGGCTGATATGCTTCAAAAGAAGTTTCCAATGTCACGATTCGTTAACACTAATATTAGTTCGGAATCCGAATTAAAAGAAGTAATTAAAACGGGAGAGTTCGCATATTTAATTGACTGCCGATTTAAGAATATCCGCATCAAAACAATGCAGACAATTCCATATATCGCATCAGCTAAATGCCTACCGCCAACACTTGGAGCGAGATACGATAACGGCAGAGTGTTAACGGCAGACGAAATAGGATTAGTGCTAACTGATATAGATTATAAGATAATATCAGAACAATACGATTACGATGAAATAATTATCGACAATATCTATCGTGCTAAATACGATTATTTGCCGAATGAATTCAGACAATACATATTTGATAGATACATCCGCAAGTGTGATTTAAAACCATCTGACGGATGGGAGTATGGAGATGAATATTTATATGCCAAAGAGAAGAATAAAATCAATGCCAACTTTGGCATGACGCTGACTGATATAGTTCATGATATGATTGAATATTTTGCAGGCAAAGAGGGCTGTCCTTTTGAGAAACAAGTACCTGCAACTGATGAAGCACTTCGTAAGCACTACAAGTCGCGTAGCACATTCCTCGTATATCAATGGGGATTGTGGGTAACGGCTTGGTGTAGATATAGATTGCAACAAGCAATTATGGGAGTCGGTAAAGACGTAGTTTACTGCGATACTGATTCAGTTAAGTACTTTGCTTGGATGGACGAAGAAGGTAATGTCTATGACCCACATGCTTCAGTATTTGAGCAGCTCAATAATGAGATACTAGAAGAAACCGCACAATGCGGATTCGATACAGAATACACGAGACCTGATGGAAAGCACTTTTCTTTAGGTTTGTGGGAGTATGATGACGATTTGCCTTACACACAATTCGTAACATTAGGCTCAAAGAAATACGCATATGTTGGTTCGGATTCCGAACTACATATAACAGTAGCAGGTCTATCCAAGAAGAAAGGTGCAAAATATTTAACAGAGAATGAAGGTGGTATTAAAGGTTTCAAGATTGGAACAGAAGTTCCTGCAGGCAAATCCGGTAGAACATCTGCTCATTATCAAGATTTAGCCACACCTACTATTATCAAAGTATTTGACCCGCAACAAAAGAAGATGGTAAAAGTTCATACCGGTTCATCAATAGCCGTAAAGAACGTTCCATATAAATTCGGTATCACCGATGAATATTCGGAGTTACTCGAATCACTAGACAAACCAATTATGTGAGCAATATGGGTATCCATATCAACAATAAACATTTATTTACAGAAAGAAACGAGGTAGAAACAATGACAAAGGCAACATGGAATTTTAGCAAACTTGACGTAATCAACGCAGCATCTAGCATCACACTTCAGGACAACACAGGTGAGGTTGTGAAAGTTACAGGTATCGCTTTGGACGAGCGTCCGGACGAGGATGGGGTAGCACAGCAGGTTGCATTATTCAAGACAGACAGAGGAATCATGTCCACAATCAGCGCAAGTGTACTTAGGGTTGTGCCTGACATTATAGATTATCTTGAGTCTGAAGGCAAGACTGAGATTGACATGAAGGTCAATTCCGGAACCTCCAAGCAGGGACGCGAGTTCATTACAGTAGAATTTATTGAGAAGTAGTTCGGATTCCGAACAGAAAGGGGAATTCCTCTTTAAACGATTTGTTCTTAGTTACAACCCATATTGCTCTATTTGGGTAGGAGATAAGTATGATAGATTTAACAACACAATACGACAACTTATATGTAGACATTAGACACCGCTCTACAATGCCATTCCAAATCTTTATCGGACCACGAGGAACGGGTAAAACATTTTCGGCATTAAGAGGAGAAATCAATAATCCGTCAACCGGAGATAAATTCATATACCTCCGCAATGACCAACGAGAAGCGCGTATCGCTACTTCACCCGTAGGTAACGCGTTTAAGAAAATCAATTCCGTTTATAACGTAGATGTAGAAGGAGACTTCTCAACTACAATGGGAATGGGAACATTCTCTATGAACGAAGGCGAAGACTTGATTGGTTATGCATTTGGTCTTACCACATTTTCCGGAGCACGTTCTATTGATTTATCAGATTGCTCTCACTGTATATTTGAGGAGTTTATTCCTGAGAAGCATGTTCAAAAGAGAAGAAACAGAGGAGAAGCATTTCTGAACTTTGTCGAAACTGTTGCACGAAACCGAGAGGTTGAAGGAGATACGCCTTTTACTGTATATCTATTAGCCAATGCAATTGCGTTAGATGACGAAATCCTCTTGGCTCTTGGAGTAGTGAATGACATTCAAGACATGGTTAAGCACAACGAAAAGAGAAGGACTATAAGAGAACGTGGGGTTTACATCGAACTTGTTGATGTTGCAGTTACAGAGAAGAAGCGCGAGACCGCTCTTTACAAGTTGGGGAATCAAGAGTTTAATGATAGCGCATTACGTGCAGATTTCTATGAGGCTCGCCTTAACCTAATTGAGAAGTCATTTAATCAGCGAGACTTCGTACCATTCTTATCTTATGATGATATCTGCATCTATCAAAGCAAGCAGGAACAAAGGTTCCATATTGCTGCAACCGGCGAGCAGGCTAAAACACATCTAATCGCCACAGAACAATTACGTTTGCGTACATTATTCCGCAGTACATACGGACGAGAACTCGGCGCAGACAGAGTAACTTTTGACAATTTCGAGACGCGAAATCGTATCGAAACTGCTCTGAAAATTAAAAATTAGTATTTATCTGTCGGCTCTATTGGGTGGCTATCCGAATGTCCCATGCGCCTCTGAGCTATATGCTTATGCCGGTCACTCCTCAGAAGGGAGGGGATGGGTTGACCGCCCGCAAGATAGCTGCTCAGTAGAGTCGACAAGAAAGGACAATTATGGACGAAACAATGGAGAAGGAACAGAACGCTAACGAACAGACAGAAACTGAACAGAACAGCCTAGGTTCGGATTCCGAACAAGGTGGCTCTTCCCTTGATGATATGGAGAGGAAGTTGGACAACATGCTAAGTGGACAAGATAATCTCGAAGGCAAGGTTGCTCAGATGGAATCCATTATCAAGAAGCAGAATGAAGTCATCGAGAAACAGAGCAAGGAAATTGGAGAACTCAAGAAGGTAAATCTTGACCTTGCTCAACACTCTAGTGAAGAACAACCGAAGTCTATTACTCAGATGCTGATGGATGGCTTCGGAGATAGGAGATAACATGGAAACAGTTCAGTTGTATGAAATTGTCAATGACGTGTTCAAACAGTCTACGGGACGAACTGATATTACTGCTGTCGATACCGCTTCCTTTATCGCTATGGGCGATGCTGTATTGAATCAGAGTAATAATGTTGAGCCATTCATGAATACACTTGTTCAGCGAATTGGTGCAACTATTATGTCCTACCGAGCATATACAAGTATGCTTTCAGAATTAGCGTTCACTGATATGCAGTGGGGTGCTATCATGCAGAAGATTAAGGTTGCTATGCCGGAAGCTATCGCAGATGTTTCTGTTGATTTGGTAGACGGAGAGAGCATTGACCACTATATCGTGGCTAAGCCTAAGTCTAAGCAGAAGTTATTCGTGGTTCGTTCACCTTATACCTATGAGGTAACTATTCAGAGAGAGTGGTTAAAGGAAGCGTTTACTTCCGAAGGCGCTATGGAATCTTTCATCGGTGCTATCTTTGGAGAACTTCGTAATGCTATGTCACTCGCTCAGGAGAACTTAGGACGTGCTACAATGGCTAACTTTATTGCCAACGTAGGTGATTCGCAGAAGATTCATCTTCTTACAGAGTACTCCGCTTTACCATTTGCTACGGCAGGTGTTACCGGAGACAACGCTATCTATGATGGCGGCTTCTTGAGATATGCTATGGGACGTATGAAGTACTTCTCTATGCGACTCGAAGAAATGTCTATGTTGTACAACAAGGAAGGTGAGTACCGTCACACCCCGTTGGATATGCAGAGATTTGCAATTCGTTCCGATTACTTAGTTAACATGGAGACGCAGGTAGAATACGCTGCTTTCCATGAGGAGTACTTGGAGAAGGCTGCTCAGGTTAAGGTTAACTATTGGCAGAGTTCTCAGTCTCCTAACGATATTCTCATTGATGGTGGTGAAGGGGAAGACCCTGTCTTGGTTGAGAATATCCTCGGATTTATCCATGACAGAGATGCTCTTGGAACATTCCGCAAGTTTGAGGAAGCATTGACCACACCGGTTAACGCCCGCGGTAAGTATTACAATACCTTCTATCATGTAAATGATGCACGCTTCAATGATTTGAGCGAGAACGGTCTTGTGTTCTTAGTTGATTAGTTCGGATTCCGAACTAGAAAGGTAGCAAGTATGGAAGCAATATTATTCAATTTCTCCAAAAGATTAAATAGTACGAAACGTCCGGTTGACGCGAGTGGTGTAACAATGGAGGTCTATGTTAAACAGAATGTACCGAAAGGACAGTCGAGCGCACAGAGCGGTACGGAAACTTTCCTCTCACATCCGACCCTTTGGGTTAGGGGCGACTACACCCAATATAACTACATGAAGTTTAGAGGTTACTATTACTTCATCAGAGACATCCAATTGACCATAAATAATGCTACTGTAATCTATGGAGAAATTGATGTACTTGCTACATTTAAGGATGACATTTTAAATACAACCGCTAAGGTTATTTATAGTTCAAGTGATTATAACATTCACTTGGATGATGCTCGAATGAAGTTAGAGAATAGAACTGTTACACATACCACTCAAACACGAGTATTCGAGTTACCTTACAGTAACGAAGGTACTTATATTGTAACAGCGATTGGTCGACATTCAGGAGACCATTTCCATACATTTATAATGGACCCTTTGCAATATAATGATTTAATCGATTTTCTAACGTCGGTAAATGACAACCAAATATTAGCAGGATTCAAGGCATTTCTTAATCCTTCACAATGTATTTCGAACGTTAGATGGACTCCACTTATTTTATCGGGTAGTGCTGCAACTGATGATATACAATTAGGAATACTCAGTACTAATATCGGCGCTCATTATTACTTTGATAGAGTAGGAGACATTGGCTTCAGAGGGAATATACCTATTCGTAGAGAGTATAATGATTATAGAAATGGGTCTAAATACACGGAAATATATTTATCAATTCCGTTTTGCGGAATAGTTCCAATTGATGCCGATACTGTTTATGACTACGATGAATTGTTTGTATCGTTTACAATGGATTGGGTTACCGGAGATATTTTAGGCAAAGTATGTTATCCTACTGATAACGTTCAGGGTGAACATATTACGATAACTACTTTTAGTGGAAATGCATATACAGACGTTCCGTTTGGGCAAGTGGTTAATCAATTAGCTACAGCTGTTACTGAAACAGTAGCAGGGATTGCTTCTTTTGCTATGACGCACTCCGAAAATTATGTAGGCTCTAATACTATTACTTCACATAATAGTGGCAGGAGCCAAATGCATACATTCGATAGAGACAGTTTTTCAAACACAGGAAGTGTGAACGCAGCATTTAATGGGAATCAAATTTTATCCGGTATGGAGAGAGCATCACAAAAGAACGGTATCCAAGGTGGAAGCAATTCATCAGGGTTAGGATACATAATAACCGATAACAGAATGTTGCAATGTACTACGGTGACACACTTGTCAGCTGAAAATTCATTGGCAATAAAAGATGTATTGGGACTGCCATGTAATAAGACTCGAAGTCTGCAAGGTTTGAGTGGATACTGCCAGACGTCAGGCATTTCAGTTGATTGCGGTGCTATTGGAACTATAAGGGAAGCAATAAATAAACTTGTAGATAACGGTATCTATATCGAATAGTTCGGAATCCGAACGGAGGAGAAGATATGTCGAGAAATGATAATAGAAGGACAGTAGGGTATTGGGAAGCATTGAAAGAGTCGCTCGGTATTCACCCTCAAGAGGTGAAAGGTCAGGGCAACTTAACAACAGAATATTACTTTTGGCTACTACTCAATACCGTTAAAGGTATATTTGAGATTGATTGTCCCGATTATTGGGACAAAGATTATATGTTGGATGTACTATTGCTCGAAGGATACTTCGCAGTAATTGATACATATTATGGTGTTTTACCTCTACGAGCAGGATTAGCCGGACTTAATGTATTCAACAGACCTAATGAGGTAATCATCGCTAACCACGACAAACACATTACCAATATAAGAGGTCGTATTGGAAAAGACTGCGAGATTGTTAGTTTACATGGTTCCGGCTATCGTAGAGGAATTGCACACATCTTACAGATATACGCAGAGAAACTTGCTAATTGCGATGCTGCTATTGATGTGAACTTAATTAACTCTAAGACGGCTCACGTCTTCGGTGCTAAAGACCAAAAAGAAGCGGAAGCATTGAAGGCAATGTATGACAGAATCAGTCAAGGCAAACCTGCTGTATTCGTTAAAACTAGAGTCGCTGAGTTATCAGATACATCATTCTTTAAGGCTGATGTTAAACAAAACTTCGTAACTCCTGATATTCAGATTGCGAAGCGTAAAATTATTGAGGAGTTCTTAACTGTATTTGGTGTTAATAATGCCAATACTGATAAGAGAGAGCGGCTCAATTCGGAGGAAGTTAACAGTAATAACATGGAGCTATTAGTTAATACTTCCTATTGGAATAAGAATATTACGGATGCTTGCGAACGTTGTAATAAGATGTTCCCCGATATTAACTTGAGTATTACAATGCCGTTTAGAGATATCGAGGAATTGCGTTGTCAGCATCTGATTGATAGCATTAGTTCTGCAGGTTCGGAATCCGAACAGAGAGGAGAAGATGATGAAGAAAACAATTCATGACATGCTTGATTTATATGCTATGAAGCATAACTCAACTGACTTGACTCTCATGCTGCATGACTATGTACTAGATAATAGATTGAATAGGGATGAACTTAATGCCAAAATTATTTTGGAATTAGGTGAAAGATTTCCTTATTGGAATCATACCGATTTGATGAAAGCCAATATTGATAATTGGTTTGCAACAAATGAATTAAATATTAAGAAGTTGACAGATACTTTATTTTATGAGTATAATCCTCTGTACACCTCTGACTATACTGAAAGCACTCATGAGCATCGTGTTAATGACGATACAGTTAAAGAAGATTTGTCTCGAGTAGAGGACAAAGACAAGGCTACTCATGATACAACGTCTGAAGATTTAAGTAATGTAGAGGTTAAATCTAAAGACGAAGATTTGCGCAAGGATGAGGACTTGAGCAGAACTGAAGACTTGTCTAGCAGAAATTCAGGTACAGTGTCAGACTCTAGCAGTACAAATACTGTTAGTGCCTATAATGCCAACGACTATCAGCCACAAGACAAGAACGAAACTCTCAACACAACTGACGTCACAACAACCGGAGACAATGCAATCACTGAAGATAATACTATTACCGAGGATAATAATATTACCGAACATAATAGTATAGTTCAGGACAACACAATTACTGTCAACGGAACGGAAACAAATGACAACTCTATTACCGAAGACAACACAATTAAGACCGACAAAGATGAGGATGTAACTATCGACCATCGCCACGTTGGCAAGGAAGGCACTGACAGTTATGCATCTCTTATCGAGGAGGAACGTCGACTCGCTATATTCAATATCTATGATTGGATTGTTAATCAGCTCGATTCCGAGATTTGTCTAGGAGTGTTCTTCTAGTTCGGAATCCGAACAGAAAGGAGAGTATATGCCATTCACTTATTTTAGTACGCATGAATTCCCGCATACTACGAACTATGATAGCGACTTGCGTGAAGTATTACATTACATGAAAGAGTTTGAAACGGCTCTGAATGAATACGCGCAGGCTATTGAAGATTTGCAAGATGCTGCTGATGATGTGCGTAAACTCCGTGCTGATGTAACAGTGTTGCAAAATGCAACCGAAGATTTGCCTCAAATTCGTAGTCAGATTAAGTCTTTACAAGTTACTACTAATTTAATTATTAGTAGACTTACTGATGCTGAATCTGATATTGACGCATTATTTGAGGGGTTCAGAGAACAAACCGCATTAGTTAATAAGTTGATTAACGATGCACGTTTGGAGATGCTTGAGCAAATCATGGGCGTAGAAACAGAAGTGTTCACCCGCATCTATGTCCTTAATGCTAAAGTTGAACGATACTATGATGAATTGCTTCATCGTATTGAGGAACTTGTTCCTACTGACGTGTATAATCGAGTAGCAGGAGAGCGATTATCTCTTGATGATAACAACTTTAATGTTTATGAAGATTTACGCTACGGCGGATTGACTAATGCGGAATTGGCAGAATACGGTCAGAGCAATAATTATATTGCTAGTATTGTTATGAACAACAGAGACCAAGCCATCAATTTACGAAAGAGATTGAAACTTCATTATTTGTACTCACCCACTAGCGGCAAGCGTGTTTCTCATGCTAATGCTATTAGTCAGGCTATTATAGCATTTACAAATAATGCACATTCCGGAGCAACTAATAATGGCTTGTATGATACAATGTTGGCGGATGCTGCGACTAATGACGATATTGGTAGTTATTATACAAGCAATTATAACAAGTATTTTTTCATGGCTAATGTTTAGCCATAGGAGGAGGAATTATGAGTTATACTAACGAAACCACACATTATGGAATCCCGAAACCTTTAGGCACTGACTTGACAACTCCAATGGATTACAATCAGGCTGCTGACGCTATTGATACAGCAGTATGGGGTGCAGTTCAGGATGCTGCTACTGCAGTTAGTGATGCTGCTAGTGCAGTAAGTACTGCGGGAAGTGCTGCTTCTGATGTTAGCGCATTGGGTACAAGAGTTACTACTCTTGAAGGTACAGTAACTACTCAGGGTACTGCTATCACCGGATTGACGGGTGATGTTGCTGACGTGAGAGCGGATATTACTGATAACATTTGTGCAGTTAAGGAGGCAACTGCTACCGCAGCTTATGCTCATGCAATTGGTTCATACTTCTATTACAATGATATTTTGTATAGAACTACAGTTGCTATTGCAGTTGGCGACACAATTG
>JAEIGA010012973.1_pt1 | contig 12679 bp, 5 predicted proteins | sample 9270691 | NCBI WGS metagenome assembly JAEIGA01 (sample SAMN17057246, study PRJNA624740) | gut metagenome | biome: biome; isolation source: fecal sample | host: Bos grunniens | place: China: Xizang | collected 2019 | reverse complement strand
TGTGTCCCGGACTAGCCCATTCGGGGAAGAAGCCGCTTTCCCTATAAGCATTGAGCAATCCTTCTTGCATTTTCAGATTTTCAGAAGGGTAAAGTAAGTTTAATAGTGGAAAAAGGGAGCGGAAAGTATCCCAAAATCCTGTGTCGGTATAGAGATAACCCTTTTCTACTTTCCCATTGTAGGGGCTGCGGTGGATAATGTCTCCATTCTTATCTATTTCCCAATACATACGTGGGAAAAGCAGAGCGCGGTATAGGCATGTGTAAAAAGTGCGACGCTGCGTTTCGCTGCCGCCTTTGATTTCTACGCGACCGAGTACGTCATTCCATCTGTCTTCTCCTTCTTTTTTGATTTGCTCAAAGGTTTTTCCTTTTACTTCCTCAAGGTTGAGCAGCGCTTGTTCGGCGCTAACGAAAGAACTGGCTACACGTGCCGTCACCTTTTCGCCTCGGCGTGTCTTCATACCGATCACTGCACCAGTGTGATTGGCTTTTGAGTATTTTTGCCCTTCTATTAATGTCGGCACTTCCAGTTTACCGTTCTTATCTTTCTTGCCGCTGCCTTCGAAGGTGGCTGTATATTCAAAGTCGCAGTCAAATTCTATCACGAAGTAGTTTTTGAAACCTTCAGGCACACCGCCACTGTTTCTTGTACTATATCCAATTATTCTGCGTTCGTTTGGTAAAATTTTTATCTCAGACCCACCATCATAAGCATCGACTACAAGGTACGACATTTCCTCTGGATAAGTGAATTGAAATACTGCAGCACGCTCAGTTGGGGTAAATTCTGTTGTTACGTCGTAGTCAGCCAAATAGACCTTGTAGTAATGAGGCAATGCCGTCTCTGCTTTGTGCGAAAAGTGGCTTGATCGGCGTGCTTCGTCCATTTCTATGCGCCCAGTTATAGGCATCAGCGACACCTGACCATAATCGCCCATCCACGGGCTGGGCTGGTGCGTTTGCTCAAAACCATAGATGCGATACTTCGAATAATTGTATTTCCAACCGTCGCCCATTTGTGCTGTACGAACAGTCCAATGATTCATACCCCAGGGTCTTGCAATGGCAGGGTAGGTATTACCCGCCGACATCTCAAATGTAGACATCGTGCCCATCAGGGGATTCACCAATGCGGTATAATCATTCGCCGTAATTTGGCAAAGGCAAAATAATGATGTTAAGATACAGATAAATATTCTTTGCATACCATTCTTTATATATATGTGTGCAAAGATACGTATAAGCGAGCAATAATATAGGTATTGTCCACGAAAACTCGTTTGTTTTATTTAGAACCACTTATGAACACGAATTTTCACTAATATCCATCTGGTCTTAAATGCCCCGCAAGGCATTAGTGTAAATTAGTGCAAATTCGTGGTTACAACAATAAGAGTACAACATCTTTGATGTAAGGATGATTTGTGGACATCTGCTATATTATTACCAATATTTTTCACAGCGAGCGTGAGTATCTTCGGGTGTGACTAATATTTTCTACTAACGAGTGGTATTTATAGATGTAAAAGGTTTAGGTGTAGAGTAACCTTGTTTTTGCTAACTCTGCATAGCAAAATTGGGGGGGGTAATGGCTTAACGTGTTTGTTTAGACTATAGTTAGTCCTTTTTCTCGGAAATATTATATTATTTTTGCGCACGATAGGGTTTTTGTTAATATCACCCTTTGATGAGATGGAATGCTGAGAATTAAATTATCTAATTAAACTATATTTTAAACTATATTATTATGAGAAAAATTACGTTTTTACTCACCCTGCTATTAATGTATGTTGGGGTGACGCCGATGATGGCAGAGTATGTCGATGCAGAAATTGATGAGTCTAAGACTTATGTGATTAAAATTAAGGATAGCCAAAATTATATTTTTGCTGAAGGTGATAAATACCCTACTTATAGAACAGATACACCTTATGATGCAACTGATACAAAATTCCATTTTGTATTTGTGAAATATAATAAAACAACTTATGATGATAATTCGAAGATATATTATATAAAGTCGGTTTCATCTGGTATGTGGGCAACTTATTTCTCGACATCTAGCTCTACTGGTGAGCCAGCTGTAGAATTAGCAAGATCTCAAAATAATCAAACTGGACTTTGGATTGTTAAAAAAGAAGGTGATACATTCAAAATTATAAGAGCGAAATATAATAATGGCTTTTATGAAAATTCTAATCAATGCTGGAACCCAAGTTTTGGTGGAGAGCCTATTTCCTTTTCGACATCTCCCTCTAAATCATTAGTTATTGAAGCACTTGATGGCTCTGAAGTCGGTGGCGGTGAATCAGGCGGAAACGAAGGTGGTGGTTCAGAAGAAGAACCCACTGTTGATTATACTGTATACTACAAAGATGCACATGCGAATTCAAGAAGATTTAATAACGCGAGTGTTAATGGTATTAATATTTTCTCAAATAATTTAAATACTAATATTATTTATCACGAGGCAATTGATAAAATTTTTAGTGTTGAGGCTAATTCTGATATAAATATAAAGTTTGAATATAATGGTTCATGGATGAATGGTTATGTCTATATTGATGAGGATAACAATGGATTTAATGCTGCTTTAGATGCTAATAAAAAACCTGTTGGTGACTTAAAGTCATTCACTTTCTATAGTGGAGATGACGACAGTGACTATAGTGGATATGGTGGTACAACTGAGAATGTTTATAGTGTACCCAATGCAAGTCGTGATGTTTTACAACCTCCTACATTTAAAGCGCCTTCAACTGCTGGTACATACCGTATGCGCTTAAAGATCGACTGGAATAATATTGATCCTAAGGGGGATAATATTGGTACAAATGGTACAATTGTATCTAATGGCGGTGTAATCGTCGACGTTACTTTAGTAGTCACTGAACCTATCAACCTCACCCTTGCGAAAATCTCTGATACAGATGAGTTGCTCTACGGTCTCACAGGTTATATCGGTTCATTCAGCGCACCGTATGCTACCTTAATTCCAGATGGTGTAGAAGCTTATTACGCTACATCGAAGGACAACATGGGTTACATCACTTTGACACCATGTGTGGCTTCTGGTACTTCTGCTAAGGGTGTACCTGCTAACTTCGGCGTAATTTTGGTTTCTCAAAATCAAGATATCACTTTGAATCCTGCTTCTAGTCATATTGATACTCCTGCAAATAATGTATTTGGTAATTCTGCTGGCAAAGAAGTGGAAATTGGTGCTGGTGATTATATCTTGGCAAGTGGAAAACAAGGTATCGGCTTCTATGAATCTAATCCTGGTACATTGGCAAAGAACAAAGCTTTCCTTCGTTTAGGTACTTCTCAAACTTCAGCCCTCCGCCTTGTCCTGGACGAAACTGTCACTGGCATCAATGGCGTGGCTACTGAAAAGGTAGACGCACCTATCTACGACCTGAGCGGTCGCCGTGTACTCAACACCGTGAAGGGTGGTATCTACATCCAAAACGGTAAGAAGTTTATCGTGAAATAATAAAAATCTGAACTTAACTATTAAGCATATACAATTATGAAAAAAGCATATATCAAACCAGCGACTATCGAGGTAAACTTCCGTACAGAAGGCATGATTGCTACAAGTATCGGTATTGGTACTGGAACAGTAGATGCAGGCAGTGCATTGACCAACAAAAAGGAATCTTCTATCTGGGGTACAGACGAAGAAAATACTGAAAAAGGCGGTATTTGGTAATTGATTCCAATAGTATTTATATTATAGCGCGGAGCAATCTCGACTGTGGGGTTAGCTTCGCGCTTACTGTATATTTTACTCTGAAAAATAAAGTCTAAGGTTGTGAAAATTTTGCGCCGTCTTGTTAAAATTATATTAGACTTTTTTTGAAAAAACCGTAATGTTTTTTTATAGCAATATATTGCTGTCCGGTAAACACTGATAACTCTTTGTTTGATGGACCGTTGTACTCATACAAGCCCTATTATAGAAATCCAACTGAAAAAACAAGAATTTCTATGTGTAAGAGAACACGAATTTCACGAATTTCACGAATTTCACAAACCCATACGGTATGAATATTTCTTAATCAGAGGCGAATAACACGAATTTTTACCATCTGGATGGTATTGACTTGCGCGACCTTCGGTTCGTGCAATTGCTTGCGCGACCTTTGGTTCGTATGCGATAAGCAAAGAATACCCGCAAGTTTCGACTTGCGCGACCTTTGGTTCGTGTTATTGCTTGCGCGACCTTCGGTTCGTGAAATTGACTTGCGCGACCTTCGGTTCGTGTTCTCTAAAATAAAGAGATTAATTTTGCTGGACAGCAATAATAGCAATAAAGAGGGCTGTTTTTGCCGTCAGTAGCGTGCCTCAGAACTGGTCGTGAAAATGCTAAAACTATACGCTGCGATGCTTGATGTGTGGCATGATTGGTGCCTGGCAGGGGTGCTGGGGGCGAAATGTGGGAAAAATATGCTGCTGTGCTGCATTCTTAGAAAAAAATGATTATCTTTGCAAGATAAACTATACAGATCGAAAAATTATGCCTAAAATATCAGATAGAGCAGAGATAATGCCTGCTTCGCCTATTAGAAAGTTAGCGCCTTTGGCTACTGCCGCTAAAGAAAGGGGTACGCACGTGTATCATTTGAATATCGGTCAGCCCGACCTGCCTACTCCGGAAGAGGGACTGCAGGCGATGCGCCATATCGATAGGCGTGTGTTGGAATATAGTCCCAGTCAGGGTTTTCGCAGTTTTCGTGAGAAACTGACCAAGTATTACGAAAAATATCAGATACACCTTAGTCCAGATGATATTATCATTACATCTGGTGGATCCGAGGCGGTATTGTTTGCCTTTCTCTCCTGTTTGAATCCTGGCGACGAAATCATCGTGCCCGAGCCAGCTTATGCCAACTACATGGCATTTGCGATATCGGCTGGTGCAAAGATTCGTACAATAGCAACAACTATCGAAGAGGGATTCTCGTTGCCCAAGGTGGAAAAGTTTGAAGAGTTGATCAACGAGCATACACGCGCAATCTTAATTTGCAACCCCAACAATCCTACGGGGTATCTGTATACGCGTCGTGAAATGAACCAAATCCGCGATTTGGTGAAGAAGTATGACCTCTACCTCTTCTCAGACGAAGTGTATCGCGAATTTATCTATACAGGTTCGCCTTATATTTCAGCTTGCCACCTGGAGGGTATCGAGCAGCATGTGGTATTGATCGACTCGGTGTCTAAGCGTTACTCGGAATGCGGTATCCGTATCGGTGCATTGATTACAAAGAACGAGAAGGTGAAAGAAGCCGTGATGAAGTTCTGCCAAGCCCGTTTGAGTCCTCCACTAATTGGGCAAATAGTGGCAGAGGCTTCGCTTGATGCTACTGAAAACTATGCTCGCGAAGTGTATGATGAGTATGTGGAGCGAAGGAAATGCTTGATAGACGGATTGAATCGTATCCCCGGTTGCTATTCGCCGATACCGATGGGCGCCTTTTACACAGTGGCAAAGTTGCCCGTGGATGATGCTGAGAAATTCTGTGCATGGTGTCTGACAGACTTCGAATACGAAGGTGCAACGGTGATGATGGCTCCTGCAGCAGGATTTTATACCACCCCCGGAGCGGGCAAGGATCAAGTGCGTATTGCATACGTCCTGAACAAGGAGGATTTGGCAAAAGCTTTAGAGGTACTCGGAAAAGCCCTTGAAGCCTATCCAGGTAGAGTGAAATAAACCCATTGGCGAATGAGCGTAAAGTAACAGGGATTGTTATATAAATATTGGATAGTCTATGTCGAAACTTTCGTGGTTCTTGGCGAAACGTTTTTATAAAAGCGCAAATGGTGATACGCATAGGAAAGCCAGTAAGTTGGCTATCGGTATTGCTACTGCTGGTATAGCGCTGGGATTGGCAGTGATGCTGATTTCTGTGGCTGTGGTGAAAGGCTTTCAGCATGAAATTAGCAATAAACTGACAGGCTTTAGCTCTCATCTGATGGTGTACAACGACAGTATGTTTGTATCGCCAGAGAGTTTCCCCATTGCTGCAGACGAGGCTGTGATAGACGCGATCAAGCAGGACGCCAATGTGGCGCATGTGCAGCGGGTGTCGCAAAAATTAGGCATACTGAAAACTCACGATACATATCAAACGATTTCTCTGAAGGGAATAGCGGGGGAGTATGATACGGCTTTCCTTAAATCTCAGATAGTAGAAGGTAAGTTTCCTGATTATTCCAATGATACGCTTGCAAGCAATAAAATAATTATTTCGAAACTGCAGGCGCAAGACTTGTCGCTGAAAGTAGGACAGAAAGTTTATGCCTACTTTTTTGAAGAAACCATCAAACCACGACGCTTTGAAATAGCTGCGATATATGAAACAAATATGCCGCAGTTTGATCGCAATTGTGTGATAGCACACCTGCCTATGGTGAATAGCTTGAACGATTGGCAGGCAGATCAATGCAGTCAATTGGAAGTGCTACTGAAAGATTTCGATCAACTCCAATCCACAGACGAACGCCTGGGAAAAATGCTAAATGGCAGCCGAGATAAATATGGCTCAGTCTATATGGCACAGTCTGTCAAAAAACATCCGCATACGGCATCGGCTTTTGCATGGTTGGAAGTGCTCAATACGAATGTCTGGATTATTTTGATATTGATGGTTTGTGTGGCTGGTTTCACGATGATAAGCGGTCTTTTGATTTTGATCCTTGAACGAACAGCAACTATTGGTATTCTCAAAGCAATGGGTATGGCTGATGTAAAGGTGAGACGTACCTTTATTTCGTATGCTGCAATGATTATCCTGAAGGGTTGTCTGTGGGGTAATATAATCGGATTGGGCATTATCGGATTGCAGAAATATTTTGGCTTTGTGACATTAGACCCCGAAAGTTATTATGTCTCCACTGCGCCTGTATTGTTGAATTGGGTATGGTTGCTCAGTCTGAATATAGCAACATTGGTGATCACGGTGCTGGCATTGGTCGTGCCAAGCCTTGTGGTGACGCGCATCCAACCAGCTAAGTCCATAAGATTTGAATAACGGTATCGAAAGATGAAAGTATTAGGCACTATATTCAGAATTATTGCAGGTCTGCTCCTTGGAGTATATCTGCTAATTTTGATTTTGCTTAATTTTTCGCCTGCTACATTATGGCTGACAAAAACAATTGAAACGGCACTTGAGGAAAAACTTGCAACAGAATTAAACATAGGTAAAGTAGAAATAGCCCTGTTCGACAGAGTCATACTGCACGATGTACAATTGTATGACCAACAGGGTAAAGAGATGCTTAAAGCAGACTTGGTATCCGTTAAAGTAAATCTGCCGTCAGTAATAAGGAAAAAACTGGAATTCCGTACAATATCCCTCTTGGATAGTGATATTAAATTGTATAAGGAAAATAAAATAGCCAAGCCTAATTTCCAATTTTTAGTAGACGCTTTCAAAGTAAAAGATAAGAAAGAACCTACGAAGTTAGACCTAACAATAAATTCACTTATCGTCAGAAGAACAAATGTTTCTTATGATCAATTAGACCAGCCACAAACACCTGGGTTGATAAACTTTTCGCATATTAAAGCAAAGGATTTAGATGCCAGCATAAGTCTAAAACATCTTACGCAAGATTCTTTGAATATGCGTGTAAGGAACCTTAGTGTTAGAGAACAATCTGGTTTGGATCTGCGTAAGCTTCAACTGGCAGTGTCTCTTGGTAAGAAAAATATCAGAGTTGATAACTTAAATCTAATTTTGCCCAACTCCTCAGTTATACTGAATGAATTTGTGGCAAATTACAAAGGCAATTCTTTGAAGGACAAGATTCGTTCGGCAAGGTGGAATGGCGCTTTGCGAAATGTAGTGATTTCAACAGATGATATAGCTTGTTTCTACCTTCCGTTGAAAGATTTACATCAAACAATCCACCTGGATGTTGACTGTAAGGTTAGTCCACAAACTCTTTATTTCTCAGATATTAATCTTAGGAATAAGGACAAATCTATCGTGCTCCAATCGGATGTCAAGTTGGACCTTTTCAATCATAAACTTGTTAATGCTTACAGCAAGGTTGATAATGTTCAATTGAATAAACAAGGGGTAAATTTCATAAGGGCAATTGTTGAGAAAAATGAGCCAAAATCAAAAATGCTCAATCTTCCTCTTTGGAAAACCTTGGAAACCTTGTCTGCGAATGGAAAGATAGGCTTTGAAAAAAATAAAAATAATTTTGCACAAGTGCATCTTGTGACAAATCTTGGAGAAGCTAACGCTGATTTGATTTGGAAAGGAATGTCCTTCAAGGGGGATGTTTCTACAAAATCATTGAATCTTGCAAAAGCACTTTCAAACGAAAAACTCCCGAGTGATCTGACTGCATCCGTATCTGGACTTTTTGATTTGAAAGTTAAATCTAACCCCAATATTGATGCTAAGGTAGAAATAGAGCAAGTTGATGTCAATGATTATATTTACAGAGGTTTGTCTGCTAAAGCTTTGATGAAAAATCACCTTTGTGAAGTAGAATTGGTATCAACGGACGACGCAATAAATGTCGAAGGACAAGTAAGGGGATATTTGAAGGATGAAAAATTGTCAGACATTGTATCTTCTCTGAATATTCACCATTTTGATCCGAACGAATTAAAACTAACAAAACTTAGTGAAAAAACTGTCTTTTCAGCTAATGTCGATTTGTCTCTTTCTTCGTTAGACCTGAATCAGGCTAGTGGAAAGATTGATATTACTGATTTTAATATGAATGGGGCAAAGAGTTGCTACATCTCAACACTAAGTGCGCAATCTCAACCTACGCAAAGGGGACGATTCTTTAGTTTGAATAGTGAATTTGCTGACTTAGATTTTGATGGACCAATTACAAAACAGTCTTTGGAAAAATTAAAAGAGACAGTACTTAGCTATATTATACCAGAGAAGGAAGAAAAAACATCTCTGACTGCTAACGAAGAATGGGTGTTTAGAGCTAAGGTAAAAGATACAGACATCCTTAATACTGTGTTTGATATTCCGTTAAGTTTTGCAAGTGATGCCTCTCTTGAAGGTAGAGTCGGTGGAGTAAATAATGAGGCTTTCCTGTCATTCTTTAGTGATGGGGTGACATACGGAAAAATGGAAATAAATAAGCCAAGATTGTATTTAAGGGGTCAAGATGGCTTGTATAAAGCCTTAGTGCAATGTGGCAAACAAATAAAAAATACAAACGTAAAGTTTGAACTTAATGCTGAAACCTTTAAGGATAAACTTGTGACTGAAGTCCTTTGGGATGATGCTTCTTTACATAAATATTATGGCAGCTTGGGCCTTGTTAGCCAGAAAAGTGCTGATGGAAGTTTTGTCACAGAATTTCAACCTACAGAGTTGATGATAAATGATAGCCTTTGGGTGGTCGTTCCAGGAAAGGTAACATTGAAAGGGAAAGATATTGATATTTCAGATATAGGTATAGCTCGTCAGGGACAATCTTTAAATATAAATGGTAATTTGTCTAAGGATCCCGAAGATGTATTGGTTGCCGACTTGGAAAGAATAGATATAAATTATATTTTAGAACTATTCAATGTGAAACCTGTAAAGATTTCAGGAAATGCAAGTGGAAAATTGACTTTGTCCAATGCATTTGATTCGCTCAAGGTTGAAGCCAAGGGGCTTGATGTTCCAAATTTTGCCTTCAATGATGCACCTATTGGACATGGTACTGTTGATGGGTCGTTTTCAATGAAAGATAAGCGGATAAGGCTTAAAGGAAATATACTTGAAGATGGTATTGGCTTCACAAATGTTGAAGGCTATATATCACCTGCAGAAAAGTCGTTAGACTTAAGAATTAAAAATAAAAATACTAATCTGGCCTTTTTGAATCGCTATATATCTACAATCTTTGGAGACCTTCAGGGGCGTGCAACAGGTAATTGTAGAGTTTACGGAAATTTTACCACAATAGATTTTGAAGGCATAGAAGATGGAGACGCGAGCGCTTCTATACTCGTTACAGGAGTGCCTTATCAATTGAAGGAAGGAAAGGTCAGAATGACTCCTGGGTGCTTTGAATTCTCTGACTTTAAGGTATCCGATGGGCTCGGAGGTGTTGGTGTACTTAATGGACAGTTGAATCACAAACATTTGAAAGATCTGACTTATGACATCAATGTAAGTGCTAACGATTTGCTTTTTTATGATCGTCCGCAGGAGTTGGATATGCCTTTCTATGCTACTGCAGGTGGTACGGGAACTGTCAATATTAAAGGCAAACCAGGTGAACTGTCAGTAGATGCACACGTGCGCCCTCATAATAAAACTCAATTATATTACTTGGTGGATAGTCCAACAGGTTTTGACGATGTAGAGTTCTTGAAGTTTAGAGATGCTGAAAAGGTTAAAAACAATCAAGGGGAAATATCTGAGGAAACAGAAGAAACTGATAACGAGATCTTAGCTCGTGACAGAAGTATGGATATTATTCTCGACTTTACAATAGATATGAATCCAGAAGCAAAGGTATACGTTGTTACTGATGAAAAGTCTGGAGATAGAATCCAATTAGGTGGGACGGGAACAATTGCGGCAAAGTATTATAATAAGGGCGACTTCCAAATGACAGGGAATTTTATAGTTCAAAGTGGTAACTATAAATTAAGCCTTCAGGATGTGATACGCAAAGAGTTTGTTATAGAACCAGGGGGAGTGATTAACTTTACAGGAAACCCACTTGAAAGTACACTGAATATTCGTGCGAAATATTTGGTGCCTTCTGTATCTTTGTCAGACTTGAATATTGGTACAAAGCTCAGTGACTCTTCTGTACCTGTCAATTGTGTGTTGTTGGTAGGCGGTACTGCTGGGCATCCACAGATCAGCTTTGATTTGGATATGCCACGTGTCAGTGATGATATCAAGCGTATGGTTAGAAGCCTAATTAATACCGAAGAAGACATGAATATGCAGGTGTTGTATCTATTGGGAGTGGGACGATTCTATACTTACAACTATGCTTCGACTGCTGCAGCAGAGATGCAAACGCAATCTACCGTTGCAATGAAATCGTTCCTTTCTAATACGCTTACTGGGCAATTGAATAATATTATTTCTAATGCTATGGGCTCTTCGAATTGGACTTTTGGAACGAACCTTAATACTGGAAGTATGGGCTGGAGTGATATAGAAGTAGAAGGTCTGCTTAGCGGTAGATTATTAAATAATAGACTGCTAATTAATGGTAACTTTGGCTATCGCGAACGTCCACAATATGGTGCTGCTAACTTTGTCGGTGACTTTGATGTGCAATATCTTTTGACGCCAAGCGGAGGTGTTAGTGTTAAAGTCTATAGTGAAACGAATGATAGGTACTTCTCAAAATCTTCATTGACGACTCAAGGGGCAGGTATACAATTGAAACGCCAGTTTAGCAATATTAAAGACTTGTTTACGATTAGGAAAAAGAAAAGAATAAAGGTCTATAAAGATAAAGAAACAGAAGGTGAAAAAAACGATTCAATAATAAACAAAGAGCAAGAGTGATGTGCCCGATTTGATTATCGGTAATGTCACTCTCCTTTTTTATATTCAAAAGTTATTAAAGAAATTAAAAAGTGCTTTACAACATATTTGTTTTGTTAAGCATTTTGAAAAAATATCCCTACTTTCGCACAGATATATTAAAAATGAGTAAAAATTAACCTAAACCTTAATATTTATAATTATGAAAAAATACAATTTTGGCGCTGGTCCTTCAATTTTGCCTCAAGAGGTGATGCAAGCAACAGCTGAAGCTTGTGCAAATTTCAACGGTTCTGGTCTTTCTTTGATGGAAATGAGTCACCGTACGAAGGAATTTCAAGCAGTGATGGACGAAGCGCAAGCATTGTTCAAGGAATTGTTGGGAATTCCCGAGGGTTACTCTGTACTTTTCCTTGGAGGCGGAGCAAGTATGCAGTTCTGCATGGTACCTTACAACTTGCTCGAAGGCAAAGCCGCTTATCTCAATACAGGTGTGTGGGCTAAGAAGGCTTTGAAGGAGGCTAAAGGCTTTGGCGAAGTAGTAGAAGTCGCATCTTCTGCTGATGCTAACTATACTTTTGTACCTAAGGATTACGAAATCCCTGCTGATGCAGATTATTTCCATATCACTACCAATAATACTATTTATGGTACACAGATTCGTCGTGACCTTGATAGTCCTGTGCCTTTGGTAGCGGATATGAGTTCTGATATCTTCTCTCGCCCTATTAATGTGAGCAAATATGGACTGATCTACGGTGGTGCGCAAAAGAACCTTTCTATGGCAGGCGTTACTTTCGTGATTGTGAAAGATGAACTTCTCGGCAAGGTAAGTCGCCATATTCCAACAATGCTTGACTATCGCACTCATGTGGACAAGGGTTCTATGTTCAACACGCCTCCTGTGATTCCTATCTATTGTGCTTTGCAAAATCTGAAGTGGATTAAGGCGCAAGGTGGGGTAGAAGAAATGCAACGCAGAGCTGGTGAACGTGCCGCAATTCTTTATTCAGAAATCGACCGCAATGCTTTGTTCCGCGGTACAGCAGCCCTCGAAGATCGCTCTTTGATGAATATCTGTTTCGTGATGAATGACGAGTACAAAGAGTTGGAAGCAGAATTCTTGAAGTTTGCTACCGAACGTGGTATCGTTGGTATCAAGGG
>JAEIGA010012972.1_pt1 | contig 12680 bp, 9 predicted proteins | sample 9270691 | NCBI WGS metagenome assembly JAEIGA01 (sample SAMN17057246, study PRJNA624740) | gut metagenome | biome: biome; isolation source: fecal sample | host: Bos grunniens | place: China: Xizang | collected 2019 | reverse complement strand
GAGGTTGGGATTTCCGGAAGCAACTGATATGAGAACGCAAGACCTATCTTATAGACTTTTTCAAATGTAGGATTTGAGAGAAGGCGGTCATAATATCCTTTCCCCCTACCCAATCGTTTTCCATCTTGTGTAAATGCCATACCTGGGATTACCGCAAGATCGATTGTGGCATAGTCTGTGAATAATTGCCCTGTAAGAGGTTCTGGAATGCCATAACTCCCCTGTTGCAATGTCTCAATACCTGTAAATCTCCGCATTTCAAGTGAATCACCTGTCACGACAGGTAAAAGCAGTAGCTTTTCTGTTCCCCACCGCTCCAATATCTTTGCTGTCTGCACCTCATCAGGGAGGGCCGCATAGAGCAAAACGACATGCGCCTTTTGGAAGACGGGATGGTCCTCCAAAAGGCGCATTATTTCATAAGACTGCGATTCACGCTCATCAATCGTAAACAATTGTTTGCGCTGACGAATGAGATGGCGCAGAGGGGCTTTTAAGTTCATCGTTTAAAACTTTATTGACAAGTGTACAGGTACGAGTAGACAAGATAAACTACTAATGTCCACTCATAGAACGATTCGTCCTAAAAGGTTGGAGAGGACTTTACTCCGCAAAGTTCGTTCACCCTTCATCTTTCCCAATCAATCGTTCCGATTACCTGAAGTGCTTTGTGCATTGCTGAGTCGGTGCGATTTTCGTATTGAGTTGATTCGGTTACACCAAAAACTTGATCAATAATATTGATGAAGAGGTAGCGCTCGATAAGGTGATAGGAAGTGCGGATCATAAGGTTGCGTCGCTTAACACCATTCTTATCCGCATGTGCCACCAATTTGTCTACGAGCTTCATCTTGTTAAGAAGTTTGATGAGTGTAGGCACATCGGGGCATGACGAGAAGAGTTCCCGGTTGTCATCTACCACCTTAAACACAAACTTATAGGGGATATCTGTAGAATATAGTTCGCGGAAATAGGAGGTTATGCCCACAGTGTCGCGCGGAATGAAAAAATCGGGAATGATGCCCCCACCACCATAGACGGTGCGACCACCGACAGTGGTGTACTTTTCTCCAGTAATGCGAATGCTATCTTCCGAGTAATATTCTCCGTGAAGTGCACGCTCAATGAGGTCCGCTTCATAGGCTGTATCATTGCCCATGACATAAGGCTTCTGAACACAACGCCCAGCGGGAGTGTAATAGCGTGCTTTTGTAAGGCGCACCATAGAACCATCGCGAAACTCTATGGGAGCCTGCACCAATCCCTTACCAAAGGTGCGACGGCCAATGATGGCAGCACGGTCATTGTCTTGAAGTGCCCCCGCAAGAATTTCACTGGCAGAAGCCGATGCTTCGTCCACCAAAACAGCAAGATGAATGCCTTTGTACAAACCGCGTCCATCACTCTTATAGTCTTCGCGCGGAGAGTGGAGGCCTTCCATATATACAATCAGACGGTCTGCTGGCAAGAATTCATTTGCCACAAGAATAGCCGGGTGCATATAGCCTCCGAGATTATTGCGCAAGTCAATAATAAGCGAACGGCATTCTTCCATACGCAACTGCGCGAGAGCTGCGAGGAATTCAGAATAAGTATTATCACCAAAACTGCTAATGCGCACATAACCTGTGGTGTCGTTGACCATATAGGACACATCCACTGTCCTTACAGGCACATTACCACGCTTAATAGTGAAGTCAATGAGGTTGGAAATGCCCTTACGCTTAATGCCCAACTTTACTTCTGTATCCGCAGGCCCCTTAAGTCGCTTCATAGTTTCGTCATTAGTTACCACCTCTCCCACATAGAGCGAATCATTAATGGTTACAATGCGGTCGCCAGCGCGTAGACCGACCTTTTGGGCAGGACCTGACTCAAGAATCTTAAGGATACACACTGTGTCGGACTGGATACTAAACTGCACCCCAATCCCCTGGAAACTGCCTTTAAGCTCTTGCATAGCTCCTTCAACATCCTTTGCAGAAATGTAGGTAGAATGCGGATCCAATTCCTTCAAGATTTTTGGCAGCGCCTTTTCTACGACTTGCGTAATATCAATAGAATCTACATACTGATCATCAACGAGGTGAAGAAGGTCAGTAAGTTTGTTGCTCGATGTATTGATGATGGCCAATCGATTTCCAGCAAAATGGTTGGAGTAGAACGAACCAATCATAATCCCCAAAATCATTGCTATGGCAAGGAGTAAGGGGATGAAGCGAAAAAGTCTATTCTTCATTGAGATAAATTACTTCGATATTTGCACGACGAAGAAGGTCTACACCGTCGGTAAGTCGGTATTCACGACCATATATCACGCGCTTGATGCCAGCCTGAATAATCAACTTAGCACATTCAATGCACGGACTATCTGTGACATAGAGTGTAGCTCCATCAGAGTTGTTTCCAGAACGGGCAATCTTAGTGATAGCGTTGGCTTCAGCATGGAGCACATAGGGCTTTGTAACACTGTTTTCGTCCTCACAGATATTTTCAAAACCGGAAGGCGTTCCGTTGAAACCGTCAGAGATAATCATCTTATCTTTAACAATAAGTGCGCCCACCTGACGGCGGCTGCAATATGAATTTTCAGACCAAATTTTCGCCATACGAAGATAGCGACGATCAAGTTCAATTTGCTTGGTATTCATAGGGATTACTTTTGAAAGGAGTAAGAGGGGAACTGAACTCTGCGATACTATCGCAGAGAAACTAACCTTGGAATGAGCTGCGCAACGAATCCATTTATTTCACACCTGTGCGGATAAGGAGCGCATCGATGGTAGGATCTTGCCCACGGAAATTGCGATAGAGTTGGCTGGGATGTTGTGTGCCCCCGCGTTCCAAAATGTTTTTGCGGAATGATGTTGCTATTTCTGGGTTAAAGATGCCGTGTTGCTTGAAATGTGCGAAGGCGTCTGCATCAAGCACCTCTGCCCATTTATAGCTGTAATATCCAGCAGAATAACCTCCTGACATGATGTGCCCGAACTGCACAGTCATACAAGCTGGTTCGAAGATTGGCAACAATTGTGCCTCCTGCCATGCCTGGCGTTCAAAGGCGCGCACATCAGCCGTAAAGGGTTGAGTGATTGTGTAATATGCCATATCCAAAAGTCCAAACGACACTTGTCGCATACATGCATAGGCCACATTATAATTACGACTAACAATAATGCGCTCCACAAGTGTGTCGGGGATTGCTTCACCCGTTTGATAATGGAAAGCAAAGGTACGGAGGAATTCTTTTTCTACCGCATAATTTTCCATAAACTGCGAGGGAAGTTCCACAAAATCCCAATAGACATTCGTACCACTCAACGACTTAAAGCGTGTATTGGCAAAGATTCCATGGAGGGCATGACCAAATTCATGGAGGAAGGTTTCGAGTTCTCCGTGTGTCAGCAAAGCGGGTTTATCGTCGGTAGGTTTACTGAAATTCATAACGATTGACACATGGGGACGCTCGCCTGCTGATTGGTCACGATAACTGGTCATCCATGCCCCACCCTGCTTAGAGGCACGAGGGTGAAAATCTGTATAGAGCACAGCAAGGTGACTGCCGTCAGCATCATGCACATCGTATGCTGTAACTTCTTCATGATAAACAGGGATTTCCTTGTTTTCCACAAAGGTAATGCCATAGAGGCGTGTTGCCAATCCGAACACTCCCTGCTTGACGCGTGATAGTTCGAAATAGGGGCGCAACATTTCGGCATCAAGATCGTAGCGTTGCTTTTGAAGCTTGTGAGCATAGAAGGCAAAATCCCAGGGTTGAGGCTCATTGGGTGCGAGAGCAAAAACTTCTGCCACCTCATCAATCGCTTTCTGTTTGTAAGCAGCAATAAGTTGCGCTAGTAGTTCATTTACCTTTGCTGGGTGCTCTGCCATTCGGCGCTTTAGTGCGTAATCAGCATAGGTAGGATACCCCAAGATTTGTGCCAACTCACGACGGAGATTAATGAGGCGCGTAACAATTTCAAAATTGTTGTGTTCATTGTCATGGGTACACTTCGTGTTGTATGCCTCATACATCTTTTGGCGCAAGTCACGACGCTCGGCATATTGCAAGAAAGGCACATAACTAGGAGCATGAAGTGTAAACACCCAGCCCTCAAGGTTGCGCTCACGCGCGGCAATTGCAGCCTGTTCGCATTGAGACTCAGGAAGTCCAGCTAAATCAGCTTCATCCTTAAGATGGAGGATGAAGTCGTTGGTTTCCTTTAGGTTGTTTTGCGAGAACTGCAGGGTGAGTTGGGAAAGCTCCTTCTTGATTTCACGAAAGCGTTCCTTCTTTTCGAAAGGGAGGTTAGCACCAGCGCGTTCAAAGCCCTCGTAGGTTTTCTCCAGGAGCATGCGTTCTTCTGCATCTAAAGAATCTACCCCCGCCTCCATCACAGCCTTCACTCTTTGATAGAGTCCTTCGTTGAGCATAATGTTTGACGAATGTTCGGAAAGTATAGGCGAAAGTTCCTGTGCTAATGCCTCAAGTTCGTCGTTGGTGTGCGCACTCAAAAGGTTGTACATCACTGTAGTCACCTTATCAAGTAACGCACCACTCTCTTCAAGCGCCAATATAGTGTTGACAAAAGTGGGAGGTTCGGGATTACTGACAATAGCATCAATCTCAGCTATTTGTTCAGCAATACCTTTGTGGATAGCTGGAGCTATGTGCTCGTTGCGGATGAGATGAAAGGGAGTGAGGGTATAGGGAGAAAAGAAGGGATTCATATTATTGAGGAGAAAGGAGTTTTTAAAGGAGCTAAAAGACAAAGGAATCCCGTTGCTTATTGCACATATCTGCTGATATCCTCAAATTCGGGTCCCATATTGAGTTCGAGATAAATGCGGTAAAGGAGGGGGGCCCATTTGTCGCGTTGTGAGGGCGCTAGTTTGCGATAACGCTCAAGATATGGGCGTGCTTCGGTACAAATGCGCTTCATCTCGTTTTTTGCCCATTCAAAAGCTTTGGAGCGAATGCGCGTAGGAAGGTAGATTGTTTCTAACTCATTCATTATGAGCTTTCCTGCATAGTAATTTGCTTCAGCATAATATTGTGCAGTATCTGCAGCGACAAGGCGCTTAGATACTTCTATACAAGCCTTTTCATCCTCCATTTGATACAAAGCATAAGCCTTCAAATACAAGGCTTTGAGGACTGTTGAATCTACGCGAAGTGCTTGATCTGCAAGTGCAACCGACTGAGCATAGCGTTCATCGGTCACATAGAGCGTAGCGAGTTCGTCAAAGAAATATTCGTGAAGGGGGAAACTTTGAACACCCATCTCAAGATATGTTTCAAATGCATCGCTCTGTCCTCTATCATTTGCAGAGCGGGTATACATCTCCAAAGCAGTAGGATAATAATTGCTATCAGATAGGAGAAGCGACTTATAACGCTCTACAACTGCATAATCCTTATTTTGAAACGCGCTGTATGTGAACATATAAGCATTTGTAATATGCTCCTTTGAGAATGTGTCAACAGGAGTGGTTGCCCACAACGGACTCTTTGCGAGATGAAGCAACATGGCAAGGTGGCGCTGTGCCATCTTATAATCCTTTCGGGTGTAGAAAAAACGCGTACCAGCCACAAGATTCTTGTAATAACGCTGCAAGAGCTTCACCTTATCAGTATCTAGTGTGGGCGTCTTTCCCATATATGCAGCAATAGCACGCTCAACTGAGTCGCCCTTATGCACATAATGAAATATTTGGCGCGTACTTTCAAATAATTTTACGGTATCGCAAGCCTTCTTCAGATAGACCTTTTCATTTTCTATGTCATTAATCTGAATCTGTGTTTTCACTGCCAACTCATACAATTTAGGCATGAATTGACAAATACTGTCGGCCTCAAGGCGCTCGACTTCCTTCATAGCATCGGCTGTCTTCTTAGCCTTCACCAATGCACGAAGAGGTTTCAACTCCTTTTGCGCAACAACGGGATTCATCATTGCGGCACATATAAAAACAAAGGAGAGAATTCTTTTGATCATCGTTTTTGCGTCTTATCAACGAGTGACGAGTAACCCCATTGGTCACCCGTCACTCTTTATATTATTAATATGCGTTGCTCAAGATTACATCCATTTCATCAGCCTTCTGCTTATTCTGAAGGTTGGTGTAAATCTGCTGAAGTGCTGCAGCCCATACCTTAGGTTGGTCAGGTACGAGTTCGTGCGCACGCTCCATGTAAGGAAGTGCCTGTTCGTAGTACTTCTTTACTTCTTCAAACTCGCGGTCAAATTCCTTCTTGTTGTTGCGGTCAAGCTTCCAGTCACCATTGTTACGGCGTGCAACCACTTCGTTCATATAAGTGTAAGCCATATTGACATTCGCATCAACAAATGAGGGATTGAGTTCGATAGCCTTTGCAAAGCTTTCGCGTGCAGCAGCATAGTTCTTCAACATATTCAACTCGATACATCCCTTGAGGTAGTAACCTGTGTGGCTTGAGGGATTAGAAGCTACGAGTTCGTTAGCCAAAGTCATTGCTTCCTCAGGCTGATTGCGCTGCATGTAAACATAAAGCAAGTTTTGTGCGAAACCAACATGCTCTGTGCGTGCGATAGCATCCTTAAGGTCGTTGATATATGCTGCAGAGTCATTCTTTTCAAGATGTGCCTGCATCTTCATGAGGTAGAGGTCGCGAGTAGAGAATGTATCTTCAAGTGCAGCGTCTACAGTAGCCAAGATTCCATCCCAATTCTTCATCTGGAAGTTAAGCATCACGATATTCACAGCTGTCTGCGCGTAGTTCACCTGATTGAGCGCATAGAGAGAATCTGTTTCTGAAGCTGAGAACACGGGATTCTTGGGGAATTCATAATACTTACGGAACCACTTAATAGAACTTTCGTAGTCACCCTGCTGATTAGCAAAAACACCTGCATAGTTGTAGTAGTTAATCATCGTCTTGAGGGTCTGATAGTTCTTATTCTTGTATTGAGGTTCCACACGGCCCTTCTTGTCGGGAGTCATATCCGCGATGTGGCTCTTTGTGAAGTTCACAACTGCCTCATCAAGGTGGTGACAGAAGGCCGCTGTATCAAAAGGATAACCTTGAGAAGCCATGTCCAACACGCGTTCGAAGTACTTACGGTTTACTTCACCCTTGTTGTAATAGAAACCTGCAAACTTTGTAGTCTTGGGATTCGCCAACGCTGTTTCAATGATCTGAAGCGCTTCTTCATAGCGTTCCTTTTCTACCATAAACTCAACCTTGTGAATTGCACTATTCTGTGCAAAAGTTGTGAGCGCAGAAGCCATCATTGTGATGGCGAGCAACATTTTCTTCATAATTTGTATTTGTTTTTGGTTATTTATGTGCGAGCAAACAAGTGGGCAAGAATCCATCCAGAAGAATTGTCCCGGGCGGTTTTCTTGACACTTATATCTTACTCACTGTTAGAATGTTATTCCTCAGTTTCAACTTCGCTGAAGAGATTTGCATCAGCTGTTGATGTAGTAGTGTCGTTATCTGCTACAACTACTTCCTGAAGTTCTTCAACTGCGTCTGTAGACTCTTCGCCCTCTTCTTCTGTAGGCACGATGCACACATTGCTGATTACATCGTTACGCTTCGTGAGGTTGATGAGGCGAACGCCTTGAGTCACACGACCCTGTACGCTTACTGTAGAAAGTTTGAGACGGATAGTGATACCACTCTTGTTGATAATCATGAGGTCATCCTCGTCGGTCACACACTTGATGGCCACAAGTTCGCCCACTTTCTCTGTCACATTGAGGGTCTTCACACCCTTACCACCACGATTCGTGATGCGATAGTCTTCAACGCTGCTGCGCTTACCGAAGCCCTGTTCGCTAACAACGAGCACTGTCTGCTTTTCAGGATCTTCCACACAAACCATGCCTACAATTTCGTCTTCAGCCTGGTCAATGTTCATCGCCTTTACACCTGTTGCACCACGCCCCATTGTACGCACGGTATCTTCGTTGAAACGGATAGCACGACCGGCACGGTTGGCTACAATGATTTCATTTTTACCATTTGTCAAGCATACGCTTACCACTTGGTCGTCATCGCGGAGGTTAATTGCGATAATACCCTTGGCACGCACATTCTTGTAGTCGTCAAGGAGTGTCTTCTTAATGATACCCTGCTTTGTACAGAATACTATGTTGTGCGACTCACGGTATTCCTGATTATCAAACTGTGCAACATTCAAGCATGCATTTACGCTATCGCCCGGCTCAATGTTGAGCATGTTCTGAATAGCACGACCCTTTGAAGCCTTATTACCTTCGGGGAGTTCATATACCTTAAGTTTGTAGCAACGACCCTTTGATGTAAAGAAGAGCATCGTGTTGTGCATCGTTGCGGGGTAGATGTACTCAATAAAGTCTGTATCTCGTGTAGAACCACCCTTACTGCCAACACCGCCACGAGCCTGGGCACGGAATTCAGCAAGCGGCGTGCGCTTAATGTAACCGAGGTGACTGATGGTAATCACTACATCGTCATTTGCATAGAAGTCCTCGGGATTCCATTCGCCAGCTGCAGGAACGATTTCCGTACGACGCGCGTCGCCATACTTCTCCTTCACCTCAATAAGTTCATCCTTGATTACCTTCTTACAGAGTTCTTCGTCAGAAAGAATCTGTTCGTAGTAAGCAATCTTGCGCTGCAATTCGTCAAACTCTTCGTGGAGCTTATCCTGCATCAAGTTGGTGAGCTGACGGAGACGCATTTCTACGATTGCCTTTGCCTGAATTTCATCAAGTGCGAAGCGTTGCATCAAGCCGTCAACCGCAGTTTCAGGAGTCTTTGACGCACGAATGATGCGGATTACTTCATCAATATTATCGCTGGCAATGATGAGGCCTTCGAGGATGTGCGCACGCTCCTGCGCCTTACGCAATTCGTAAGCTGTGCGACGGAGCACTACATCGTGACGGTGGTTTACAAATTCAGCGATACATTCCTTCAATGTGAGCAACTTAGGACGCTGCTTGCCTGTAGGACCAACGAGAGCAATACAGTTTACAGAGAAGCTCGTTTGAAGCGCCGACATCTTGTAGAGCTTATTGAGCACCACGCCTGCATTTGCATCACGCTTCACGTCAACTACTATACGAAGGCCTTCACGGTCGGATTCGTCGTTGATATTTGCAATACCATCCAACTTACGCTCGCCCACCATTTCGGCAATGCTGCGAATAAGTTCAGCCTTGTTGACACCGTAGGGGATTTCAGTTACAACAATCTTGTCGTGCAACTCACCGCTTTCAATATTCGCCTTGGCACGCATGATAACGCGACCACGACCAGTTTCGTAAGCTGACTTTACACCCTGCAAGCCCATGATATAACCACCTGTGGGGAAGTCGGGAGCAAGGATGTGCTGCATGAGTCCTTCTGTGTCAATATCGGGATTATCAATGTATGCCACACATCCGTCAATTACTTCACCAAGATTGTGCGTAGGAACATTCGTAGCCATACCTACAGCAATACCTGTAGCACCGTTCACCAAGAAGTTAGGAATACGCGTAGGCATTACCGAGGGTTCCTTACGGGTGTTATCGAAGTTGGGCACCATGTCCACGGTTTCCTTCTCGATATCCTGCATCATCATTTCGCCGAGCACAGAAAGGCGCGCTTCAGTGTAACGCATTGCAGCAGCAGAGTCGCCGTCCATCGAACCGAAGTTACCCTGACCTTCTACAAGCGTGTAACGCATATTCCAATCCTGCGCCAAGCGCACGAGGGCGCCATAAACAGATGAGTCACCGTGAGGGTGATACTTACCAAGCACATCACCAACAACACGAGCCGACTTACGCGTGGGTTTATCATGCGTGAGCCCCAACTCATCCATGTCAAAAAGAATACGGCGGTGTACGGGTTTGAAGCCGTCGCGCACATCAGGCAAAGCACGAGCTACAATAACGGACATTGAGTAGTCAATATATGACTTCTTCATTTCCGATTCAATGTAGACTTGTTTAATTCTATCTTCTGTCATAACTATAGTTGAGCAACAGCCACACTGCGCTCAATCCAAATTGTTTATTAATTATAAATATGTGTATGTTTAGACTACAAATTTACGATTTCTTTTGTGAACAGCCTCAAAACAAAGAGCAAAAATATGCTCAAACCTCAAATTTGCGCATTTTTAGCCTCTCTGACGCGTTTTAGGTGTTTCGCCGACACCAAAAAACAGCATATCGGCACACAACGTTCAACACCCGTAATGCTATTTTAAGGCAAATTTGAGGCTCTAAATAAAGCATGGGAGTTAGTCAAAACTATTCGCCTAATAATTTTAACTAACTCCCATTAAATTTAAAATAAGTGCCGATTAGTTTTCCGACAAGATTCAGCGCTTAATTACACATACTGAAGCACCTCACGCAGCGAAGTGATTTCATGAGTAGCAAGCGTTCCCGCATCTTCCCCACTCCATCCCTCGCCTCTTATCCAAATCGTTCGGCACCCCACCTGCGTAGCGGGAACAATGTCTTTTGAATACGAGTCGCCGATGACGGTCACATCCTTTGCCTCACAACCCGTTGCTTCTACGCCCAAGCGGTAAATCTGAGGGTCGGGTTTACGCACACCGACCACCGCGCTTTCAATCACAGCGTCAAAGTATTCCGCCAATCCGTAGTGACGCAAAATGGCTTCGATATTGCCGTAGAAATTGCTGACCAACACCATGCGATATTTGGGGCGCAGCGCCGCAAGCACCTCGCGTGCCACGGTGATATGGCGCAAGGCATAATCGTGGCAGTAGTCCACCACCGTCTGTCGCTTCTGCGCGGAAATATCAGGCGTTTCCGTCCAAATATGCTCGGCGTTCAGATACGCAAATTGCTGCGCCACCTTCTTCTCCAACACATCGCGGAAGGTATCTTCGGGTTGCACGATAGGCGCCTTTGCCAAAGCGCGCTCACCAAAGACATAGGCATCACGGAACTGCGCATTCGTAATAGGAATTTCCGCTTGGCAATAGCCTTCCCAGAGCACGTGCGCCCAATGTCGCCCGTCGGTGTCAAGCGTGCCGCCGTAGTCAAAAATAAGTGCTTGCTTCATGACCTACATAAAGTACTGACGCTCCTCGCCAATCGTTGTGGCGAGACCATGTCCGGGATACACTTTTGTTTCTGCGGGGAGCACCAATAATTGTTGCTTGATGCTGTTGATAAGTTGGTCGTAGTCGCCACCAAAAAGGTCGGTGCGCCCCATACTGCGGTAGAAGAGTGTGTCGCCACTGAGCAAGATGTTTTCTTCCTTGCAATAGTAACACACGCCTCCCTGTGTGTGCCCTGGTGTTGGGAGTACGGATAAATTGTGCGAACCAAAACTTACCACATCGCCGTCGTTGAAAAGCGTACCTGCGGGGGGCGTAATCAGTTGAAAGGCGTTGCCCACAAAACTGCGCATCTGTGCTGCCGCAGATTCGTAGGTGGCAAGCTCATTCTTATGCATGCAGGGCGCTACGCCGAAGGTGCGATACACGAAGTCGGCACCAAAAATATGATCGAAATGGCTGTGCGTCAGCAGGTGGTACTTCACCGTGAGGGCGTTGCTCTTAATATAATTGAGCAGGGCAGTTTCTTCCTCTGGGTACAGCACACCGCAATCCACGATAACAGCTTCACCCGTTTCGTCGTGGAGCACGAAAGTAGACTCCTCAATGGGGTTTACCACAAATTTCTTCACGGTCAACATTGTACGTAGATTACTTTCTTGGTTTCGAAAAATTCATCCTTAAAATAATCGCTCAAATTCCAGGTGGTAGAACACTTCTTGTAGGGTGCCAATTCGTTCACCAAATCACCGCCCTTAAGCACTACAATACCGTTGGGCAAGGCGTTGCGACACTCCTTCGCCACATTCTTGCGCACCAATTTATACAAGTCGCCCATATCCATCACGGCGCGACTCACCACGAAATCAAACTTACCCTTTTCCTCAATGACATTTCTGTGTACGCAAGTCACATTCTTCAATCCTATCGCCTCAGCAACGGCCTGCGCCACCTTTACTTTCTTGCCAATGCTATCCAACAAGAGAAATTCGCATTCCGGAAAGAGTATGGCAAGAGGAATTCCCGGGAAACCGCCACCCGTGCCGATGTCCATAATCTTTGTGCCCGGACGGAAAGTCACCGCCTTGGCAATGCCCAAAGAGTGAAGCACATGGTGCATGTAAAGGTTGTCAATATCTTTGCGAGAAATCACATTGATTTTCGCATTCCAATCGCGGTAGAGCACATCGAGTTGCTCAAACTGACTGCGTTGTTCTTCAGTGAGATTGGGGAAGTGGTCGAATATAAGTTGAACCATAATGTTGAGGTTATGAGGTGTTAGGTTTTGAGGTTCTGAGATCCATCCGGATGGTAGTTGTACTCTGTCAGTTGTACTCTATCCGCGCAAACCTTACTTTCACTTTTGACTGCTAAATTAAGCAAAAAATGGCAGATAGCAGGTGCAAGAGGGGTTTGTTTGCAGGCGCGACAAATATTTCATAATTTTTTAGGGGGTAAATTTCGTTAGGTTCGCAGGAAGTTGTAAATTTGCCAAAGATAACTTTAACACTTCTTTTAATAAAACTTAAATTATGGTAAGTTACAAAGACCTCGGTTTGGTGAACACTAAGGAAATGTTCGCTCGCGCCATCGACGGTGGTTACGCAATCCCCGCGT
>JAEIGA010012971.1_pt1 | contig 12680 bp, 13 predicted proteins | sample 9270691 | NCBI WGS metagenome assembly JAEIGA01 (sample SAMN17057246, study PRJNA624740) | gut metagenome | biome: biome; isolation source: fecal sample | host: Bos grunniens | place: China: Xizang | collected 2019 | reverse complement strand
GTCGGTCGATTTCGAGGGAAGTCGAGCGATTTTTTTGTTTTAAAAATTAAATTTATTGTTTAACTAAAAAATCAAAACTATTATGAAAAAGAACAGATTTTTATTCGTAGCAATGCTTTTTGCAGCATTGAGTTTGGGATTCGTTTCTTGCGACGACAATAAAGGTAACGAACCCGACGATCCGGCAACCGAACAAGGTGGCTCAACTGAAAACAACAGCGGAGAAGAGACTCCAACTCCCGAAGAGCCTGTAACGTTTACGCTGACTTTGCTTTCTTCTAACGAAGCAATGGGAACAGTAACCGAGGGTGGCACTTACGACAAAGACGCAGAAGTAATCATCGAGGCTACTGCAACAAAAGAGGCTTGTGTGTTTGTGAAATGGAGCGATGGAAATACCGAAAATCCTCGTACGCTTACGATGACCGAAAACTTAACGCTTACAGCAGAGTTCGATTATGCTTATGTAGATTTGGGTTTGCCTAGTGGATTGAAATGGGCGACTTGCAATGTAGGTGCCGATAGTGTACACCATTATGGTAATTATTATGCTTGGGGCGAAGTGGAGCCAAAAGAAGTTTATGATTTTAGTACATACAAATGGATGACTTCTGGAATGTCGTCTTGGAAAGGTATAAATAAATACACCATTGCTGATGGTCAAACTAGTGGTGTTTGGTATGATAGCGAAAAAAACTTTATTGGAGATAACAAAGCCACTCTTGAAAAAGAAGATGATGCCGCTGCTGTAAATATGGGCGGCAAATGGCGAATGCCAACTCTCGAAGAACAAAAAGAACTCATCGATGAATGTACTTGGAAATGGACTAATGACTATAATGGTACAGGTGTAGCAGGACGAATAGTAACCAGTAAGACCAATGACAACCATATATTCTTTCCTGCTGCTGGTTATCGACGCAATAGTGGTTTGGATGCCGCAGGGTCGTATGGTCACTGTTGGTCGAGTTCGCTTCGGACGGAGTATTCGGACGGTGCTTACATCTTTGAATTCTATTCGTCTTATGTGGGTTGGGGCAACTCTGCCCGATGCTATGGTCTATCCGTGCGTGGCGTTTCATATTAAGAATACCTCGCCCTAAAAGAAAATGTAGGGAATAAGCTAAAATGGGGACGCAACTGCGTCCCTTTTTTTGCATTAAAGTAAGAAAGGGGAAGTGGTAGATGGTAGGTTGTGATAATAGTGGTTTTTTACAGAAATTTGTATAAATGAATAAAAAAGTATATCTTTGCACTCGTTTAAAAATTGTTTAATTAATAATTAATTCATTAGTAGTATGTTAAATCATTACGAAACCGTTTTCATTTTGACTCCCGTTTTGTCTGATGCTCAGATGAAGGAAGCGGTACAAAAATTCAAAAACTTTTTGATTTCTGAGGGAGCAGAGATTGAGAATGAAGAGAATATGGGTTTGCGTAAATTGGCTTATCCTATTCAAAAGAAATCGACAGGATTTTACGTGTTGTTCCAATTCAAAGCAGAGCCATCTGTAATTGAAAAGTTGGAAGTACAGTATCGTCGCGATGAGTGTGTAATTCGTTTCTTGACATTCCGTTTGGATAAATATGCATTGGAATATGCTGAGAAAAGAAAAAGTTTAAAATCAAAAGAAAAGGAGAATTAATTTATGGCAGCAGAAAATCAAGATATTCGTTATTTGACACCAGTTTCGGTAGATACGAAAAAGAAAAAATATTGTCGCTTTAAGAAAAGTGGAATTAAATATATAGATTATAAAGATCCTGAGTTTTTGAAAAAATTCTTGAATGAACAAGGAAAAATTCTTCCTCGTCGTTTGACAGGTACTTCGTTGAAATATCAACGTAAAGTTGCTCAGGCAGTTAAAAGAGCACGCCACTTGGCATTGCTTCCATATGTAACAGATATGATGAAATAAAAAAGGGAGGAACAAGTTATGCAAGTTATATTAAAAGAAGATATTCATAATTTAGGATATAAAGACGATATAGTTACAGTAAAAGATGGTTTTGGTCGTAACTATTTGATTCCTCAAGGAAAAGCTATTATTGCATCTGAATCTGCAAAAAAAGTTTTAGCTGAAAATTTGAAACAAAGAGCTCATAAATTGGCTAAAATCAAAGCTGAAGCAGAAGAATTGGCTGCAAAAATCGATGGATTGGTATTGACAATCGGTGCAAAAACAAGTTCTACAGGAACAATATTTGGCTCGGTAAATTCTATCCAAGTTGCAGAAGAATTAGCGAAAAAAGGTTTTGAAATAGATAGAAAAATCATCGTTGTAAAAGATGCAATCAAAGAAGTTGGTACATACAAAGCTGTTGTGAAATTGCATAAAGAAGTTTCAGCAACAATTTCGCTTGAAGTTGTATCAGAATAAAAATAACTATGAATTAGGGGAAAAGAATCAAGTGCATATTGTGCGTGATTCTTTTTTCTTTTTTATGTATATGCTATGAAAAAAGTTATTTCAACAGAAAAAGCTCCTAAGGCTATTGGCCCTTATAGTCAAGCAATAGAAAAAAATGGATTTTTGTTTCTCTCGGGTCAAATACCCTTGAATCCGTTGACGGGTGAGGTTGTTAGTGATGCTATAGAAGATCAAGTGTATCAAGTGTTTGAAAATATTTCGGCAGTATTGCAAGCTGCAGATTATACATTTGATGATATAGTGAAAACTACAGTTTTTTTAACTGATATGAATAATTTTTCGGTAGTTAATTCTATTTATAGTAATTATTTTAATAGTGATTTCCCTGCTCGTTCGGCAGTTGCAGTTAGGAGTTTGCCCAAAGGAGTGTTAGTGGAAATTGAAGTTATAGCGGTGAAGTAAAATGAGAAAAGTTTTATTTTTATTTAGTTTTTTTCTTTTGTCATGTTCTCACAATCCGAATATTATTGACAAATGTAATATGGAAATAAAGAATGGTACTTTGACTCCAGAAATATTGTGGTCTTTTGGACGTTTAGGTGATGTGTCAGTTGCTCCAGATGGAGAAAATTTGGTGTATGGGGTGACTTATTATGATATAAAAGAAAATAAAAGTAACAGGGAACTTTTTGTTCTTAATATAAAAGATGGAAAAACAAGAAGAATAACAACAACTTCCGATAAAGAGTTTGCAGCAAAATGGGTAAAAAATGGTTCAAAAATAGCATTTTTGGCACCCAATGAAGGCACAATGCAAATTTGGGAAATGAATCCTGATGGTTCGAGTCGGAAATGTATCTCTAATGTAGAAGGAGGTGTTTCTGATTTTATGTATTCTCCTACAGGAAGTCAAATTCTTTATGTTTCGGATGTAAAATATGGAACAACAACTCAAGATAAATACCCTGATTTAGATAAAACAACAGGAATTATTGTTGATGATTTAATGTATAAACATTGGGACGAGTGGGTAACTATGGTTCCACATCCATTTCTTGCCGACTATGATGGTGAAACTTTTACAAATGTAAAGGATTTGTTAGATGGAGAGCCTTATGAATCTCCTATGAAGCCTTTTGGAGGAATAGAGCAACTAGCTTTTTCTCCTGATGGAAAATATATAGCATATACATGTCGTAAAAAAACAGGATTAGCATATAGTGTTTCTACAGATTCTGATATATTTCTTTATGATATCGAACAGCAAACAACAAAAAATCTATGTAAAGATTTTGATGTAGAAGATAAAAATTGTGGTTATGATATAAATCCTGCATTTTCTCCTGATGGCAATTTTATTGCTTGGCTTAGCATGGAGCATGATGGCTATGAAAGCGATAAGAATCGCTTGTATGTTATGAATCTAAAAACTGGTGAAAAGCAAGATTATACAAAAAACTTTGATCAAAGTTTGAGCTCTTTTGTATGGTCAAACGATGGTCAAGAATTGTTTTTTGTAAGTTGTTGGCACGGTACTACTCAAATTTATACATTAAAATTTGCAGATGGATCAATAGAGCAAATAACAGATGGTGTACATGATTATGAATCGGTAGCTGATGCAGGTGAAGTGTTAGTTGGTGTGCGTCATTCGATGAGCATGCCTAATGAAATATTTTCAATAGATAAGAAAACAGGTTTGCAAAATCAACTTTCTTTTGAAAATCAACATTTATTATCGCAATTAAAATTGGGGCGTGTAGAAGAACGTTGGGTAGAAACTTCGGATAATAAACAGATGTTGGTTTGGGTTGTTTATCCGCCAAATTTTGATGCTACGAAAAAATATTCTACATTGTTATATTGCCAAGGAGGTCCTCAAAGTCCAGTTAGTCAGTTTTGGAGCTATCGTTGGAATTTGCAGATAATGGCAGCAAATGATTATATAGTAGTCGCTCCTAATCGTAGAGGACTTGATGGCTTTGGTAGTGAGTGGAATGCAGCTATTAGTGGAGATTATGGCGGTCAGTGTATGAAGGATTTGCTTACGGCAATAGATGAATTGAGTAAGGAACCATTCGTTGACGAAAATAACTTAGGATGTGTTGGTGCAAGTTTTGGAGGATATTCAGTTTATTGGTTAGCAGGGCATCATGACAAACGTTTTAAAGCTTTTATTGCTCACGATGGTATATTTAATATGGAACAACAATATCTCGAAACTGAAGAAATGTGGTTTGCAAATTGGGATATGGGTGGTGCTTATTGGGAAAAAAATAATAAGATAGCTCAACAAACATTTGCAAATTCGCCTCATCGCTTTGTAGATAAATGGGATACACCGATTTTATGTATTCATGGTGAAAAAGATTATCGTATCTTAGCATCGCAAGGAATGTCTGCGTTTAATGCTGCGAAATTAAGAGGTGTTCCTGCTGAGCTGCTAATATTCCCTGATGAAAACCATTGGGTGTTACAACCTCAAAATGGTATTTTGTGGCAAAGAACATTCTTTGAATGGCTTGATAAGTGGTTGAAAAAATGAGAAGGATATTACTAATATCATTGTTTTTTTGTTGTTTGAGTATTTTTGCACAACAACAAGAGAAACCTAAAAAGTTGCAATTTACGGTTGAAGGTGTTTCTTTTGAAATGGTATTAGTAGAAGGTGGGCGATTTATGATGGGAGGAACTGTAGACGATGATATTGACTGCTATGAAGATGAAGCTCCTGTACATAGAGTAACTTTGGCTGATTTTTACATTGGGAAATTAGAGGTTACGCAAGAACTTTGGCGAGCAGTGATGCACTATAATCCGAGTCATTATCGTGGACTGAAAAATCCTGTGGAGAATATTTCTTGGGAAGATTGTCAATTGTTTATTAATCGATTAAACCGATTATTAGGTCAAAATTTTCGTTTGCCAACAGAAGCTGAGTGGGAATATGCAGCACGTGGGGGGAAATATGGCAAAGGCTATAAGTATAGTGGAAGTAATAATATTGACGATGTGGCTTGGTATGATGAAAATACAAAAGAAATAAAACACCATTGTCGTGTAGGGACGAAAAGGCCTAATGAGTTAGGAATTTATGATATGAGCGGTAATGTTTGGGAGTGGTGCCAAGATTTTTATGATGTCTATGAGAGCTATCCTTTGACAAATCCGATTAAGGCAACTGGATTGTATAAAGTATTGCGAGGTGGTTGTAATAGAGGAGTTGCCCGTAGTTGTCGAATTACAAATAGAAGTTCAAATATGCCCGAATTTAGAGGGTTTTATTATGGTTTTAGATTAGCTATTTATCAATAAATAAATTACAAAATGAAAAAAATATTTTTAACATCAGTTGCTGTTTTGTTTGTCTTGTTATCAATTAAGGCAGAGGTTTTATGTAATTATGTAGAAAATGAATCGCTTTTGGATATTCATATGATTTATGTTGAAGGGGGATCTTTCCAAATGGGGACAAATAAGGATAGGAATAGAGAAATTGACGAGGAAAACGTTCATTCGGTAACGTTAGATGATTTTTATATAGGAAAAACTGAAATCACGATAGCTCAATTTGCAAAATTTGTTGAAGAAACAAATTATAAGACTGATGCTGAAATAAAAGGTCGTTCTTATATTTGGGATGACGAAAAGGCATTGATGGTAGAAAAAGAAGGTGTTAATTGGCGATGCAATGAAGTAGGAAATTATATTAATGAAAATGATTATTCTTATTATCCAGTAGTTTATATTAGTTGGCAGGATGGTGTGAAATTTTGTGAGTGGTTGTCATCTAAAACAGGGAAGTGTTATTCTCTACCAACGGAAGCAGAGTGGGAATATGCCGCACGCGGTGGAAAATATAGCAAGGGGTATATTTATAGTGGAAGTAAAAATATTAAAAAAGTTGCGTGGTATTGGGACGATAGTTTGAGAGAGGAGCATCCTGTTGCTAATTTGTTGGCTAACGAATTGGGTATTTATGATATGAGTGGAAATGTCTACGAATGGTGTCAGGATTGGTATGAAGATAGATATCCAACAGAAACTCAAGAGAATCCTAAAGGTCCTCAAGGAAGTAATAAATTGTTTCGTAGAGTAATTCGTGGAGGAAGTTGGGCAACAACAAAAGAATTTTGTCGTGTAACAAATCGTGATAGTGGAAATCCTAGTCTAGGAACAAGCACTAGTGGATTTCGAATTGTTTGTCGTATGAAGTAAATAGAGATAATATTCACTTGTACAAAGAAACCTAATTCATTGGGTTTCTTTTTTTATATAAAAACTTCTTTTCAATAAAAAAGTAAAAGATTGTTGCTATTACGAACGTGAGAAGTAGGATTAAACTATGAGTTATTATACTATTTCTTGCAAATTTACCTAGTGAATTGATTAAACAAATAATAATAATAGGGTGGAAAAGGTATATGCTGTAGGAAATATTCCCTAGGAAAGTAACTAATTTTTTGTCTGAAAAAAAGGTTGGTTTCTTTTTCGTTATGTTATAAATAATTATGCCAAAAACTATTGCTAAAATCTGATTTTGAAAATAAGGAATTATTATACCGCTTATTAGTAAAAAAATAGATGTGAAAATGGCGATATAGAAGAAGACTCTTTTTGAAAAGAATCTAGAAATTTTATTTTCCTTGAAAAGAGCAAATAAAGCACCAATTGCGATACAATCTATATTGAAAAAATGCCAAAAAATATAAAGAAAGGTATTTTGAAAAAATATTTTTAGAACTAATCCTAATATCCAATAACACAAAATAATAGATAAAATCAATGTAATAATATTGGTTTTATTTTTTAATTGTTGATATAATGCTGCAAAAATTGCATGACATTGCTCTGAGGTGCCAATAAACCATGTATGTGCTAATAAAAGATCGGGAGATAAGGCTATGGCAATGTTGGGTAAAAAGAATAAATAAAGAATCGTTTGGTGAACATTTGCTTGATATGAAATGTTTAGAATATTAGGGAAGATGAAAATGGAACACAAAACAAGAATGTAGTAAAGAGGAGCTATTCGTAAAAAACGTTTTTTATAGAATTCTTTTATATTAAAATCATTGTTTATAATGGAGTTCGTTACTAAAAACCCACTTAATACAAAGAAAAAGACGATGCTTGTTTTTCCTAAACTAATTATAGTTGGGTTTTGCCAAAAATTTTCAATGCCACAAGCAGAGCGATATTGTTCGGTATGATGTACAACAATTGCAGATGCAAAAGCAAATTTAAGTATATTTATAATAGGATTTGCTTTGTTCATTATAAAATGAATAGTTCGGAGGGAGTTAGTCTATCTAGTGGAGCTAAAAAATGTGGAGTGATATTTTCACTTTTCAATTTATTGAAAATAGTTTGGTAGGCTAATTGAGGAGTATTGTTCTCGGCACTTAAGTGGCACAAAAAGATATATTTTAAATTGTCGTTCCAATTTTTTGCAAGAAAATCTGCTGTATAATTGTTGCAAAGGTGTCCTTGTGGACTTTTAATTCTATTTTTTAATATTTCAGGATATGGACCATTTTCTAACATTTTTTCGTCGTAATTCGATTCAATTACTAAATAGTTAGAAGAGAGAATTTGTTTTGCTGTAATGTCGTTTATATAACCTAAATCGGTAGCGATAGTAAAGGTCTTGTCAAGAAAATAAAATGTAAATCCAATGCATTCCGTGGAATCGTGAGAAACAGGAAATGGTAAAATTGTGAAATCTTTAATACTAATGCTTTCTTCTTTGTGAATAAAATTACAAAATGTAGGTGGATTTTTTACATTCCTATTTCTTAATATTCCCCAAAATATTCGTTTCGTTGTATAAATAGGTATTTCGTATTTTGAATTTAAAATTCCAGCGTATTTTACATGGTCTGTATGATTGTGTGTGATAAATATTCCTTTAATATTGCTGAAGGGGATGTTGTGTTTTTTCAAGTATCTTTTTATTCTTACAGAAGATATTCCTGCATCAATTAAAAATCCATATTCATCTGTACCTATGTAGTAGCAATTACCTGTACTTCCGCTTCCTAAACTAAAAAAATAAAGATTCTCCATTATTGTAGTTTGTTGATTAATTTAGTTTTTAGTTGCTCTGCACTTAAAGGAGAAGTCCATTTTCCGTTAAAAGATAATGTAATGTTTCCGCTTTCTTCTGATACGATTATGGCAATAGCGTCGGTTTGCTCTGTGAGTCCAATTGCTGCACGATGGCGAAGTCCAAAGTGATTAGGGATGTTTAGTTTTTGAGATACGGGAAGAATACAGCGTGATGCAACAATTCGTGAATCTGAAATAATAGTTGCCCCATCGTGAAGTGGGCTGTTTTTGAAAAATAGTGATTCAAGTAGTTGTGAATTTATATCTGCATTAATAATCTCTCCAGTTTCAATAAAATCCCAAAGCTTGTTATTCTTTTCAATGATAATAAGTGCTCCTGTTTTTTCTTTTGACATATTTTGGCATGCCATAATTAGTGGCATAATAGGGAATTCGTTTATGGAGATTTCTTTTTTTAAGAAGAATTTTTTTATGTTTTCTATAAATTTTATATCCTTTCCCGAACCTATACGAAAAAGAAATCTTCTTATTTCATTTTGAAATATAACAATTAAGCCAATAGCACCTACACTTACTACACGATTTAGAATGGAACCTAATAATTCCATCTTTAATACATATTCTACTAAAAACCATATAGTTATAAATGTCATTATACCAATAAAAATTTTTACGGTACCAGTCTCTCTCATTAGTTTATAGGTCTGGTACATAAGAAATGCAACTAGTAAAATATCGATAATATCTTTTATTCCAAATCCCTCCATGTTGTAGTTTGATTGTTGTAAATTTCAAATAATTTTATCGTCTCGTTAGCTTCTTTTGTGTCGTGTACTCTTAAAATATTTGCACCGTGAGTTAATGCTAATGTGTTCAGTATAGTGGTCCCATTTAGTGCATTTTCAGGTGACGAATTTAATATTTTCCAAATCATAGATTTTCTAGAGAATCCAACCATTAAAGGCAACCCCCATTTTTTGAAAAGATGTAAATTCTTGAGGATTGTATAATTTTGCATTGTAGTTTTTGCAAAACCAAACCCCGGGTCAATTATGATGTTTTTACATCCTAAAATTGTAAGTTCTTTTATTCTCTCTTCAAAGAAGATAAGCATTTCTTCTAGTAAATTTTTGTAAGAAGTATTCTCGCTAAAAAACATTGTTTGTGGTGTACCTTTTATGTGTGTTAAAACGTATGTTTTTTGATATTTACTTACAGTTTTATACATGTTTTTATCCATAGAGCCACCAGAAATATCATTGATTATTTCAATATTAAATCTTTTAATACACTCTTCTGCTACTTCAGAGCGAAAAGTGTCTATGGAGATTTTGGTGTTTGGAAATATTTCTGTAATTATTTCTAGTGCGGGAATTAGTCGATTGAGTTCTTCTTTTGTTGAGATAAATTCTCCATTTGGCCGCGAAGAGAAAGAACCGATATCTAAAATGTCAAAAGATTCTTTTTTTAGAAAGTTTAATCTCTCTTTTAGGCAAGAATCATTTAGGCAACGGCTTTTTTCATAAAAAGAATCAGGAGTTATATTGATAACAGCCATTACTAAATGTTCCTTGTTTTTAGGGAATACCATTGTTCTTTCTTCTTTATTTATTGCAAAAATAGGTATTAAACTCTATTTATTTTGTTTTTAATTTAAAAAAATATTCAGATTAAAAATAAAGTTTTATATTTGCAACTAAATTTTGATACAATATCTAATTGCAAAAAGTATGAAAGCAATAAAAATTAGTGTTTTGTTTGTAGGATTGTCTGTTGTTTTTGCAGCTTGTAGCAAGTATTCACAGTCAAATACAACTGGGATGAATTATAATGATCCTAAACATGGAGGTTATCAAGTCTTAAACAAATACGAGCCAAAAACTCCTCCTGGAATGGTTTTTGTGCAAGGAGGAAAAATTACAATAGGACAAAACCTTGAAAATTTATCTAATTTTACAAACAATCAAAAAAGAACAGTTACGGTTTCTTCGTTCTTTATGGATGAATATGAAATAACTAATATCAATTGGCGTGAATATGTCAATTGGTTGTCGGTGGTTTATCATAATACTCCAGAAGTAATAGAGGTAGCTCGCCCAGATAGTACAGTTTGGCGTGGAGAATTAGTATTTAATGAGCCTTATGTACGTTATTATTATTCGCATGCTGCGTACGGAGATTATCCTGTTGTAGGTGTTTCTTGGAATCAAGCACAAGATTATTGTCGTTGGCGTACTGACCGTATTAATGAAATGGAATTGGTTAAAGCTGGTATTATGAATATGACTGATTTTGATGCAATTAGAAAATGTTCGGCAGCTGCTATAATTGCATTAGATACAACATATACAGAAGCTCAAAAAGATTCTATTCGTTTAGCAATGCAAGATAGTATTAATAGAACGTATGTGTTTAGCATGCAAAAATATTTGTTGATGAAATCTTATAATCCTGAATTAGGAAAACGTCCTCAATTGAATGCTTTTGGAGATACTATAAAAACAACTTTATCGCATGGATTAGTATTCCCAGAGGTACGTCTCCCAACGGAATCTGAATGGGAATATGCAGCATATGGAATGTTGCCTAATGAGGAAGGTTTCTTTGCTGAAAATAAAGCTTATCCTTGGGCAGGACAACAAATGCGTAACCCAAGTAAAAAGGTGCGTGGAGAGATGCAAGCAAACTATGTTCGTGGTCGTGGTGATTTGATAGAACATGTAGAGTCGTTAAGTGATAGAGGTGCAATTACAGCTCCAGTATATTCATTTACTCCAAACGATTATGGTTTGTATAATATGGCTGGTAATGTTAATGAATGGGTCGAAGATGTATATCGTGAAACTTCGTCAATGGAGGTTGAGGAATATAACGCATTCCGTGGTAATGTAATTGTTCGTCCAACTAAAGATAGTGCAGACTATGTGATTGATGAATATGGTCGTTTGGCATATGATTTGGAAAAAGACGTACGTAATTTCCGTGATGGTGATGCAAAAAGTTCTCTTTTTGGAAATGAAGATTGGAAAAAGCGTGCTACAGATACTTTGTTGCTAATGCAGTACAAGCGTAAAGATCCAATGGCTTTGTTGGCAACAGATGTAAACGACGATATGCATGTTTATAAGGGTGGCTCGTGGAAAGATCGTGCTTATTGGTTGAACCCTGGGACAAGACGCTATTTAGAAGCAAGTAAATCTACTTGTGATTTAGGATTTAGATGTGCTATGACGAAGATTGGGGAGTCTGTGCCCATTGCAAAACCTGCAAAACGAAAAAAATAAAATAACTATACAGATTTAATCAAGAAACATCTATTTGCAAATAGATGTTTCTTTGTTTGAAAGATTTACCTTAGTAGAAGAATTTAACGAATAAAAAATGAAAAGAACAAAAATTGTAGATGTTTTAAAATCAACAGTATGTGATGTCGATGTGTTGGTGAAAGGTTGGGTTCGCACTCGTCGTGGTAATAAAATGGTAAGTTTTATTGCTTTAAATGATGGTTCGGTAATACATAATCTTCAGATAGTTGTCGATAATAATAATTTTGATGAAGAACTATTGAAAAAAATAACAACTGGTGCTGCAATTGCAGTTACAGGTCGTTTGGTTCAATCGCAAGGAAAGGGACAAAATGTGGAAGTACAAGCTTCTTCTATTGAGGTATATGGTACTGCTGATGTAGAAACATATCCTTTGCAAAAGAAAGGGCATTCTTTGGAGTTTTTGCGTGAAATTGCTCACCTTCGTCCTCGTACAAATACCTTTGGCGCAGTTTTTCGCATTCGTCATAATATGGCAATGGCTATTCATACATTTTTCCATCAAAAAGGATTTTTCTATTTCCATACGCCTATCATCACAGCTTCTGACTGCGAAGGTGCTGGACAAATGTTTCAGGTGACAACTAAAAATCTTTATGATTTAAAAAAAGACGAAAATGGTTCGATTATTTATGATGATGACTTTTTTGGTAAGCAAGCAAGTTTAACTGTTTCTGGGCAATTAGAAGGAGAATTAGCTGCAATGGCGTTAGGTGCAATTTATACTTTTGGACCAACCTTTAGAGCTGAAAATTCTAATACACCACGTCATTTGGCCGAATTTTGGATGATAGAACCTGAAGTTGCTTTTAATGACATTGTTGATAATATGGACTTGGCAGAAGAGTTTATCAAGTATTGCGTGCAATGGGCATTGGATAATTGTCGTGATGATATTCAATTTTTGAAT
>JAEIGA010012970.1_pt1 | contig 12681 bp, 8 predicted proteins | sample 9270691 | NCBI WGS metagenome assembly JAEIGA01 (sample SAMN17057246, study PRJNA624740) | gut metagenome | biome: biome; isolation source: fecal sample | host: Bos grunniens | place: China: Xizang | collected 2019 | reverse complement strand
TCATGTATAGCGATAAGGTCAAATCTGCCTTTCGCCTCAATCACGCCATTGAGGACAGACTCAGCACGAGTTGAACCTCCGCAAATTATCGATTTAACCTTTGTGATGGAATACTCTTTGCACAAAGCTTTTATTTCGGAAATCATATCTTCTCTCGTCGGAATTATGATTTCGTCTATTGCTTCGCACTTTTCAAACGCGAGAAGTGTCAAAACAATAATAGGTTTTTCGCTTATTTCAAGAAATAATTTATCTCCGTAACTTTTCATTCGTGTTGAAGATCCTGCGGCAGGAATTATTGCAGCGCAGGTCTTTCTTTTTTTATTTGTCTTAAAAAGGCACAAGTAACTCACCTCAAAAAATAAATACATACATCAAATTTATAAAATCATTATATCACAATATTTTTTTGATGCAAGTTTATTTTGCATATGAGCAATTAAGCGGAAAGCAGAAGAGCGAAATTCTTGAAGAATATAAGACATGGTATTCCGATTATACGCAGACGGACTTCAAATATGAAGATGCGCTTGATGAGATAACGGCAGACTTTGCGGGAAGGCTTGCAGATGATCTCAGTCTTTTCAAAAAGCTTGTTGATACGGATCGCAACGTTGCACAGAGATTTATTGACGGTGTACGCGAGTTTATATCGAAAGTCAAAAGCACGTTCTCCAAAGATAAGAGCAAAGCGGACACGGCAAGCATTGAGAAATACGGTCTTAAGGTATCGGAGCTTGAAGAAGCTGTGAAGCAGTGGAGTGCAATGGTCAAGGCAACGGAAACGGCCGTGAAGAGCGGGAATGTAGAAGGCTCGCCGTATGATATAAAAAAAGCTTCACCGGATTTTCTGCAGGCAGTTGATAATGATCTTTTGGATTTTGTTGAAAATGTTGAGGGGAACGAAGACGGAGTTCCTAATTCGTACATTTTCGGGCAGACAACCGAAAAAATGAATGAAGATATAAAAAGACTTACGGGAATTGATACGACATCGTTTAGGCATTCTATAGGCAAAAACTCAATAAACCATATTTTCAAGAGACATGGAAAAAAAGGAAAAGCTGACAAAAGTATGGCAAACAATAAAGACATAGCGCGAATCGGCTATGTCCTTGAAAATTACGATGATATAAATCTTATAGAAGATGCGAGTATGGAATTTCGCGATAAGTATCAGAATCCTGCTCCTATGGTAAAAATGTCAAAGAAGGTTGACGGTACGTTTTATGTCGTTGAAGCAGTACCGGATACTAAGGCAAAAAAGCTTGCTATAGTATCTGCATATATAGAAAAACCGTCACAACAGACAAGAGATGTACAAGCCCCTCTTTCGAACGTCCAAAACGATTCTGTTGATAACGGTTATACTAATAGTATACCCGAAACATCCGAAAAAAGCAACACCCAAAATTCGGAAAACAAGCAACTTTCCTTAAAAGGAAAAAAGCCGATAGAACCGGATGCGGAGAGAAAAGCAGAGCGGGAGCGGGTGCGGGAGCTTGAAGCGGAGAATGCGAAGCAGAAAAAGCTTATAGAACAGCTCAAAGACCGAATGAAGGATATGAGCCCGAACAGAATTGCAGGTCAGGTAGACGAGAAAGCAGTTCGGAAGGCGGCGCGCGAAATAGTTCAAAGATACAGCGCAACGGTCAAGGCAACGGAGATTGCGCCAAAGCTCAAAAAGCTTTGGGACAAAATCGGCACGGGGAAAAACCTCAGCTGGGAAGAAGTATCTGCAGAGGCAAAGGCAATTGCAAAGGAGATTGCCGAGAGTGCAGTTGAGAAAGATGACACACTTTATCAAGAGTTTGCGGAGCTTCGCAAGTTTGCAAAGGAAACTACATTTACCATATCGGAAAAAGACAGAAGCGATATTCCTGATTTCGAAGATTTCCGAAAGCGAAATATGGGAAGAATGAGAATTGCTTACGGAAATACGGATATTGATACAAGGTATAAGACATTATCTGAAATGTTTCCGGGGATGTTCGATCAAGAGAGGATAACTCATCCTGCGGATCAGCTTATGCACATCGCAGAAGTTCTTAACGACGTATATAACATTACTGAATCCAATCCGTTTGAGAAGTATATGGATTACGCAATTAATTCAATTGCAAACGACATTCTTGAAACGTTCTATGAAATTCCCGAAAACAAGAAGACGTTTCAACAAATGAAGATTCAGAGACTGGAAAAAACAATTCTTGAAAGAGACGCGCAGGTCAAAGAAACACAGAAGATATTAGAACAGTATCATAAATCGGTTGAAAAACTTTTGTCGGACTACAACCAACTGCAAAAAGAGGTTTCAAAGAAAAAGATTGCTTTAAATGAAGAACGGACGCGGTTCTACGAAAAGCAAGATGAGCGCAAAAAGAGAGCACAGATAATTCGCGCAACGAACAGACTATCTCAAAAGCTTCGATGGGCGACGGACAAAAAGCATATTCCGCATGAGCTTCAGGGAGCCGTTGCGAGATTTCTCGAATACGTCAATCTTACAGGTCTATATACATATGACGAAAAAGGGAAACTCCGGAAGAGCGATGACGGAACACCGACGCAAAAGAGTTTAGGATACGAACAACTCAGAGCAATATATAAACAGTATGAAGGCGATTTTACATTTCCGACAGAATTTCTTGAAGGTGTTTTTGAAGACGGAGAGATGCGCGGAAACATCCTCGGACAGATATACGACCTTCGCGATACAAGAGTAGCTGCAATGAACAAGGACCAGCTTGATGTTGTTCTGAAAGGCGTCAAAATTGTCGAAACGGCAGTCAAGAACGCAGACAGAATGTTTTCTGATTCAAGATTCAAAGAAATCTCATCGCTTGCCGAAAATATCAAAGAGAATGCGCCTATCCGAGATAAGTTTAAAGTTAACAGATTAACGACAATGATGAAGCAATTTCTTGATATAGACAACCTTACGCCAGAAGCGTTTTTCCACAGACTCGGAGCGGGAGGAGATGCTGTATTCAATATGCTTTCAGAAGCAGAAGCAAAGCGGACGAGGATTGTCCAAAAGGTTGGAGAATTCACGGAGAAGCTTCTTGATTCTAAAACGCGCAGAGAGCTCGAAGAAAGCACGGTGAAGGTTGAGCTCGGTGGTGAGGACATTGAAATGTCCGTAGCTCAGATTATGGAGCTTTATGCATTGTCAAGAAGAAAACAAGCAGAAAAGCACATTCTTGAAGGCGGAGTTATAATCGAGGGAATTCCCGGAAAGAAGGGCGAAAAGAGAAGAGAGCCAATCAGAGCAAGTGTCAGGGAGATAGGAGAAGCAATCAACAATCTTACCCCTGAACAGAGAAAGCTTGCAGAACAATTGTCAAAGTTCGCATCAGACAAGCTTGGCGGATATATGAACGAAGCTTGCAAGAAGGTCTTCGGATATGAAAAGTTCGGAGAGATCAATTATTGGCCGATCAGAATTGACGACAGAACAATTCATAAGAAGGCAGACACGGCGGATGCTGCAAGAGCAACGCCAACGATAAGAAACTTTGGAATGGCAAAGGGCCTTACGCACGGAGCGAACAATGCGCTTAAGATTGGAAGCATTTTTGATACGTTTGCCGAGCATGCATCTCAGTCTGCGACATATGCCGCGTATCTCGGAGCAATGGAGGATATGCGCCGAGTAATCAACTATACATATGGAGACGGAGAAGGAATGCAACATGTTCTTGACGGAGTTTTCGGAATTCACGAAAAAAAGGTCAACGGAAAAGTCGAAGACACACATCCGGGAATCGATTACTGGAATAAGCTCTATGAAGATATTAACGGAGGAATGAAACCAAAAGATGGAGGATCTCCGTTTGATCCGTTCTTAAGAAATGCAAAGCTTTCTTCAATCGCAGCAAATGCAAGAGTTATAATTCAGCAGCCTACGGCATATATCAGAGCTGCAAGCGAGATTGATCCCAAGTATCTTGTGGAAGGAACAATTCATGCAAAACGAGGATGGGAAAAAGCACTAAAGTATGCTCCAATTGCACAACAAAAAGATTGGGGACGCGCGGATATCGGAACAGGACAAACGATGAAAGAGATTTTGTTTGGGCTTGATGGTACGATTCCAAAGATTCAAGAAACCTCAATGTGGCTTGCGGGCAAAGCAGATGCGGCGGCGTGGGGCTCTCTATGGTCGGCTTGCGAAAAAGAGATAAAAGACAAACACAAGAAAATCAAACCTGATTCTGATGCATTTTATGACGCAGTTACAAAACGTTTTACGCAGATTATAAACAAAACGCAAGTTGTTGACGGAGTTCTTCAACGAAGCCAGAATATGAGAAAGCAAAATGCATTGGTCAAGCTTGGAACAATGTTTATGAGCGAACCGACAAAGCAATATAATATGATAGCTTCAGCGGTCTATGACCTTGCACACTCAGAGGGCAAGGAGAAGAAAGCAGAAGCAAAGAAAAAGCTTGCGAGAACGGCAACATCTCTTGTTATTGCAACTGTCATAAATGCGGCGGCGCAGTCGATTGTTGATGCTATGCGCGATGATGATGACGAGAAAAAATATTGGGAAAAATGGCTTTCAGCATTTTTGGGACTTCCGGACAAAGGATCGGAAGGAGCAGACGCGGCAAGGTCGATTGTCGGAGGCAATCTCATAGAGGGATTAAATCCGATAGGATATTTCCCGTTTGCAAAAGATGCGTGGTCGATCGTGCAGGGGTTTGACGTCAAGAGAACGGATGTTGAAGGACTTGCCGCTTTTGTACAGGCAGCGGTAAACGCAGTGCAGGCGTTTAGCGGAGAAAGCAAGCAAAGCATTGCGTCAAGCGTCAACAATGCAATTGCTGCAGGAGCAACACTTTTTGGAGTTCCGTATGCCTCATTCAAACGCGATATCGGTGCTTTTGCAAGGTCGATAATTCAAGGTATCGGAAACCCTGTTCTTGTCTACCGGGTTGAAAAGCTTACAAAAAACATCAAGAATAAAAACAACGAAGGAGACTTTATCGATATTCTTTGGGAAGCTAAGCAGAAGGACAGAGGAGCTTACGACATCATTTATAAGGATATGATAAAGAACGGCTACAAAAAAGAAGATGTTGACGAGAAAATCTCAACGTATACAAACGGTAAATTTAACCGTGCGCTTTCCTCTGCGAGAAAAGCAAAAGAATCCGAAAACGCAACGGAAACAGATAAGGTAATATACAGGCATCTGAATCGAGAGAAAAATATGACGCGAGATATGAGAGCGGGAGATGAAGATGCAGTTATTGCTAATCTCGAGAAATACCGCGCTGACGTTGAGAAGTATCTCAAGGAATATCCGGGCAAGGATGAAGAGAAGGCAATCGACTATGCTTATCGCAAAGCCAACTATGCTACATACGGTGCAGAATACGCGATAAGAGCAAGCGGCGGTAAATCCGTCTATGACAAAGCTCTTGAGAAGGTCAACCGCGGAAAGACAACGTGGCAAGAGTATTACGACGAATACTTTGGTAAAGACGAGCGCAGGTATGAAAAGCTCCGCGAGAAATACGACATATCGTATGCCGAGTATGAAGCCATTGCGCAGGCGATGTCGAAGAACAGCACCGAAGAGGAAGAAATCGAAGCTCTTCATAAACTCGGATATAAGAGAAGCACGGCGCGGGGAATCCGAAGGAATTTTAATAAGGTTAAATGAGGTGAGATAATATGCAAATCAAAAAGACTGCTGAGGGGATTTGGGAAGAATACGGCAAAGGGAAAAGCTATAACAATTCAATCAACCTCTATGAGACGGTCAAAAAATGTGAAAACTTTTATATCGGCAGACAGTGGGAGGGGCTTCGTGCCCCTGACCTGCCGAAGCCCGTCATCAACGTGACCAAGCGCGTAGTGAGTTATTTTATCGCGATGCTTGTCTCCAATGACGTCGGAGTCAAGCTCGATCCGTACAACAAGACGAAGGCGATGATTCCGGGACCGGACGGAAACCCCGTCGAGATTATCAAAGAAGAGCTTGATGTAAAGGCAATTGAGGCGGAGACGGATAAGGTCATCGAGATGTGCGACTTAAAATCTCAGGTACGCAAAATTGTCAGGAACGCGGCTATCGACGGCGATGCATATATGTATTTCTATTTTGATAAAGAAATCAACCCCGGCAACGGCGCAAAGGGAGGAATCGGCGCAGAGATAATCGATAACACAAGCGTTATCTTTGGCAATCCGTATTCATCGGACGTGCAGAAGCAACCGTATATAATAATTGCTACACAAAGAATGATTTCTGACGTCAAAGAAGAAGCAAAGAGCAACGGAGCTGGAGAACAGATCATATCGCAGATAAGCGCAGACAGCGATTCTGATATGTATACTTACAAGGAGAGCGGGCGCGATGACCTGTGTACGGTAATAACAAAGCTCTGGAGAGAGAACGGAACGATTCACGCGATAAGAACGACAAAGGACGTCATTATCCGCAAAGAATGGGACACGGAATATGAACGTTATCCTATAGCTAACATGGTGTGGGAACATATCCGAAATTGCTATCACGGCGAGGGCGCGGTCGCGCAGATCATCCCGAATCAGATTAGCATCAATCAAGCATATGCAATGAGCATCCATTGGGCAAAGACAAGCGCGATTCAGAAGATCATTTACGATGCAACGAAGATTCCGAGCTGGTCAAACAAGGTCGGACAAGCAATAGGCATCATCGGAAATCCGAATGAGGCGGTCACGTCTGTCGCAGGCGGAGCAAATATGAATCCACAGATGATGAACATCATAAACAGCCTGATGCAGAACACTGCGGAATATATGGGAGCAAACGATGCCGCGCTCGGAAACGTCAAGCCGGATAACACGTCGGCGATCATCGCAACGCAGAATGCGGCCGCAATGCCTCTGGAGATTCAGAGGCTTGAATATTCTCGATTTATGGAGGACTGCGTTCGAATCATAATTGATATGATAAGGACGGACTACGGTCCGAGACGCGGAAGCATTGAGCTTGACGGAATGACGTTTGATTCGATGTTTGACTTCGGGACGATGGACACAAGCAATTATAATCTCAAGGTCGATATAGGTCAGTCTTCATACTGGAGCGAGCTTACGCAGATTCAGACGGCGGACAATCTTCTTGCAAAGGGAATAATTCCGGATGCGGAGACTTATCTTGAGTCTATTCCGGATAAGTTTATAAAAAATAAATCTGAGCTCTTAAAAAAGCTACGAGAAAAAGAAAAGCAGGCGGAAATGATGGCACAGATGCAGATGGCACAACCTGCACCGGTACCGCCGATGACGGAAGGAGGAATATAACATGAGTTTTAAGGATTTAAAGATAACGGGATATCAGGACAGCGTTTCCGCGCTTCCTGATTATCCGTCGGATGCAGGGATAACTGCGGCCCAGCTCAAAGCCGTGTTTGATTCAAGAACCGAGAATGAAATCAAGGAGAAGTTCAATGCGCTTATTGATGAGCTTATAACGAAGTTCGGATTGGTTGAAGGTGATATCGCAGATGCGGTTGAAGATCATAATCAGGAAGAAACCGCACACGAGAAGATCATCTTGCCGATTAAGACAAGCATCGAGGAAATCCTCGGAGAGATTACAACACTTGACACAGGAATTGCAGAGCATGTTGGAGCAAGAAACAATCCTCACAAGGTCACGGCGGCGCAGGTTGGACTCGATAAGGTAGATAATACTCCCGACAACAAAAAATATGTTGCATATGCACTTAATGCAGAGTTTGATTTGTTGGGAAACTCGATTCACGAAACATATGCGACAAAGGATGAAGTCGGGAAGGTGGATTTATCGGGGTATTATACAAAAGGCGAAGTTGATGCAAAGTTTGTTGCAGAAGAAATTTATGCAAACGACATGGCAACATTTGACCAATTAGTATATCAGAATATAGACGATATTGCAGAACTTAAAGCAAGCATAGGAGAAATTGATACCGCTCTTGATTCAATCCTTGCAATGCAGAATGAGCTTATAGGAGGTTAATTATGAGTATAGCAGAAAAATTGACCGCCATTGCGGAGAATGAGCAGAGGGTTTATGACGCTGGAAAAGAAAAAATCATTTCCATCCATCCCGAAAAAACAGTAAGCGGAAGCTATATATCCGCAAACGATGTAAGCGAGCTTCCTCACAGTGTCAAATGCAAGGTGACGGGGGTTGATAATCCCGAATCGGTGACGGTGACGAGATGCGGAAAGAATTTGTTGAATCCGCATAACTGGAGCCATTCTGAAATTCTTAAATACAATGGTGTGGATTGTGTCAGATTGCAAGACAGTAAAGACTATTCAGTTTTCAACGGGGTGTTCAAAGAAAATACCCAGTATACTTTCACATTCAAAGCTTACAGAGAAGCAGAGGATGTCGAAAAACTCATGGTAATGTTCTTTGAGTATACGGATGGAACATATGACGGAACACATAGGGCGGAGAGTTCGGAAATTCTGACAATAACGAGCGCTGAGGGAAAAACCGTCAGTAAAATAAAATCAGGGTGGAATCATAGCAAGGTGTTCTATTTGGATTTGTCGGTTTCTTGCTTGCACGAAGGAACGACGTCAACTGATTTTGAACCCTACAACGGACAGACTCTGACACCTTCCGCGGACGGAACAGTCGAAGGGCTGACAAGCACCTGTCCGCAGATGAATATATTCACAGATAATACTGATGCAATGCTTGATGTGACTTATCGGCAGAGCAAAGGAATGCAGACGGAGTATGATGCTTTTTGGGATGACTTTCAATGGGATGGTGAACGAGAAAGTTATTACGGAGCTTTTGCAGGGCGAGGATGGAGCAAAAACACACTGAAACCAAAACACAAAGTTGCGCCGAAAGACGAAACACACGCTTCCCAATATGCAGTATATCTGTTTTTCCATTGCAATAAAGGCAATTGGGCAAGACATGGCGATGTGCTTGATTTTCGCACGATTGCTCATTTGTTTGATTTTTCAGGTGTAATAAATGCTACAAGAATGTTTTCGGAAGCGGAAATGAACTATATAATAGCCGATTTGTCAAATGCACAGTCATTGACGGAAGCTTTCTCGGAATATTGGGGAGCGACCAAAACACATTTAACTTTGACAACGAGTGCTAAAACTGTATTTCACATAACAACTTTTGACGGTAATTCAAAACTTACAGACTTGATTTTTACGGAAGGTAGTGTTATCGCCTCAAGTATAAGTTTGGGGTATTCGCCTTTGAACAAAGCAAGTATAACAAGTGTTGTAAATGCTCTTTCGCCTACAACAACAGGCCTAACGGCAACCTTCAAAAAATCCGCAAAAGAAGCGGCGTTCACGGCTGACGAATGGGCGGCACTTATCGCAACGAAAACAAATTGGACGTTCTCACTTGTATAGGAGGGGCGAAAATGGAACACGAACACAAAAAACCTCACGAAGGGTATATTTTTCAGAATAAAACAAATCCCGATGACTTTTCTTCAGATTTATATATTGGAATAGGTCGGTCTGCGGAGGAATGGAAAGAAGTACCAATTTCAATTTATGAGCAATGGAAAAAAGAAGCTGAAGAGCGGGCACGAAACGAGACAGGAATATAATGGAACTCAAGATCACGAGAAAACAACAGCAGTTCATCAACGCAACAGCCTCCGAAGTTCTCTTCGGAGGCGCAGCAGGCGGAGGCAAGTCATACGGACAGCTTGTGGATGCTTTTATCTTCGCGAATAAGTATCCAAAGTCTAAACAGATGATTCTGAGACGCACCTTTCCGGAGCTTGAGAAGAGTCTTATCCGCGTTGCGAGAGAATTATATCCAAAAGAAATCTTCAAATACAACGAAGCAAAGCACGTCGGCAGATTCGACAACGGGTCGATCATAGATTTTTCTTATTGCGACAAGGAAGGAGACGTATATAAATACCAGTCGGCGGAATATGACGTCATCCGATTCGATGAGCTTACGCACTTTACGGAGACTATGTATACATATCTTATCTCTCGTTGCCGAGGCACGAACGGATATCCGAAGCAGATTAAAAGCTCGACGAACCCCGGAGGCATTGGCCACACATGGGTAAAAGGAAGATTCATCGACGTCGGAGAACCGAACACGGAACACGAGGGAAGAATATTCATTCCGTCGCGTGTACAGGACAACCTTTTCCTGATGAAGAACGATCCAGGTTACGTCGAAAGGCTTAAGAAGCTTTCGGAGAAGGACAAACAAGCTCTTCTTTACGGTAACTGGGATATCTTCGACGGACAGTATTTCACGGAGTGGAAGAGAGATATACACGTCATATCACCCTTCGAGATTCCGCAGCATTGGCGACGGTATTTTGTTATGGACTATGGGCTTGATATGCTTGCGGGATATTGGATTGCGCTCGATACATACGGCAGGGCTTATGTTTACAAAGAGATATATAAGAGCGGGCTTATAATCTCCGAAGCTGCAAGGCGAATTCGCGAAATGACGGATGAGGAGATATATGCGAACATTGCGCCGCCTGATCTTTGGAACAGACGGCAAGACACAGGCAAGAGTGCGGCAGAAATCTTCGCAGAAAACGGCGTTCCAATAGTTCGAGCAAACAATGACCGTGTTCAAGGTTGGTATAACCTCAAAGAATGGCTGAAGCCTTGCACGGATGAGCAGGGGCAGACAATAGCTCCGCTGCGGATATTCTCGAACTGTCTGAATCTTATAAGGACGCTCCCGAGCGTTGCGGTTGATGCGAAGAATCCGAACGACGTAGCAAGGGAACCGCACGAGTTAACGCACGCGCCGGATGCCATTCGTTACTTTGTCGCAGGAAGACCAATACCGGCGGCAATGCCGATTGAGATTGACGAAGACGATGCACCGGAATATGAGACACAATTAGATGATATTTTTAATTATGGATGGTGAAATAATTATGACAAATCTTAAAGGAATACTTTTTACGGGCATAGGAATGCTCGGCGGACTTATCGCAAATCTGCTCGGAGGGTGGACATCAGACATGACGACGCTTGTTATATTTATGATAATAGACTTCATAACAGGGCTTATTGTTGCGGGCGTTTTTCAAAAAAGCAATAAGTCAGACAGCGGCGCGTACAATTCTAAAGCCGGATGGAAAGGACTCTGCAAAAAATGCCTCACACTGTTCTTTGTTATAATCGCGCATCGACTCGATGTTGAGCTTGGCATGAACTACATAAGAACGGCTACGATTGTGGGATTCATTGCGAATGAGGCTGTATCTATAGTAGAGAACGCCGGACTTATGGGGATGCCGCTGCCGAAGGTTATAACGAAGGCGATTGAAGTGTTAAAAGACAGAGAGGAAGGCGAAGAAGAAAATGAAAACCAGTAAATGCGGCGGAGGGCTTATATACAGAATACCGCAGAAGGACATTGAGTATATCGGATACTTCCCGGCAAGTGCAAAGAAGGAAACCGTCAAGAGCGCATATCAGAGAATCGGCAAAGAGCGCGGAAGAGCCACCGACATAATCTGCAATGCGGAGCTGTTTGATTTCACAACGAGAAAGCCTGCAAGTGACGTAGTACACAACGGTGAAGTGCATAGACTTACCGAAGGCTACGGCATAGCATTCCCGAAGAACAATTCTGCAGTTTTTTCATACAAAAACAACGTCGGGGCGAAAGATTATGTCGGTGCGTATCCGGTACTCGTTCAGACGGGTGCCGTTAAAATCGGATCAACGGCTCCGGCAGGGCTTGGAGGAGCACGTGGCAGAACTGCAATCGGCACAAACGCCGAAGAGTTGCATATAGCTCTTATACCTGACGGAGCAGGTGTGCAGCTCCGCACGCTTGCATCCGCGCTTAAAAGCGCAGGGGCCGTAAATGCAATAAACCTTGACGGCGGCGGAAGCACACAGTATTACGCGCCGAATGCAAACTATTTTTCATCTCGCCCGGTACGTGGATTTATCGCGGTATGGATTCGGGGAGAATATCGCACAGTACGCGTAAGGACAAGCCTCAACATCAGAGCGGGCGCAGGAATAACCTATAAGAAGATAGGGTCCTACAAAAACGGAGCAAGGGTGAAAATAATAGAAGAAAAGCTTGGCTGGGCAAGAACGCCTGACGGCTGGGTGTCTTCGATTTATCTTAAGAAGTGAGGGAGAATTATGCAGATCATTCAGGATTTCATAGCCAAAGGAAGAATTAACCGCCCCGGAACAATTAACTCTTGTAAGTTCATAACGATTCACGAGACGGCAAACTACAAGAAGGGCGCAGATGCCAAAGCGCATGCGGCGTATATTAAGTCGCTCAAAGAGAAAACGAGCTGGCACTACACAGTAGACGATAAGGTGATATATCAGCATCTGCCTGATTCGGAAAAGAGCTATCACACGTCGAAGGCAGAGGCCAACGAGAGTTCGATTGCGATTGAGATATGCGTGAACGAGGACGGCAATTATACAGACGCTGTGACCAATGCCATATGGCTTGTCCGCAAGCTTATGAAGGATTACGGCATCAGCGTAAGCAACATCAAGACACACAGAGACTGGACGGGAAAGGATTGCCCGAAAGCTCTTGTCGGGGAACTGTGGAACGACTTCATCCGCCGTTGCTCCGCATCTGAAGAAGAGAAGCTTATAACAATCGAAGAGCTTCGAAAACTTGGATATACCGGAATAAAGTTT
>JAEIGA010012969.1_pt1 | contig 12681 bp, 10 predicted proteins | sample 9270691 | NCBI WGS metagenome assembly JAEIGA01 (sample SAMN17057246, study PRJNA624740) | gut metagenome | biome: biome; isolation source: fecal sample | host: Bos grunniens | place: China: Xizang | collected 2019 | reverse complement strand
TCTTTGCCACTGTGCCAAGCGGAACGTCAAGGATGATGTCCTCTCCGTTCTTTCCATGCTGAAGCTGACCGCTGCCGGCGCCACCGTGCTCAGCCATGATATGTTTACGGTATTTCAAGTGGATGAGTGTCCAGAACTGAGGGTTTGCTCTGAGGATGATATGACCTCCGCGTCCTCCGTCTCCACCATCTGGACCACCCTTCGGGACATATTTCTCCCTTCTCATATGTGTGGAACCAGCTCCACCGTTGCCTGAACGGCAATATACCTTGACGTAGTCTATGAAATTGCTGTCTGCCATAATAAATATGTTTCAATAACTTGCAAATATAATCATTCTTTTTGATATGTCCTTATTACTATAAGGATGCCAATCTACGTAAGAGCTTCGGCAGAAATTTTGTAAGTCATAGTTTGAATTAAATATATCAGCGATATGAAAATAAAAAATATAACAGCACGTGAGATTTTGGATTCACGTGGTACTCCTACAGTGGAGGCTGAAGTAACTCTGGATTGTGGTTGCAAAGGTGTTGCGTCTGTACCGTCAGGTGCTTCGACTGGTGAACATGAGGCAATTGAATTGAGGGATGGTGATAAGTCGAGATATTTCGGAATGGGTGTTCTGAAGGCTGTCTCCAATGTTAATGATATCATCGCACCGGCGCTGGTCGGCATGTCAGCTCAGGATCAGGTTGCGGTTGATAGAAAAATGATTGAATTGGATGGAACTCCAGACAAGAGCAAGTTGGGGGCAAATGCCATTCTTGCTGTCTCTCTGGCTGTGGCAAAGGCTGAGGCAGATTGCCTCGGTATTCCTTTATATAGGTATTTGGGAGGAACTGATGTCTCTGTAATGCCAGTACCTATGATGAATATCATCAACGGAGGCTCGCATAGTGATTCTCCGATTGCTTTTCAGGAATTTATGATCAGACCTGTTGGTGCTAAGTCATTCGCAGAAGGCCTTAGGATGGGTGCGGAAGTGTTTCATGCCCTGAAAAAGGTGTTGAAGAAAATGGGCCAGAGCACAGCAGTGGGAGATGAAGGTGGATTTGCACCACAGCTCAATAGCACGGAAGAAGCTTTGGATCTGATACTTGATGCAATCAATGAGGCAGGTTATTTCCCAGGAACAGAGATCTCGTTAGCTCTGGACTGTGCAAGTTCGGAATTCTATATTGACGGTAAGTATGATTACAGGTTATTTGAGGGACCTAATGCAAGAGTGCTCGATAGAGATGCCCAGATTGCATATTTGAAGAAACTGGTTGAAACATATCCTATTGATTCGATTGAGGATGGTATGGCAGAGAATGATTGGAGTGGATGGGAGTTTCTGACTCAGACCCTCAAGGATGATTGTCAGTTAGTTGGAGATGATCTGTTTGTTACAAATGTCGACTATCTTGCAAAAGGTATAAAGACCGGTTGTGCAAATGCCATCTTGATTAAACTGAATCAGGTGGGAACTTTGACAGAAACACTTGAAGCAATCAATATGGCAAAGAGGCATGGATTTAAGGCTATCGTTTCTCATCGTTCCGGAGAGACCGAGGATACGACAATTGCAGACCTTGCAGTAGCAATGGGGTGCGGTCAGATCAAAACAGGTTCACTCAGTCGTTCAGAACGGACTTCAAAATATAATCGTCTTCTTAAGATTGAACAGGAACTTGGTGGAGAATCAGTGTACGGACTGGAAATGTAGTGAGATTATCTTAACGAAAAACCGGCAGTAGTTTTTTCTACTGCCGATTTATATTTTAGAATCTATCCATGATTACGAAGATGCGGTCTCGTACTTCTTCGATTGTTCCTGTACCATCGACTTCATTGTATTTAGCAGCCTTGGTATAGTATTCGATCAGAGGTTCTGTCTGATTGTGATAGGTCACGATGCGGGTGTTAATGATATCCTCGCTCGCATCATCTGCACGACCTTCCTTGAGAGCGCGTCCTTTTATTCTTTCCATGATCATTGCATCAGGAATCATGATTGATACTGTCGCAGTGACCTCAGAGCCAGTCTTCGCAAGAATCTTGTCAAGAGCTTCAGCCTGTGGAAGTGTGCGTGGGAATCCATCAAGAAGGAATCCGTCTACTCCAGTCACTGTCTGGAACTCGTTTTCAATCATACCTTCTACGACTTCGTCAGGAACAAGGCATCCTTTTTCAATCAGTGATTTGGCAAGAACGCCAAGATCAGTGCCGGCTGCAATCTCTTTACGAAGCAGAGCTCCTGTTGATATGTGGTGAAGGTTATATTTTTCAACCATGGCAGTAGCTTGAGTGCCTTTGCCGGCGCCTGGAGGGCCAAAAAGAATGTAGTATTTCATTTTTAATTAATTATGCGTCAAGTGTATAGATGTCTTTGTAGTTGCGTCCAAGCTCATCGTAATCAAGACCGAAACCTACGATGAAGTCGTTAGGAATCTCCATTGCGACATAGTCGAGCTTGACATCCTTCTTATATGCATCAGGTTTGAGAAGAAGTGTACATATCTTGGATTCTGCTGCTCCCTTCTCCTTGAGGATTTCTTTAAGTTCCACGATTGTGTTACCTGAATCCACGATGTCTTCAACAACAATGACTCTTCTACCTTCTATGCTTGAAGTAAGGCCCATTGCCTGCTTCACTTTGCCGGTAGTACTTGTTCCCTCATATGAAGTCAGCTTGATGGATATGATCTGGCAATTGAAGTTGATTCTCTTCATTAGTTCTGCCATGAACATGATTGAACCATTAAGGACGCAAAGAAGTACAGGAACATCTGTACAGCCCTCGAAATCTGCATTAATCTGGTTTGCTACTCCGTCAATTGCTGACGAAATCTTTTCATATGAGATGAATTTCTTGAAGGTCTTGTCCTTCAGCGTAATTTTTTCCATAGGAGTCATTATATCAGAAAACAAAAATAACCAAAACGAATAAAAAAAAGAAAAACTTTTGTTGTATTTTATATAAAACAACAACTTTTATCCACGCTAGATATATTTTTGAGCCGAATATGTAAATCATATATGATATGAGGCGAATGATTATCTTGTTGTTCTATATGATTCTTGCAATCCATCCAGTCAAGGCTCAAGAGGATGTGGAACTGAAATATATGGCAAGGTTGCTTGATGTGGAGGAGGAGGAACTTGCAGAGGATGAAGTGGAGAGGTTGGCTGCATTGCTGAAAAGGCCTCTTCTCATGAATATTGCATCTGAGGGAGAACTATTATCTTGTGGAATATTCACAAAGTATCAGATAGCGTCCTTGATGGATTACAGAACGCGTAGCGGACCATGTCTGTCTTATATGGAACTGGCTGCACTTAATGGATTTGATGAGGATTTTGTGGACAGGATACGCCCATTCGTTTCTTTGGAATTCATGCCAGACCCGGGTGGAAGAGCCAGACATGAGTTTACTGAACGCCTGTCATATAGGTATACTCCTGGAAAGTCGAGATTTGGATATACCTCCCGATATAAATTCAATATCGGGGAAATGATCAAGACATCTGTTGCCTGTAATCGTTCGCTTGATGCAGAAAAAGTGACCCCTGATGCGGTCTGTGCAAGTTTTTCAATGAGGCTCAGGAAACTTCCGATGAGTTTTATCGTTGGGGACTTCAATGCAAGATTCGGACAAGGACTGGCATTATGGACAGGCTCGAATTTTACATCTTTGAATTCGCCATCTTCATTTATGAAAAGAAGTTTCGGCATAACACCTTCCACATCATATACGGGCAGTAATGTGTTCACAGGTGCAGCTGCAGAATATTCCTTAGGCAAATGGCATTTTACTGGTTTTCTGTCTATGCCTGGAATCAAGTCAGTTAGTAAGACCCCAGAGAAAGTCAAGCTCCTGCCAGGAGCAAATCTTATATATGAGTGGCAGGATGGGCAGGTCGGTTTTACTCATTATCTTCAATTTGCAGGTTTGGGTTCCGCACTACATATACCTGAAATGAAGTCCTCCTGTGATTTTTCGATGTGTCGCAATGGAGTCGATGTCTTTTCCGAATTGATGTTTGATTGGGTCGATTTGAAGATTTCAGGCATCGCTGGACTCGTATCTCCTTTAGGTGATGGCTCAAGTATGGCAGTCATGTTGAGAATACTGGACTCAGAGTATGCGGCCACGGCAAGTGGAAAGTTAGGACGTAAACGTATTGATGGCTCTGTCTCTGCTGATATGACTCTATATACTGTTCCTAAGGTTGAGACCCAGGACAGAAGTCTGCAATTCAAGTTTCACTCCCAATGGCAGTATCTTATTTCTGATTCTTGGCAGATCAAGATGAGATTGACTGAAAGAGTCAGAAGTTGGGGACAGCGCTTCAGGACTGACCTGCGTACGGATCTGGGCTGGAATACTCAGATATTCTCACTTACATATAGGCTTAATATGTTGCATTGCAAGGAACTGGCTTGGCTGACATATCTTGAAGGTGGAGCCAGGCATGGAAAGATTTCTGCTTATCTGCGTCAAGGATTCTTCGTTGTGGATAATTGGGATGATAGGATCTATGCCTATGAAAGGGATGTGCCTGGGGCATATAATTCTCCTGCCTTTTATGGTAGGGGAATCTGGACATCTTTTCTGGCTTCCTGGAAACCCTCGGATTGGTGCAAGATATATTTACGTGCTGGATTTACTGTATATCCCTTCATGGAAGAAAAAAAGCCCGGCAAGGCCGAGCTTAGATTTCAAGGTGTATTTGATTTTTAGAGATTTGGAATCTTGATCTTCATTCCAGGCTTGATGTTGGTTCCGATTCCATTGAAGTCCATGATGTTCTGTGCACTGACACCAGGGAATTTCTTCGCGATAAGATAAAGGGACTCGCCTGATTTCACGACATATTCAGTATAAGCTGTTCCTGCAGGGATGCTTTGTGACTGCTTGGTCTGGACTGTAGGTTTGGCTGCGGACTGACTGCTGCTTGTCTTGGTTGAAGTGGTTGCAGGTGCCTTGCCGCCGCGGTAGATGATAAGTCTTTGGCCTACACGGATATCGTTGGTTGTGAGGTTGTTCCATTTCTTGATCTTTGCCACGGTTGTTCCATGATTGATTGCGATTTTGCCAAGATAGTCTCCGCTCTTGACTCTATAGACTATGCGCTCACCGTCACCTCCATCCTTGATCTTCTTGATGGTCACAGGATTGAAATATATATCAGCTTTATGACGGTAGAGGCTGTCCTCATGTTCAAGAAATGCATTTGTGTAGGTGTATGGAATTCGGAGAATATACTCTCTTTCATTTCCCGGGATAATCTCATGTCTGTATTGTGGATTGAGATTCTTCAAGTCTTCAAGTGGTGCACCTGTGAGTTCACTTACCTGCTTGAGGTGAAGCATCTTATTGATATGCATGGTGTCGACATGGGCTGGGGTTGCAACTGCGACTGGACGGATGCCGTGCTCTTTGTAGTAATTCATTGTATATAGGGCACCTACGAATGCTGGAACATATCCTCTTGTCTCACGTGGAAGATATGGCCATATATCCCAGAATCCTCTCTTTCCTCCGCTTCTTCTGATGGCTTTATTCACGTTTCCTGCTCCGCAGTTATATGATGCGATAGCAAGGTTCCAGTCTCCAAAGATTTCATAGGCATCCTGAAGATACTGAGCTGCTGCATGGGCTGACTTGATTGGATCAAGACGCTCATCCACGAATGAATCGATATGAAGACCATAGATCTTAGCAGTTGAATACATGAACTGCCACATACCTTTTGCTCCGACTCTTGACACTGCAAGCGGATTCATTGCAGACTCAATCACAGCCATAGCCCTAAGCTCCTCAGGCATGTCGTACAAGCTGAAGATTTCCTCAAATATCGGCATATAGTACTCGCAAAGACCGAGAATCTTGCCGATGCTTGTAGGCATCTTCTCAGAGTACTTGATGATGTAGTTCTTTACGATATCATTATATGGTAGGGTGATGAACGAATTCATTTCCCTGATACGCTCAATATATACAGAATCCGGAACGTTTGACTGGAAGCGGACTGAATCCATGTCGTAGTATCCCTCCTCGCTCTGTGCAACCTTTTTCTGAACATACCATAGGTTCAATAAACTGTCAGAAACTTCAGTCGTATATTCCTCCGCTATGGCTGGTACTGTATTCTTGGACTCGCTGTCTGCATAAAGACTGAGCATCTCATTGGCAATGCTGTCTGTGTATTTAAGTTCTGCGCGGACCTTCTCAATCTCTGCCTTCAGGGAGTCGATGGCAGTCTTGAGTTCAGTGTTTTCCTTCAGGAGTATGCTCTTGCTTTGTGCGCTGGCTGTAGTGGCAATAAAAGCAGCCGCAAAAGCGACTGCAATGATTCTGAATATTTTCATTTAATGATTTATATCTTTTATGTTTAAAAGGTTAATCCTAATTTAAATCCGAATGCGTTCTGTCCGTATCTGTTGGAAGTATTGATTGCATACGCATTGTAAGGCGTTATGATTGTCGGTTCCAGACCCATGCTGATGTCATCGTTCACCTCAAAATCATGCATATAAGCGAAGACATTTGCATCCAGGATCTGTAGCATATAGAAAAGAGCTGTTGCAACGATTGCATAGTCTCTGTATCTTCGATATACGTCCCTATACCATTTCGCTGTTTCTCCGCTGATCGGACTTGAATTGTTTTCCAGTGATGCTTCGCTATATATCCTCTTGAATCTCAGATAGTTGGTATTGTTATTCATGAGGAAGTGAGTCGATCCGAGAAGACATCCCCAATATATAGGAACCTTGAAATATTCACCATTGTAAATCTGTCCAAGTCCCGGAAGAAGGGCGGAGTAGAGAGCTGCACGTCCTGGGTTAGGCTCACTTTCACTTTCGTAACAGATTACTCCATCCAGCAGCGAACCCCAGTAGAATAGTCCGGCACCAAGGAGCAGCAAGGTTCCCTTCTTTTTGGAATCCATATCCAGAACCGGAGGATCAAAAGGGTATTCAATCCTGCCGAAATTCAGTTCGAAGGCTTCCTTGTCAGCCTGATACATGTCATAGGCCTTTTTAGTCTTGACATATTTGTGCATATAGTAGCCTCCGGTTCCAGCAAAGGCTCCCATTCCTGCATAGAAGATTGGCATCTTCCAATAGTCCTTGTTGTAGTATTGGGCTGTACCTGGCATGAAGATGGAACCCATGAACATTGTTCCTACCTTGATGCTGTGTTTGTGTGACATTCCACCTGCCCAGTCCTTGAATGAGAACAGCTTGGCTGCTGTGTCAGTTACGGCAGTGGAATCGCTTGCTTCATTGTATGTCTGCTTGAAGGCCTCTTCTTTGAACTGAGCCGAACTGTCAACTGCAAACCCAATGAAACAGAACAAGAATGCGAATATGTATTTATATATTCTGTTCTGCATTATTCGCGTCCTTTTCCGAATTTGGAGTCTTCCAAAGCTGAGAGGAAACGTTTAACTTCTTCATCCGACTTGAAGTGGATGGTCATGGTTCCCTTTCCTTTGTTTCCACGCTTGAGACTTATGTTGTTTTCGAAATATTTACCTACGATTTCAAGTACTTTGAAATACTCTTCAGGAAGGTCCTGGCTTTCTTCCCCTTTCACCTTCTTAGGTGTGCTGAGGTTCTTGATCTTGTCTTCGAGCTGTCTTACCGAGAGACCGTCCTTGATTACAAGGTCGCACAGATGTTCCTGAAGCATGATATCCTCGATACCGAGCAAAACCTTTGCATGACCAACGCTGAGCAGCCCAACCTTAAGGTCGTGCTGGATCTTTGCCGGAAGTTTGAGAAGACGGAGGAAGTTGGTAACGGATGCACGTTTCTTTCCCACGCGGATTGCCATCTGTTCCTGGGTGAGATTGCATTCTTCTATGAGTCTCTGGTAGCTCATCGCCACTTCGATCGGATCGAGATTCTCCCTCTGGATGTTTTCCACGATAGCCATCTCCAACATTCCCTGGTCGTTTGCATCACGAATATATGCAGGAACCATGTCCATGCCTGCCATTCTGGATGCTCTGAAACGACGCTCGCCGCTGATGATCTGATATCTCGAATCAGAGATGCGGCGCACGGTGATCGGCTGGATCAGTCCGAGTGTGCGGATTGAACTTGCCAATTCATCGAGAGCTTCCTGATCGAAACTCATACGTGGCTGGAACGGATTAGGCTCCACCATATCCACTGGGATACGGAGAATGTCGGCTGTGCCTTGAACTGGCTGCTGAGCTGTGACCACATCCTTATTCACATAGCCAACCGGCTTTCTTATGTTGCTGAGATCTGCTTCGCCTCCGAGGAGTGCGCTGAGACCTTTTCCGAGTCCTCTCTGCTGTTTGCTCATGACTGTATATTAAGAGTTCTTTTCGAGAACCTCCTTTGCGAGGTTGAGGTAATTTGTGGTACCATTGCAGATTACGTCATACAGGATGATAGGCTTACCATGTGATGGCGCCTCGCTCAGACGTATGTTTCTCTGAATGATTGATTTGAAGACCATGTTGCCGAAGTGCTCTCTCAGTTCGCCGAGGACCTGGTTGTGCACCTTTGTTCTTCCGTCGAACATTGTCACCACAAAACCCTCGATGTTGAGGTCCGGGTTGATGCCGTTCTGAACGAGTCTGATGGTCTGAAGGAGTTTGCCGATTCCTTCAAGGGCGAAGAACTCCGGCTGAACAGGAATCATGACTGAATCAGCTGCAGCCAATGAGTTCACTGTGATGAGTCCGAGGGATGGAGAACAGTCGATGATTATGAAGTCATAGTCATCCTTTATCGCAGCAAGGGCGTTCTTGATTCTCGACTCTCTGTCGGATGCATCCACAAGCTGGATTTCTGCGCCGACGAGGTTGATGTGGGACGGAATCATATGCAGATTTGCAATCTCAGTCTGAATGAGAGTGTTTCTGATGTCGATCTGGTCCACCATCACTTCGTAGAGCGTCCTCTCCTGGTCATTGTCTGGAGAAAAGTTGAGACCGGATGTGGTGTTCGCCTGCGGATCAGCATCAATGATCAGCACTTTTTTCTCAAGTACTGCCAACGATGCCGCGAGGTTAATGGCTGTGGTAGTCTTTCCCACACCGCCCTTCTGATTTGCTATTGCTATAACTTTTCCCATATCAATTTTAATTAGGACATAATCTTGGCAAATTTACAAAAAAGATTTCATACCTTTTCTTTATTTACTACTTTTGTTGATAAATTCTAATGTACGCAAATTATGAAACCTGATAAATGGTTGGCCATAGTTAATGTGTTTGCAGCTTCTAAAAAGGCCGGGTCGGTCTGGAAGATGGCTGCAGCGTGTCTGGAAGAAGCTGGTGTGGCATATAAGGCGGAATTTACCGGTGGAAAATATAATGCAGCTGAACTTAGTAAGAAGGCTGCAGAGAGGGGATATAGGAAGTTCATTGCAGTTGGTGGTGACGGAACGATTCATGATGTTCTCAATGGAATCGCTGAATATGCTGCGGGGGAGGCAGAGGTAAGTCTTTCTGATTTTACATTGTCAGTTATTCCCGTAGGTTCAGGTAATGATTGGGTAAAGAGTGTCGGTCTTTCTGCGGATATCCGACAGGCTGTTGCATCCATTGCAGCTGGAGTGACGGGAGTGCAGGATGTTGTGAAGGTCAGTGTTCTCGATGGTATCGATCTTTCGGCAGAACCTCTTTCTGTTTCATATATGAGCAATGTCGGAGGTGTAGGCCTTGATGCTCGAGTCTGCGAGATTGTAAATAGAAAAAAAGAACGTGGAAGACGTGGTAAGAAGTTGTATGTCAGTGCTTTGCTATATTGTATCCGCCACAGGGTTCCAATTCGTGCCAAGGTCGTATGTGATGGTCAGTTAATCTTCTCCGGCAGATATCTTTCAATGGCCTTCGGTGTGGGAAAATACTCTGGAGGTGGTATGAGGCAGACTCCAGAAGCCATTCTCGATGACGGACTGCTTGATATCACAATCATCCCGGATATTCCGATATGGACAATCGCCAAGGAAGTCTATAAACTTTTCACTGGAAATTTCCTTACCATCAAGGAGGTGATTCCAGCTAAATGCAGCGAGGTGTTCATCCTTCCTGAAAGTGAGGCGGATGCAGAGCCGGTCGAGGTGGACGGTGAGGTTGTCGGAAGAGCTCCTGTCAAGATGGAAGTACTTGAACAGCAGATAAATATAATTAAGTCTGTCTGAATCTAGACTGGGTCTACATTGACCGATATATGTCCTATATATCGGTTTTCTTTTTCAAATGATTTCAGCGCATCCATAATTGCCTTCTTGTGGATAGGAAGGTTCTTGTCTTTGCGTAGGCAGATACGGATGCTCCTGATGTGCTTGTCCGCCACTTTGCTGACAGCCGGTACATATGGCCCTGCTATTGTGCTGCGGGTATCAGATGATAACTTTTCTCCTATCGTGCAGAATAGCTTGTTTGCCATGCGTTCTGCTCTATCCTCAAAGATATCTTTGACGGAAAGTTCAACGATTCGTGAATATGGAGGGAAACCGAAGTCTTTTCTCTCATCCAGCAGAGCTGCGCTGAAGATTGAAGCTGTGTTTTGTGCGATATTCTGATATACAGGGTGTTCCGGTTGTGAAGTCTGGATGGCCAATCTGCCTTTTTTTGTACGGCGACCGCACCTTCCCCTGAACTGTTCGAGCAATTGTACAGCCTTCTCGTCTGCTCTGAAATCCTGCATTCCGAGCAGAGTGTCTGCAGCTATGACGGCCACTAGTGTCAGGTTGCTGAAGTCGAAGCCTTTGGTGACTATCTGAGTGCCTATGAGAATCTGGATCCTGCCTTCGCTGAAGTCCTTGATTATCTGGTTTTCCTTGGCTTTGTTCTGGCTGACATCGCTGTCGAGGCGGGCAATTGCAGCAGTAGGGAAGAGTGTCTTAGCTTCCTCTTCAATCTTCTGAGTGCCAGCACCTAAGGTCTTGTATGTTCCTCCACACTTGTTGCAGGTGTGTGAGTGTGCTGCCTTATAGCCGCAATGATGGCAGGCTGTGAAATCTCCCTTTTCAGACTTATGCAGACTGAGGCTTACATTGCAATGCGGACACTTCGGCATATCACCGCAGTTTTCACACTGAAGAACTGGCGCCCATGCGCGGCGCGAACGAAGTATCATGACCTGTTCTCCGTTATCCAAAGCTCTCTGTATCTGTTCTATGAGTTTCCTTGAGAAGTTGCCTTTCATTCCATTCTTGCGGCGTTCTGTACGGGTGTCTATGATTTCGATTTCAGAGTCTTCAGAGCCGTGGAATCTCTCCTTTAGTTCCGCAAGTATATGCTTTCCTGTCAGGCAGTTATATCTTTCTTCAAGGGATGGTGTGGCTGAACCAAGCAATATATTGCATTGGTTGGTTGCATTGGTCTGGATGACTGATAGCATCAAAGCTGTGTCCCTGCCATTGTAATATGGGGCAGGAGAGTCCTGCTTGTATGAATTGTCGTGCTCTTCATCCACTATGACGAGTCCGAGATTGTGATGCGGAAGGAAAAGTGATGATCTGGTGCCCAGAACTATATAGCCATCTTTTCCTGTCTGGGCTATTCTCTCTGCAACAATCCTTTTCTGGACCGATGTCTTACCTGAGTGGTAGGTCATCAGTGCTTCACCGAAGTGTGCTTCAAGTCTATCTTCGAGCTGCCTGCTGAGTGCTATTTCAGGAACGAGATACAGGACATTATGACCTTTATCCAAGGCCTCTTTGGCGAGTTTTATGTATATTTCTGTCTTGCCGGATCCGGTCACTCCGTGGAGCATTACGGGTTTGTTTGCAGAGAAACCTTCCTTGATCTGCTCGTAGGCTTTGTTCTGAGCTGGGGATAGTTCAAGGGTGCTGTCTGTTTGGTGCATCAGATCTCCCTCGCTAAGGTTTTCCCTCTTTTGCCTTAAGATTGCCAGTGCTTTTTCTGCAGCTTCGATTTCTGCGTTGATCTTTATAATATCCTCCTGAGCCTTGGCTTTTGTCTTTGAACCGTCTTTTGCAGATTGGACAATATCTGACTTTTTAGTCAGACGCTCTTCAAGTCTGGCAATCTTGTTCAAAACCTGCTCCTGGAGTTTTCTTCGACTGTTCTCCACTTTCTGGAGTGCTGCAAGATGAGTCTCTTCGCTGGTAATCTTTTCGGAAGGATAGGCAGTCTTGTAGACTTCGCCTATACTGCATAGGTAGTATTCGGAAATACTTTGCCACAGCTTGATCTCCTCTATTTTGATTTTGCGCATGCCGCGTTCTATCTTGAGAACGGACATCACTCTGTTCGAGTCCACGTTAGGAGTTACGCCGATAGCGCTGACTACTGCAAGATATTTCTTGTTGGCAAAGATCACCCTGACCCTGTCACCTATTTCGACAGTTCCCATATCCTGCGGAACAAAATAACTTGCCTCCCAGTCCAGCTTGAGAGGTAGTATCACTGAAATATATGTTTTCTGTCCCGCCATAGTTTCGCGAAGATACTAAAATCCTCCCATTCTTTCGGGCCCTGTCTGCTATTTTGAGCCAATTGGCCCTGTTTTTTATGAAAAAACGTGGCAAATCATGAAAAAGTGCAGATTTTAGAAAAATATTGAAAGAAAAATTTGCAGGTTAAGAAAAAATACCTACCTTTGCAATCCCAATCGAAAGATAGGGTAGTTCTAAAGAAAATCTGGTGCCATAGCTCAGTTGGTAGAGC